>ERZ778017.1581-NODE-1581-length-21803-cov-4.542992_pt1 | contig 21803 bp, 9 predicted proteins | sample MGYA00375747_ERZ778017 | MGnify/ENA primary metagenome ERZ778017 (study PRJEB29350, sample SAMN05509838) | bioreactor metagenome | biome: bioreactor; material: wastewater | place: South Africa: University of Cape Town | collected 2014-03-17 ...
TAATGCCTCTGGGAATAACGACCAAGCGTGGCATCTTCCAAATGAAATGTTAATGTTTTTCAAGTAGCATTCCAATCCTTCAAAAGGTAACTGTCCATGTGCCATCCCGATGGTCGATATGAAACCATTACGACGAACCGAGTCAAATGCGGTTTTCAATGCTGACGGAGCTCCGACTGCTTCTAAAACAAAGTCAAAACCATTATTTTCACAATTTTCTTTGATGTATTGCTTAATTGCATCGGCGTCAGTTTCAAAATTTATCACTTTGGATGCACCTAATCGTTTTGCTTCTTCTAACCTCGATGGAACACTGTCAACTACAACAATATTTTCAAATCCGTAGTGTTTCAACACCCTCAACGCACACAATCCCACAGGTCCAACACCAAGTTGTAAAATTGCTGCATCTTTGGCTGTTTGCGCCTTGACCGTAGCAGTGGATTTTGTGTTCATGAAATCAAGAATCTTTTTGACCCCATAATAACCAGTTGTGAATATATCTGCCATCAAGACGTAGACTGAATCATCGATAGAATCATTGGACTTTGGTTTCGGAATCAAAACATTGTTGGCCATAGGTATTCTCACATACTCCGCCTGACCACCGTCTAACCCAATTTTCCCAAATGTGTTTGTCGAGTCGCACTGTCCGGAATAACCATGTTGACAATACCAACATTTTCCACATTGGATTGAAAAGCAACTGATAACTTCGTCGCCTACCTTGAACATGTCATCAGTTATATCATCTCCTTTGGCGACAATCGTTCCAAGAAATTCATGCCCAATAATCATGCCAGTGGGACCCTTGATATGACCCCGGTAACTATGCAAATCGGTACCACAAACCCCAGAGTAGCGCACTTTTAAGATCACATCATCCGGTTTTTGGATAACAGGGGTTGGACGTTGTTCAGTACGGATATCGTAGGCGTCGTGGAACACCACTGCCTTCATGGTTTCCGGGATTTTAGTAGACATTTGTGAGGTGAATATTGAATACTTCTTGCAATGAATGCACAATTGACCTAATTTGCAAGTTTCTGAGGTATAATTGACTTCAGAAATAGCTAGTTTGGATTAGGAAGTTCTCGAAATTTGGGAATTGTATTTTCCACTTCAGTAATCTGGTGATACCCCACGATACATCAATTGTATGCAAACCATCCCATGATTCTTCCGGATATTGCAATTGTACTAAATTGTAGAATGTGAATGTATGTTTGGCACAATGTTCCATATTGCTTGTGGGTGTAGACAGAACGCAGTGGGCCTTTTCCGATTGGCATTGCTTCGAATCTGACCCAATTAAATTGTAAATCTTGTTGTCGTTAAATCTCTAAAACCACCGGGTAAACCCAAATGAAAACTGGACTAGGATGAATGGCGAAGTTTACCCTACTAGGCCGCCAAATGTCTTCCAAATAATCTTCGCAATTCCTATGTAGACATCCTTGTAACTAACGAGAATCTTCCCGATATTGAAATAGCAAAACACAAGCACATTGACACACACTATGTCTCCCAATACAGCATAAGCAAGGTAGATTGAGACTACACTCATCGTCAATAGCCATGAGTACGATGGAAGATTCAAGTAGGGGAAAAATGTCGTGAACACATTTGCAAATCTGAACGGTAACGTATCAGAGATAATAGTGCATTCCAACAAATCCAAGGATGGACTTTGCCTGGATAATAGATACTCAAACGTGTCCGTCGACACTATCGGTTTACACCTGTTCACGAGGTAACACTGTGTTTTTATTCCCTTTGCTGCGGCATTGTACATGGTGGTAGTTAACAAGTTCCACGTCGAGGTATCTTCCGTAGCAAAGTAAAGACAGTCTCCGCCATTGACTTCTATAATTTTATTTCTAGGCACCAACCCGGTGGAGTTTCGAAACATAAATGTAAGCAAGTCACGAAATATATTATCTGAAAATGTCACTATTTCACTAAACATCGTGAAACACCGCAAAATACTGTGGAAATAACTGATGGTCCCCACGAGAAACAAAATCGTCCGTGTAACTCTCAATATCGTCATCAATGCCGTCGACAAAAATGACAAGACAACCCTCATAAGACTCGTAGGACGATGTCGTTGCCACATCGTCCGGTAATTGATGATGGGAAGTGGAATCACACCAAAAATCCACAAGAGATGGAACTCCCGTCTTTGCTGAGCCAGGTATCCTTGTAATCTCTCCACGATTAGCCGATCGAGCGCTTCAATCGGTATTTGCGTATGGTCATGATCACCGTCTTCTAGCAAGTCTCTCATGGCCGTCCGGTGCAACACATCTAGAATGGAAGTATCCAAGTCTCGGAATATGTCTAGTTGTCCGTCCCTTCCTTCCATATTTCTCCGTTACTGTACTTTTGGAAAATGACTATAAAGGTTATCTAATCATGGGAATTTTTTTATCTATGATTTCGCACATCTATATAAGACATTATTGAGAGATGAAAGAACCACGACTCTGCACGAGTTTCACACAGTACGATGTTTCGCAGAACTTCCATATACTAGAGGTTCCTCACTGGTGATTTTCGGTTTCCAAATACTTCAAAGTCTCCACTCTTCTGTGGGCTTTGATCGATGACATCATCGTTGACCGTTGGCTTCTGAGATGGTACATAATAAGGAAACCTCACATATAAATAGAAAACAATAAACATCGCAGAAAGAATCTAGACACCCTGTAGTTGTTTTCCGTTAGCTATTGCTTCGAACTGGCTCTGTGACAAATTCGGAATCCGCTTGATTGCGACCTCGTTGCTGCCCAAGTTAGGGTCCGATTTCGCGTACTTGAGTAGTCGTAGCACGTACTGGTAGCATTGCCAGCACATGCCGCTGTCAACTTGTAATTTGGCTTCGAGATAGTGCTCTGGCAAATGCAACTTTTCCTCAGTGAACTTCAAGTTGGCCTCGTAGATGATGATGGTCAACGCAGTGCCAAATATCGTGTAGGTGTCGTAGGCAATGAAAATAGGAAGACTCGATAATACTTCGACTAGGGCAATGGTGTTTTTCATGATCTCGGGCTTCTTTTCAAAAAAGCTGTTTTCGTCTTCGAACTCGTTGTCTGCTTCCCTAAGAAGCTCATCTCGTATGTTGTAGGGTAAGTCGATGTTTAGGTCAAAATTGATTGTTTTCAAGATCAACTCTTCCCGGAACAATAATTGGTCTCTCCACCGCCAGAAGATGTCGCTGTGCTCGTCAAGAGGTCGTGACTGATTGGGGTTCTTGATGTTGCACCCTGCTAATGCTATCTTATCTGGCTGACGGTAGTTATCATGTAATTTACACGAAATCGCAATAGCTGCGGTTGCAACGTAGTATTTCGATTGTGTGATAGGCATTCTCGAGTAGTATCGGTTGATATACACTGTTGCTGCCAAAATCGTTCTTCCATCGAGCTTCAACTTGGACCCTAGACGAATTACAAAATGGTGTATTGACTCTTGTTGTTTCAATTCTTGCTGCACTGTCATTTTGGCCCCACGACTAGGTGAGCTCTTTATGAACGTATCATCCAGAAACAACCACGTAGACTCATTCTCCATGGCTCCACTTGTGTACTTTCACTCTGTGGTTTGGTTTTGTAGTGAGAATTTTCGCGGTGCGAAATGGGTACAAACTAAAAGTAGAGATAACGTAGAGGTTATTGTTGCAATAATGTATCATTAGACTACAGAGGTTCTTCCGTGGGTCACGTTTGTTGGCTTTGTTTTTGTTTGAAACAAAAAGCTCGTTTTTTGACTGAGTTTGAACGTACCTCCGCCAATAATAGGGCTTTTTTCACCAAACAAAAACCAATACAGACCTCGGAGCTATAACTAAACAATATAGATCCTTTCGTGCCAATGTTCTACCATAATTGGCTTCTATGTAGCATTATGAGCCAAAATGTTCCAATTAATGGACCCCTCCTGTATAGTGCGCAACATGAAAAATTTTGCTGAAAAGTTTTACTATATACGCCTAAAGCAGGACTTCGACTCGAAATAATTACATACCACAGTACTTAAACCAAGTCAAATGTCAGGGGAAACGTCGTTCATGCACTTGGTGAGACCAAATGTGGCCGCACCAGCAGCGTCATCTGCAAATGGGCCAGCGGTTATCAAGATCCATACTCCAGCACTTTTCCAAATTTTAGAAATTGTTTCAAAGCAAGTTTTATCTGACAACAGCCGTATCATCGGGACTTTAGTAGGAATAAGATCAGATGATGGAAGTGAATTTGAGATCAGAGACGCCTTCATGGTTCCTTGTGACGACACTGGGGACTCAATTTTCATTGATGATTCAGTGCACAAAGCCTTCTACCAATTGTACAAAAAGGCCCATCCAAAAGAAAGTGTTTTAGGGTGGTTTGGATCGGATGACAAAATCGATTCTACTACTGGATTAATCCACGACTTCTATTCTAAAGGGTCTGATAGAGCATTTCCATTTCCAGCAATCTACTTGAACGTCGATTTCTTAACCAAAGACAAGCAAATCACAGCACCAACTATTTCTACATATATCGGAGCTTCTATTGGTAAGCCAGCTAGCGGCCAACCACAACAAATCGGGTGGAAAACTGTCACTGTTAACAACTCTTACATCTTTACTCCAATTCCTAATAAAATCATTAATGCCACTGCCACCGAAAGATTAACCTTCAACATGTTGCAACAAAAATCGATAAATGTGAATTCGGTGACGTTGAACTCCGACTTGTCGTTCTTGTCGCAACAATTGCAAGCCGTCACCACCAACATCGACGATTTATTAGCCACAATTGATACCAAATCTACTGATGACAGAGACTTAGAATTGTTAAGATTATTGTCCAACACATTGCTCAACAAGCCAAAGATCTTGTCCGACTTGCCTGCATTACAACAATTATTCGCTGACCACAACCAAGATGTCGTTATGATTGAATTCTTGACCAAGGCTGTGAAAGAGCAAGTAGAATTGAGTGCTAGATTGACTGCCAGTGCCGAAGCTGATAAGAGACAATAGATACTATAATGAGAGACTAAAGCATTTGCTGCTACCCAACTCAAAACACCAGTTTTGAGCATGTATTTTAGATATCATATAACTATTATATAGTAATGGACCCCGAATTTCATAGGACAACCTGGTGGAAACGACACTAAATGGCATCGTTTCGTGCTGGAACTTTCCCAGTACGCACATTGGCGTTGTAGAGCCACTGTAAGCCTAATTAAACCTTAAAAGCATGCCACACCCGCAATTTCCTGGTGTAATGCAAAATATCGTTGTGGCATTGGATTTCAAGCACTTGCATCTCATCGCATAAATGAAAATTTTCCGCACTAAGGAAAACAATAATACTTAGTTCCTACTGATAAGACTTTTAGTCCACCGTTGTAGAAGCAATTGATAGTGTGACCAACTAACTAGTGTTCCTACGTGAATCACATATACTATACCACGAATCCGAAATCTCCAGTTTGAGACGATAAGTATTGATTTTATCCATCCCACCGATTTGGACACTACAAGGAGTATACAAGTGAAACAGGGTTTTAATCCAAGCGCCAAGTGTACTGTTTGTCGAGTTATTGTTAGATTTATTACTCGCTAGAGTCTATATACTTCGATATTATGGCCATAATTTTTGAAATCCATTCTTCCTACTATTATAAAGACAATTTCATAATTTATCCTACGATATAAGTTACATTTACATTACAAACGATCTTTGATTTGCAACTGGTATGGCGAAAAGTCCAAGAAAAGGGTCTTCTTTGCCTCAAGCAGGCCGGGGGTCCAAAACCGTGTCAAGAAGCAAAAGTGTGGCTCCTTCTGTTGGGGGTAAGAACTTTAAGACCTATGGTGCATCGAAATACTATCCTTCCAAAAGAGCTCTGAAGTCCAGTAGAAGGTTCAGCATAGCAGATTCGAGCTCGTCAGACTCGGAAATCACTTTTGTTAACAAGTATTCCCATTCATCAGACTCGGAATCGAGTTTAACCGCAGTCTCTGAAAACGACGAAGACGAAACGTTTCAGGTCAGCAACTCAAACAACAAAAAATATAAAACCGGTAGAAAAGCAACCTATGCTTCTAAACAAACCAAGTCCAAAAGACCGGCTAGAGACGCGAGAAAGCGAATGCCGAAAGATTGGAATTGGAACCAAATAGAGAAGCAACATCTTCATGACGATGCTATGGATGAGGACGAAGACGAAGATGAAGATGAAGACAACGAAGATGATGAAGAAGAGGACGAGGATGAAGATGGCGTGGGAGACGAGGACCTGGATAATCCCGACGAAATTGGATTGGAAGGATTGTACTCGTTAATGAACAGTAGTCGGCAAAGTGACGCAAATGATGCAACTGACGCATCACAAAGTTCTCAAGATGAAGAGGACGAAGATGCGTATTCTTCATCTGATGATTCCGACGTAGACTTTGTTAAATTGCAAGCTGAGCGCAAGGCTGCGCGGTCAATGAAGAGTGTCCATGCATTGAAAGGGTTGGGAAACAAGCAGAGTAAAAACGATCTGGCTTTAATGTCAGACTCCGATGAGGAAGTTGAACCAAGTAAAAATGTCAAGAACAATAGAAGAAAATCTACCACCAAAAAGAATAGACGGACAAGCTCCGTTTCAAAACTCAAATTTGGACGGAGAAAGTCCGAGGCACCTTTGCCTGAGGACATCAACTTCACGTTTGATTTTGGTGAATTAGGTGAAACGGCAGTTGATGATGATATGGATTATGAAGATAACTCTCAAGACTCAAATGAGGGTGAAGGAACCCTGTCAAATGATAATTTTCAAGAAGAAGATGTGGGTGAGGAAGTCAACTTCTCCTTTCCATCAACACCTAAGGAAGGTGCCAATCACATAAATTCAAATTTGGAATTTGATTTCGATACACCTATTATTCAGGTTCCGAAAATCAACGAAGAAGAACTAAACTCAGACGAAGACTACGAAATAGATGATAACGAATTACTAGCAACATTACATGCTGATAGTGACATTGATGATTTAGTTGATGACTACTCAACATCGTTCAGACAATCACGAAACAACTCTATGGGTTCGTTGGGTGATGATGCCCCATTCTTGAAAGAGGAAGAGAAGTTTCTCGTTAACGAGTTTGAAAATAATGGATTTGATGATGAGCAGGAAGATTTAAGCATTAATGATTCTGCAAATGGTACATCCATGTTGTCCACATTGAACGATTTAAACAACAAGAAGCAAGTGGTGCAATATGATAGCAGTGTTGGAAATGAATCTGACGACTACGACGATGAAGAAGAGGAAGAATTCGAGGATTTTGTTGATTTCGACGTACCCTTATTCGACAAGGATTTTGAAAATGTTAAAGACGACGACTCTGATGAGAAACAAGATAGCTTGTCCCAATACTTTCGTAAGACTCAGATTCCAAAGAAATCTTCTAAAAGTAAGAATAAGAAAGCATTGAAAAGCTCTGTTATAAATAGTGATGAAGAAGACGACTCTTACCTTTGGAACTACTTTTTCAGCTCAGGAGAGTCAAATGATGAAAATGACGTTGAACGTTATAATGATGCATCGGAGGACGACGAAGTAGATGTGGACTTATTTTTCAGGGAAATGGATGAGCAACACAAGAAAAACAGAAAGCCACCAGTATCAGCTGGTCCTGTGAGAAGAAACCTGTTAACCTTAACTTCCCACGCCGGAAACGACGAATTATTTGATCTGGACGACGGATACGATAGCGGAGAATCAACTGATGTTGACTTGTCATTACCAGTTTCGTCCAAAAAATCAAATATTGGTTCAAAGAGAGCAAAAGAAGTTTTGTCGTCGAAAACTGCAGACTACAGACCTCCAGTCTTGGGTACTTGGGTTACTGTTGATAGCAAACCTTTTGGAATCATTGATGGGTTGTCTACTAGAACATTAGTGAATTCCAACAATAATATGAAAGGTATGGAACCAAGGACAAAAGGTGGACGTAAGAGCATAGTGCCTTCCACTGGCACTGATGATCTGGCACTTGGATTGGATGAATTGTTGAACATCAGTGAATTGGACAACGATGACGAAAACGACGTGAAGATTTGGAGAGATTTCAACAGCCAAAAGAAACTGGTGCCATTGGGTGCTTTTAGGAATAAATCGGTATTGCAGAACTCCCTGATATACGGTCAATACAACAAAGGAGACAGTGGAGAATTCAGCCATACATCTGTTTATCCTAGAAGAAACTCTGTTAGTCGGGGCATCGTCAAGAAACAACCGAACGGGAGACGAAACTCTGCGACAAAAAGCAAAATTGAAACAGGAATCAGTCTGGCTACGTCCAAACAAATTCGGAGAAGGTCCTCGATAGCAGAGGCAGTGTCTGAGGGGTACAGACCCACCAAATCGGGTTTATTTAGCGAAAATTCTTTGGCTGATATCGAGGAAGTGTTTGGTGACGACAACGAGTTCTTGTCATTAATTAAAGGGTTATAACATTGAGTCAATACTAGGTGAATATTGAGGGATACTCAAATTGAAATGGAGGTTTTCATAAGGTAGTTTTTAGTTTGGTTTTTTATTGTGCGGTCATATACTAGCCAATTCTCGTGATTAGAAAACGATGTTGTGTTTTTTTTGGAATGGATGTGCTCATATACCAGTAGTTTTAGAATGTATTTACACATCAATGCACTGTTAGGAATATTACATATAGACTTCGATTGTAATAGTTTTTTGCAGCCATTTGAAATTCAAAGGTCGTGGTGAAACCAGTAGAATTAACCTTAACGAAAAACAAAATTTTAGAAAATAGTGTATACCAACAAACACCATCGGTGCAATTACACAGTTTCTACCGAGATCCTGGATATCTTGCCGATTGTGACGTCCTCTATAGTTTGTTTGAGTTGATCTAGCAGTTTTCTGCGCGTGAAAGTACCGGATTGTGCTGTTTATAACTACGTCTTGCGACCTTAGACTAGCAGAAACACCATTGTAAATTTCATTTAGTAAACTTATTTGATCGTATACTACAACTTTGGTTGATCTAACTGTATTCACTATGTCAACTCAAAGGAGATCTCAACGAGCCAACAAAGGTCAACACACAAAAAGAAGTTTTGATGAGATTTATTCTGATGACGGACGGTCTCACTACAAAGTTGCCAAGACTGAAGATGGAGACTATGACCACAAATTGTCTGCCGACGACGTAAACGACGAAAACATCAACGATGACGACGACAGTGTCGTGAGGTGCACGCCGTGTGGTCTCACCAATGCCAATTACGACGAGGCCACCGACACAGGTGGAACGATGATACAATGTGATAATTGTAACAGCTGGCTGCATGCGAAATGTATGGGTTTCAAGACAGATAAGGCAATTCCTGACCATTTTGAATGTAATATTTGTAATCCTGAAGAGTTTGATGCAAGAACTAAGCCAAAGAAGATACAGAAGACACAGAAAACACAGAAGAAACCAGCGGAGAAGACCGATTTTGCTACATTAAAGGAAAGTCATCGAATAAGCACGGCCAAGGCATTTGCGAACTTCTTTGAAACCAGTTTTCCGGAAAATTACACATTTCCACAGGACCATGATAAAGATTCACTTTCTAAAAAGTGGGCAATTGAAATAGAAAGTATTATTCATGATGATTTTCCCAAAGCCAACTATAATAGTGAGAGTAGAAGAATTTTGTTTCTCTTGAAAAAGAGGTTTATTGGGGACTTGATTGATGGCAATTTGACGTTTCAAGAATTAGCGAAGAAGACTCCGGAAGAAATTAATCAAACTATAAAACAAGTCAAGCAGAAACTCAAACAGGATATCAAGAATATTGTGCTAGTTCAAGAAGATGAACATCAAATCATAAGACGTACTCACAAGGGAGAAGAAGTCAGGGACAGCTACGATGACCAGCCAGAAGGTATCGATGAGAGTATAACTACCAAGAGTGTAGACCATCGAAGATTTTCTGAACAGGAGGAAATAATACCACCTGTCAAGGTAATTACTAAACCGATAACACCTACTCAGCGTACATACTTTCATTCTGACGATGAAGATGATGAGGCAGACTTTGACGACCAACGTCAAGAAACGGAATCTCATCATCAAGATAACGGAAACGATTTTGAAACAGAATCTAGCGAGCTTGACCATGTTAATGAACCTACTGATGACGAGGCATTATTGAAATTTACTGGGGAAAAGAAGATCGAAAACAACATTGGCCCACAAGTTTGGCAAGGTAGAATAACGTTTCCAGACTATGCTGCATTCCAAGCCACGGGAAAGTTTTATTCTAGCACACCCAGCATCGAAGGAGACAATTCGATTGACACAAGTATACAAATCAGTAAGGAAATTTTGTCTAGAAGTTCGTACGACGTGGAAGGTAGGTTAGATCGAGAAAAAGCCGACAAATACTTGAACGTAATAATAGCATCGAGAGATTTGTTTTTGATCCAAATCACTGGCGATGATTCAGATTATCAAAAGTTGTACGATTACTTACTTATCCGAAACAAAGTAGGGGTTTTAAGTGGCAAGCCGTACTTTGTCAAAGATGCATATCTAATCCCAATTGACTTCAGAGATGAAAGACTACCTTTATATCTTGTTAAGCACAAAAAGGACCAACAAATTGGGTTATTTGCATTGTATGTAGTGAAGAAAGATTTCAAACCAACACCAATCGATACCGATCCATACGAACCAAACGACGAACCATCATCTACTCTCAGTGCCATTATGAGCCAGTTAGAGTGATAATGAATGTGAACAAAATAGACCTCGACAAACATGATACCACTTGCGACGTGAAAAATATTGACTCAGTCGTAACATCCCCCTCTTGTATAGTATTAACTTCTTCTATATGTATTTATAACAATTTAATGGAACTCCATTTTTCAATTGGCAATTATATAGTAATAAATATCGCGAAAACCAACTTTTGTGGAATTAAAGTGCATTGATCTTTTTTTCTATTATACTCAATTAGATGAGGTTCTTCCCATGAATATCCATCAAACCAGCCCGATTGCGTATGGTGGTGAAGAGTCTTTGCTTCTAGGGCGATCTGTTGCTCAGGATGGGTCTGAAGGTGATCCTAATAATATAGATGGAAACTCCAGTTTGGTGTTTGGAAACGATCTAGAAACCCAGAAAGACAGTCTGCAGCATTCGAGGTCGTTGCCTTTGATAGAAGATGCTTCCAATGCTAACGAGAAACAAATAAATGATCGTTTTTTGGGTGATACTCAAAAGAGTCCTGATGATAACAAAGTCAGTATCGCTGATTCTTCCACAACATCTACAATTGTGGTCCCAGAAACGACGATAATAAACGAATCTCCACTGAAATTGGTTATAGACTTTGGTTCACAAATCTTATCCCAGCAGAGTCATTCAGGAACTGACGTTCCCACAGATACCCAACCAGATACATCAACAAAAGTAAATTATGAAACCATCGAGAATACAACAAGTCAACCACGACGAATTAATTCTGTAGAGAATGCTGAGTGTGGTCTGAGTACCGTTTCAGTTTCAGAGAACGCACAGCATGTTGACAATAAAAAGCAGGATTCAAAAATACTACAAGATACCCAAGTAATTCGAAACGTTGGACCACAAGAAACCCAAGAGATTCACGACGCCCCAAATTTTAGAGACACTCAACCTTTGCATTTACAAGACACTCAGATTATACAAGATACTCAATGTTTACAAGAAACTCAGAGTATACAAGACACTCAGATTATACAAGATACCCAAGTCATAAACAATACAGAAGGACCATCTAATACTAATACATCAAACGAACCGTTGGCGTACTCTTGCGATGAAACGCAAAAGCTTGCAACCCCAAACCAGCATAGAATCGATGCAAACTTCCAACGTTTCGCGTCTGTTCTTGAGGAAGACGAAGATGTTGAGCTATCTACCCTGATTAATGGTGGATTATCAAGTCCAAATATTGAAATTCCCGATACCACAGCAAAACCTATGCTTTCACATACCCAAGTTGTTAATACTCAAGAGCTGCCTATTCACGAAGTTTACCTGAAATCAACATATACGCCAATTGAGAATACTACTAGTGAGGTAGAAGAAGTTGAATCGGAAGTTGATGACCACGTCTCGTCACAAATTGCAGAAGATAGTTTGATATCGGCTAAGTTGAAGCGAAACACCGAGCATGATTTAGAAGGCAATTCCAACAAGCATCACCAATCAAAATCACTTTTATCTACAAAAGTCAACAGTCGGGTCACTCCCAGTAAAACGCCAGGTTCTTCTGGATTTTCTGGAAGGGCCGAACTTGTAAATATTCATTCAGATTCATCTTTCACGAAAGAATCTTCAGATATGTTCATGGTTGCAGAACATGGAACGAGCGGAAGAAGAAATTTACCTCCACCCTCTTCACCAGAAGTAGTGGAACTAGATCAACAAATGCACGCATCCAATCCAGCGAAGGATAGTGCAAACTCTAATGAACTTTTCAAACCGACATCGCAGATGACAACGAGAAGAAGAAAGAACTTTATAGTTGAATCACAGGATGAAAATTTAGGTTCAAACAATTCGAAGCAGATGCTAATGCGCAAAGAGGTTCTGGAAATCTTATTCGAATCAGAAATTTTGTTCAGAGACAGTGTTTGGGTAAGTTATAATCTAAAGATGTACCCAGGCTTGTTAATTGAAAAGGGACCAGAGTACCTGAATATTGAATTTGATGAAGGCACTTTCTCAATCAAAAACTCGGATATATATTTATTGGATATAAGAATTGGGGACTCGGTGTGCCTTAAGAATTCACCAGCAAAGTACAAGGTCACTGGTCTCTCATTTGCTGAATCGCAAAATCCAATAAAATGTATTCGAGGATATAATGTTGTTCATTTACAACGCTTTAATAAAGTCAAAGAATTTTCTGAGATTTCGGTTCCTTTATGTGAATGCTATATGGACATTTCGGATTGGGTAAAACACCAGCAAGATTTCAAATTAATCTTCGAAGAACACGATCTTTTGAAGGATAGATTTGAATCAGTTCTCAGAAAGGGAACATTATCCACAATTAGTGAGAGAAATAGTAGAGGAATACCATTTAATAGTCCTACACGAAGCAAGAGCCTGAAAAGACTTCCAATTGACACATCAGGTAAAGTATTTTCTCAAAAGCTATTTTGCATTACCAGTATTGAAGGTGATAGAAAGGAACAAATTATAGAGCTAATTAAAACCAACGGAGGAACGGTAATCAACGAAGATTTTTATCTGTTGTTTTCTTATGGTGATAATGATGAGGTACAAATGAACGTTGACTTGACTGGTTTAACATTTGGAGCTATGATTTCAAATAGCTATTGTCGTAGTGCCAAATACTTGCAGGCACTCGCATTGGGCTGGCCCATTTTATCCGATTCATTCATAGTTGATTGTACCGAAGGTTTAACTAATTTCGATGAGTGGCCAGTTTATTTATTACCAGCCGGACAGTCCACACAACTTCAGTCAGTTAAAAGTCTTGATGTGTACAAGTTCAGACGCAACTTTGAAAACAAAGTCGAATTAAAGTATCAAACAGATCTAAATTTCAATTTACTTGAGAAGTATGATATCATTATGTTGAACAGCAAGAAAAATAGCGATACATTGGAAACTTGCAAGTTTGTATTTTATTCATTCGGTGTACGGTCATTGAAGTATAGAACTAGTTATTCCGAAGTCTTAAATGACATCAAAAAGTTGTCGAAAAGCCTGGCGAATATCTTAGTGTTTGACGAAAGTGGAACCGTATTGTCCAAGTTGCAAGTTCAGCAATCGTCAACAAGGAAAACTAGGAGCCAAGTGGTTACAAATAAAGAAAAGATAAATGCTAAAATACAAGGACGCATGGTTGGAGTCATTAACTGGGAATGGGTAGTCCAATGTGTGATTAGCTCGCATATTTGGAGCCCACAGATTATTCACATTCCAACCTAGCTGTACGAAATAAACGTTTTATTATCATAATTCATTAAATAATATACACAGTATGCAAGGGTATGATTGTCAAGGAAATGACAAAGCTCTATATCTAAGCTAATCTAAATAATCTTTTGAAGATAACAGAGACGACAGCTTTGATCAATGGGAATCCATTATCAGATCTGACAGCATCACCGTTTTCTTCCAATCTTCTTAACAAGTATTCCTTAGTTTCCAATGGAGGGCCCCATGGAACGTATTTAATGACGTTATCAGCATTGTAAGATTTGATCAAGTTGTAGGTGATGTTATCAGCCATACCCAATAATTGACCTAAGACCACGTTGTTTCTGTTGTTGTTTTCAACGTTTAATAATTTAGTAGTGGCAAGTTTTAATGAGTCCCCGTTGTGAGAAGCTACGACCAAGTGACCAATAGTGGATTCATTTCCCTTGTTGGCCAAGATTGAATCGATACAGTAGGAGATACCTTGGTTGTAGTTGTTATCGGTATCGGTTTTAGTAGCATGAATGACGGCTCTGTTTGGTTCGGAGTGAATGTAGGCACCTCTGACCAATTTCAAACCTAAACGGTATTTACCAGCTTCGGCCAATTTTTGTTCTTCGGTTAATAATGCAGCGGAGTCAGCAAGGTACATTTGCAAAGTTCCGACAACTGAGACTGGTTTGTCAACTGGGTTGAACTTTTCGTATAATCTTCTTTGTAATTCATACACACCTGGTTGCAAATCGTATTTTTCAGCATCAACGACACCAACAACAAAAGGAGCAGTTCTTTCAGGGTATTGTTCAGCTAATTTGACGTTAGAGTCATAGATAGTTTGACAGACGTTAGCAGCTCTTTCGACTAATAATTCGAATTCTTGGGCGTGAGTGGTGTTGTAGAATTGTAAGACATCAGCCGCATTTTTGGCGAAACCGGTTGGTTTTAAAGCAACATAACCTGGAGGGATGGAGTTGATTGGTTTTCCAGAGTTTTCAATAACAGAAAGAGTGTGAGGAACCAAGATATCGGTAACCGATTTGGCAGTTTCTTCGACAATGTATTGTGGATCGATATTATCGTTACCGTTACAAGCTTCGATGGTCAAGGAAATCATCATGTTGTTGATACCACGAGTAGTCAATCTTGCACCGGTTTGTTTAACTTCTTGGATGTTTTCACCACCACAGTAGATCTTGTAGACCAAGGCTTTAATGACAGATAATGGAACATATGGAAACATTTTGATACAGGCTTGTAAGATAGGTTTGTTCAAGGTTGCAACACCGATACAGAAATACGAGAACAATTCAGAGGGTTTCAAGTCGCTCAAGTATGCGGACGAATTGTCGGCTTTCTTTGTGGGAGGAGTGATTTGTTGGTTTAAAGATTCTACTCCCATGGTTGACTTTGGTTTGAGAGATTGGTGGAAGGCTCTCAATAACCCAGGTTGACTGGTAAGTACCTGTGGTTTAATGGAACGAACGACACCATAGCGTAAAGGTACTAACAAAGACATGTTTGATGATAAAGAGTCGGTCATTTCTCCCCAGGATTTGCATTATATTTATATTCTAGTCATCTCATCGCCATGGGTAAGTCCTTATAGAAATGGTATACTGTAGCGACGGAGTTTTTTGGTGCCGCGGCAAACGAAAGCGAAACATGACACAAATGTCATGCGGTAAACAGAAGCGAGGAGTGTAGATAAACTCCGGAAAATGAATTCCCCAACGCCATAACCCGTCTGCAAGTCCTCACGGCTGTATACGCCCCATCGAAACATCAGGCAAATGCCTATGCGCAACCATGGTACCACCAAGTATGACAACTGCTGTCAAATCCTTTTTTCGTAGTTTGGTTATGTCACGTCATGAATGGGGTTTTGCATTTCTACGTGCGAATCCCATCTCGCTCTATATTGCCATATTAAATCAGTCCAATTTTGGACTGATTTCTGGGGTAACTTGCCATATAAATCTCCGAACGTAACCGACACCCCACTACAAACACCAATATGGGAAAGAAGTACGTCACATACCAGATAACGGGGACCGGCAACAGATAGCGGAGTAGTCACAGTCGGCAGTTTTTCTCAATCCAGCCACAAACTATCTCAACCCACTTTTACGCCACATAATCCCTACATCTCCATACTTTTACCGAACCACAATTGCGGGTACACCGTGTAATCTCACAGTTTTCGGTAATTATGTATCTTTGTACCGTTGAACGCCTATCGTACACCTACAGTAACTTACATGTACATTACATGTCGCACTATCGGCAAAGAGGTTCACCTATCAAACGTAGTCGCTAACTGCTACCCGTAAATTGTGCTCATTATCTGTTATGATTTCACCTATCTGTTTCCAGTTTCGGTGTCGTAAGTGGTACCCCTATTGCAGTGACAGGCACGAGCTGTTGCAAAACATATCGATTACGTTCTCAATAATTTGTTAGGTATACATGTACTGGATTGAATCTAAGATTGCGGTATAGCATTGTGGGAAATATGATTCCACGTGGATTCCTTCTAAATGTACCCCCAGATTCTTTTTGAAATGTATCGTTCCTGGTCTTCGTGCATCAACCTTTATTGAATTTTAATATCAGTCCTAATTGAGTCCTGGCTGACTTATTTTTCATTTCGTGCCCGTTTAGGCTTATTCCAGGTAAACAAGGTCTGGGTTGTGTTGCGTTTCATTAAGTAGTAGTTTCACAGCATGAGATTATGTCTACACTTTCTGAATGATTAGAGGGTTCTGCACCGAGACATGTCTTGCTATAACCGAATCACTTACACATTCGCACGATGTCTCTTGTTTGAATTTTGCATACTTCGAGAAATCTAACGAACCAGTTCTAGAACTACTCAAGGGTAAATCACTGTCTCATTTTTGGCAACATCAAAAACACGAGGGGATCTTCTGCAAAATTCTGCAACATCTGTTACTACTTCATTTTTTTATCTGCTTTCACAGTGGAGGAACTTGTAAAACAAAATCGGTTTTTTCCATTAAATCCTTCAATTCATTCAAAACAATATTCTCCTGGATTCTCGATTCCCGTACATAGACAGTTTCATCAATTTTTAACAATTATTTCTTCTCTTTATTTCTTCTTGATAAATTTAAAGAAATCCACGTGACCTTCCATCTCATGAAAAATTTACTGACATTAAATTAAGTAGTACTAGGAACAACCACAACATCCATAATGATAACGACGAAGGCATTTCGTCGATATATCTCACAAAGTGGGATACTAAGGGAAAAAACTGTCATTCCTGCCGTTATTCTTGATGAGTTGAAAGATACCTCAAGGTTACCTACATCCAATAAGTCAAAGCAGATCTTTTTGAATCACAATCAAACTGCTGATAAGCGATTCAACAGGATTGTGAACGATTTTAAATTATCAAATAAGTTACAATCAAATTCCTTGCCCGTAAATTTGCTTTCTGCTCAGGAAGACCAGGTTCTTTTCATTAACAAATTTAAGCCTACAGAAACGTCTATTTCGCAGAACAAGTATAATCATCTTAAAAAGGACCTCGAACGCTCGTTTACGAAATCACAGCTTGTATCATACTTGAAAAAAAATTACCAGGGTCCTGTTGCATTTTCAAAATCCAAAAAGTCAAAATTAACGAAAATTATCTTGGATAATGTTTGGGAATTATCTATTTCAGATGCCATCTCCATGGATGATTTATTGATAACTCGTTCAGTAAAACTATCCAAATCCGACTTGTTTTTGTTGCTTTCCGACCAAGGGTCAATTATTCAGTATTTATCAAGAGTTGGTGCAAAGATCTCTTTTGATTCAGAGAAAGGTATACAGTTTGTTGGTACTGAAACTCAAGTTACCACAGCAGAAATTCTTCTTAATAATATTCTTTCTTCTTCTAAAAGAGAACGTCTTGATTTATCTACGATTAAAAAGTTATTCTTAGAGAAATACAATACGTTTTCTTTAGCTGATATTGGCAGGAACACTGAAGTTTACTTCAACCATTTGGAAGATGATGTTTATGAGTTGATCACCTTGAATAAGTTTCAAAACAAACGCTCTAAGAGATTGTTAGTGTGGTTACTAAACTATAATTTACATACAAAAGATACGTTATTCCTTCCATCTTCGGTTATGAACGAACCTTTAGTTCCATTTAAAGACGATGTATCATTGGCATGGAACAACCGCCAACTCAATTTGTGGCAAATAAAATCAACTGATAAGCAACCTAGTAAGAACGAGTTTTACCTAAATGATCTTGAAAGATTTTCTGACAAAAACCTTAAGTCAACAGATTTTCAATACAAGCATATAATCGAGGAAGCAAAGAGCTTACCAACCAAACCATTAGAGGATGAAAATTGGAAGCTTTTAGAGGATTTAGGATTGATATCAAAAGACAAAGAGGACACCACAGTTGAAATAAATCAAAACGATGTCGAATTAGCTGAAAAAGATCCTGAGCTTGTAGATACCAAAACTTTAACAGGATTTTCAGATAACGAAATTGATAGCATATGTGAGAAGTTGAATGATTTCAACTATAGAAAAGAGCTCGATGGTGATAAAGATTATAAGTCCATTAATCCAATGATGGTGGTTACTTTTGGTAACGTTCTTCTAGAAGGTGAAACCCAAGAAACCTCTATTATATCCAAAAAACCTGAAATCAAACCAACCTCAAAATTCGAATTCAATACAAATTTGCCTTTAATCTCCGACAAAGTTCTTTCCTTGCCATTATCAGAGTTTCCCACATTAACTGTCAAGGACAAAAACCATTTCATGACTTGCGATCCACATAACTACCTTGTGCAATTAAAGTTCCTCCCATCACCATATGGAGATGAGAATGTAGGAAACATGAAATATCCCCCTGTTGAGGTGTGGATGAACTTGAACAAGCATGCCAAACCAGATGTGGAAACCATGAACATCGTTACAGTTGAATGTGAGAATAATGTGTATGTTCCAATGCCCGGCTGCAAATCTGATATAAAGATTTCTTGTCAGTTAACAGGAAATGTTCTTAAGAATAGCGAGGAAAGTACAAACGAACTCAGCCAAAACCACAACGATGACTTGTCGTCTATTGAGGAAATGTTAAATTCGACATCCGGAAGGTACAGCAAGATGGATTCACAGCCAGGTGTAAAAGAATTTTTGAAGAAGAGCACCTTGAACTTTGCCGGAGGCGTGACATCATCGGTCGAACAGTACATGGATTTGAATTTCAACGGGAAGACAGTCAGATATCACTACGTTAGTGTGTCATTCAGAAGACAATTGGACTTCAACTTTGGAGATAGTTTAGTAGACTTGAACATAGTCGAGGGGGGACAACTTGGAGGTAGAAGAATAGAGGTCAATTTGGTCAGTGACATGAGTGGGGACACAAGCAAGGAGCAGTTGATAAAGCTACTCACTGATGCCAAAAAACTAATTAACGAATTATGATACAGTCATATCATTGTACATAGACAACAGCATATATATAACGGAGAATTCCTACAATCAACAGTAATAGACAACCCAAGCACGGAGACTTTCAGTTGTAGAGCAGGTTCCACATTGCAAGATCCGTCGTAGGCTCATTTGAACAGAGATGCGGGACCCTGCTCACTGTGGAAAACTAGCTCATATTGTTGATATGATGGTTCTGGTTAGCTTTCCGTGCACTGTAGAGTCCAGACTGCTGGTTCGATATTGGCTAGAAAGACAAGTTCGAATAAATATGTATTGGTCTATTTTCTAAGTATTCTTAGTTGCGTATCGCCTATTTTTCTAAAGACTTGACATAGTTTTCCAAGTTGGAAATGGACGATTGCAAGCTGACAATATCAGCAACAATGACGTTGTTGGCGTTTTTGTATTCGTCCAATAAGTAGTAGTATGAAACAAAACTGGTGGTGGTAACCCCAAGTAAGAACCCTACCAATCCACCTCTAATGGATCCCACACGCTTAACGGTTGGGGGACGCGAAACAGCGGCAGCAGGAGCAGTAGCGTACTTCCGGATAGCTGATCTAAACATGGTGTAAATTACGTAAGTACTAAGAAGATTGCGATTCTTTATTCTTGTAATTATCTTTTGTGGGCATTTTTTTCACTTTAGTGTGTATAAGAAGTAATCATTATAATTGGATCACCAAGGTTGATTTTGCCGAATTGGCATTGTTGTGCTTTTATAGATGCTATTTTAACGTAGTTTCGTGTTCCTTTTGTATTATTTTGTTTAGGTTTGCAAAAAACCCAGTGTTTTAATCTTTATTTCTCGAGAATCCAGTACCGGTTCGGAATTTGTCTAGTGATTGCCTCCGCAAAATGCATCGTTTGATAGGAATTCGTCCTCGAATCCCGCCAATTGGTCGTAGCAGGCACATTTTATCCAGCATGGGACGCGTTGTGTCGCCAAAGCCATGGGTACGTCCTACGATTTTGGTCGTTGGTATTGGTGGCACCATCTTTTTGGTGGACCATTTGGTGTATTCCTCGCTATTATTGAGGTCGATTCGGGCGATGTACGTTCTTCTGTGGATTGCGTTTGCATATTCTCGAGAAGATTGTGATCTCGATGTATTGAACGAAACTGCGTCAGAAACGTTGTTGAATTTGCTATTGACTAACAAGGGCCTCTATATTAAAATTGGTCAGGCTATAGCTAACCAAGGATCATTGTTCCCATTATCGTATCAAAAGCGTTTTGCAAGACTTTACGATGATGCTCCGTTTGAGCCATGGCACCATGTAGATAAAACATTAAAAAAGAATTTGGGTGCAAATTATGAAACGGATTTATTCATGTCGATTGACCACAATCCTGTTGCTAGTGCTTCAATTGCCCAAGTTCATAAAGGTGTTCTCAAAAATGGACAGCCGGTTGCCTTGAAAGTCCAGCATGGGTATGTAGAAAAACAAGTAATAGTTGACTTATGGGTGTACCGGGTTATCTCTCGATTATATGAAAAGGTATTTGACATTCCAATGACGTTCTTCTCGGAATACGTATCGCATGAATTAAAAACAGAGACAAACTTCATCAACGAAATGGAAAACACCTACAGACTGGCAGAGAATATCAAGAAAGATAACTCAAAGATTTACATTCCTACAGTTTATCCGGATCTCACAACAAAACAAGTATTAGTGACCGAATGGATCGATGGTGTTTCGTTAAACGATAAACAGCTTTTGATTGATTCCGGTTTTGACCTACAGTTAATGATGAAACAGTACATAGAGTTGTTAGGAAAACAAATCTTTAAGCATGGGTTTGTTCATTCCGACCCTCATCCGGGAAACTTGAAAGCCAGATTCGTCAATGGCGAGCAACAGCTTGTATTGTTGGATCATGGACTATATTTATCGTTGAATCCTCGATTTAAACAGGAGTATGCGGAGCTTTGGAAGAATATATTTCTGCTAAATACTAAAGGTATTGAATCGATAGGAAAAAAATGGGGAATTAATTCGGTCGAGTTATTTGCAACTGTGATTCTGTTGCGTCCAATTACGACGAAACCAGGAGTCGCAGACGACCGAGACATGAATCGGCTCTTGAAGGATTTCCTTGCAGACGAATCCAAATTCCCCAAAGAATTATTGTTCTTGACTAGAGATATGAGAATGATACAAAACTTGAATCAGAGCTTTGGAAGTCCTGTGAACCGAATAAATCTCCTTACCAAGGAGCTGGTTGATGTGTTGCTAAAATCAAGCTACTCTCGAACAAAGTACTTTGAATTATTCACTGTTAAATTGTCGCTTTTCTTCAGTA
>ERZ778017.1582-NODE-1582-length-21799-cov-6.950883_pt1 | contig 21799 bp, 15 predicted proteins | sample MGYA00375747_ERZ778017 | MGnify/ENA primary metagenome ERZ778017 (study PRJEB29350, sample SAMN05509838) | bioreactor metagenome | biome: bioreactor; material: wastewater | place: South Africa: University of Cape Town | collected 2014-03-17 ...
AGCGTGTAAAGATCCGTGCCTCAAGCGTGTAAAGATCCGTGCCTCAAGCGTGTAGATCCGGAAGTACCGATTCAACTAGTCCCAGACAACATTCATACAACATAGAACTTAAAATTCCTTCTTCAAATAATATATTAATTAAAAGTATCTTTCTCAATCAAATTGTCAAAACTTAAGAAATTTGAAGGAATTCGCCTTGTGGGCAGACTCAAAAGTTAAAAAATTAAAAAACACACAAGGTAGATACGAAAGGTCTTTTCATGAACCATTTATTGCAACTATGAGTACTTATGGATTTTGAACGACCATTAAACTGACCCAATACTTTAAATAGTATATTATAGCAAGATTTAGATTATACCCCTTTGATTAGAATAATGTTATTGGTCTAAGCTGTTCGTAGTAAACAATAATTGATGGGAATACAAGTCTTTGACTACTCACAGAAGATTTTCATTGCATGTGATATTTTCCTATAAGGATACTGAAATGTATTCTGCAGAATCGTAAACGAGGTATTTATGAATTTGATTTCCAGTAGTTTGTCATTATTTGTTGTGTGTTACATTATTCGGACATTATTTGGACTTGTTTCCATTTCTTGGCTTGTTGTAAGATATTTCATCCTAATTATGTAATCTTTCCATCAATTAAACATGCATAGACTCCCTATTCAATTTGGGTCTGAAATCGCTTTTTAAATGTTAGGAAATCGTAATTTTTCAATCTCCGGCCTTTGAAGATTATTCCTAAAAATTGAAAAGTACTTCCTCCGGCTACTGGAAGCCTTTTTCTCAGAGCATAACCTTGATAAAATAATTAAGACAGCAATGAGCACATGTTGATAGTTGACAACGATGATCAGGGGTTATGGACCAAAGTTAATGGTTTGCAAAAATTAAACTTTCGTTATGAGCAATTGATAAAAGCGAGCTGAATGGGCAATGCATAAGGCAATGAAAAGTTTCTTCAATAATGTGGTGCATATGGTTTTCAGTTGGCAACCTTTACACTGTTCGTTGAAATAATTGCATTTCAGAATTTGCCAAATTTGAAAAATCATTTATTTTTCCATCTACTTGTATGTTGAGTAACATTGTAACTCTTTCTTATCTTGAGTCCTTGTATTTTATTATAATTAACCTGTTTTAAATTGAATTTGTCACGATGATCTTTGGTTTTCCATCCTTACAGACGTCATTTTGTAGGATGTCAATATATTTTCCTAACTTATGAGGGCAAGTAATTATTTGGTACTTTGAATTATTCACCATAGCCCGCAGTTACAGTCCCAAAGCCCCATCTTGGATTTCTTCTTTTATGTACTCGACTCTGTAAGGTAATAACACCTTTTTCATTGAAAAGAGATTTTTTAATTATTTTCAATATTATATGCCGTTCGGCGTAATGTACCCCACTTTCTACAATATTTAATGCAATCCTCAAAGCATTCTCGGCTTTGTACCACTTGCGCTATGTATGTATTGCAAAGTTCTCGGGTATTACCATAAATAATTTCTCCGGAGAAAAAATGAATTTATATAGCAAAAATTCGTTGGGGTTAATTTTATTTTTTTTTTTTATTTTCGTGAAAATACCTAAATTAAAAAGTACTTGTTTCCTGAGATGTTAGATATTTGAAGGAAATACTTAAAAAGAAGTTGTGATTACAAGACAGAACTAAGAAGAATTTGTTTCGTAATTATGAAAATGTAAGTTGGAAAGAAGTGTAATAGGAATGGCGGGTGGATTAAAGTTACATTGCATTGTTGAACGATTTTAGTAAGAATTATACACAGGACATAAAAAATGAAAAATAGCACAAGACATGCAACGGATTAAATTGATTCTTTCTTAGATTTTAATCATATTAACCGGTGTTAATAAAGATTAGGAAAGTAATCCCACTTTTATTCGGAAGTTGGCTAAATATGAATTTTGTATAAATAATATTTTGTTTTATGAATACTTTACTTTAGCTTTGAGAGTACCTTATTTTTTCGAGTTGAAGCACTTGTTATCATTTTTTCCAGTTTAATAATTCCCACGAGTGGAGACTGACCCAACTTTACTGGTTTTCTTCATAATCAAAACATCATTAATTTCCATTTGAATCCTGTGATTCTTAATACAACCAAACGATGTTCGGCATTGTATCTCCTATTTATTTCAAGTCTATAAGTTTTTGCGAATATGTGTAATTTAAATTTCAGGTTGTTCATCCTGTTGAACGTATTAAAGTTGATAACTTTTAGGATTATTTTTAAGTTCTTAAAAATATGAAATTCCGTATTTTCATGCACTCCGCATCAACATTGCGCGCCTCTTACGAATTTTTCTTGTCTCGGAAAATTATTGGTCCCTCAACGGAATATCTTCTGCCGAATTAAGTTGGCAAAAATTAAAAATATTAATGACAGTTGAGAATTTTCCGAATAATAATTCATTTCCCTCTTTATTGTAATATGCGAGGTCTTGTTGTTGGATAATCTCAGAATGACTCAAGTCTCACAACAATTCCCCTATATCAGCGTCTAAAGAATATAAAAGGAGCAATAAATTGTCTATTTGAAAATTTCTGCTAGTATCAAAGACCATCAGCATGTTAAAAAAGAGTTTACTTTCAATTTTAACATTTGTGCCAGTTATATTAGCACACCCAGTTGACCAACAAAAATCTGAGGCTAATTCTCACTTTGGGTTAGAATTTGATTATAAATATTCAGCATTTAGTTATTATGACAATGATAAGCCAACGTATGCAAAATCTAATCCAGCTCCAACTGCAACAACTTTTTATGCGCTCCATTATTCAGATCTTAGTCAATATGCTGATAATCAAACAACCACCACATGGGGTACTTGGTTTCCCAATGCTACAAATACCGCTACTGATTCCACTGATCCTTATGGTGAATGGGCCTTCAATCAAGTCTGGGATGCTGTCTCAATTCAAAACTTTTCGACTGGATTGTTTAGTACAACAGTTGAGCCTACTGCAGTCCCAACGGAATCTTTAATTTTGCCTCCACCTGATGTTTTTCAATTTGAGTCAGATTTAAAATTCCCTGAAAACTTTATTTTTGGAGTAGCTGGATAAGCTGCTCAGATTGAAGGTGCCATTTCAGTTGGAAGAACTCCATCTGTTTTGGAATCTAATCCAGGATGGAATGCTCCTGCAATTAATTACGTTACAAATGAAAATTACTACTTATATAAACAAGATTTGAAACGTTTAGCAGCTATGGGAGTTAAATATTACTCTTTTACAATTTCATGGAATAGAATTCTTCCATTTGTTTTACCTGGAACTCCTGTTAATCAGGAAGCAATTGATCACTATGATGACTTAATTAATACTTGTATCGAATTTGGTATTACTCCTATTGTTACATTGAATCATTTTGACACTCCATCCATATTTGTGACTAACTCTTCAGCAAATGTCTTATCGGGTGTTGGGTATCATAATGGAGGGTACGATAACGATACATTCGTTGATGCTTTTGTTAACTATGGTAAAATTATCTTGACTCATTATGCTGATAAAGTGCCTTACTTTGTTACGATAAATGAGCCAAACATTGTAGCTGGTACACCCAAAGCAGTAAAGAATGTTATTCAAAGTACAGCTCAGTTGCATGATTTCTACCACAAAGTCATTGGAGGTCAAGGTAAAGTTGGTATCAAATTTGCTTACACCTTCGGTGTTCCTTTCAACACATCAAGCCTGGAAGATGTTGCTGCGGCAAATAGGTACAGTGAGTTCAATATTGCTGCTTATGCCAACCCATTATTCTTAGGTAGTGATCAGCCAGATTCATGGAAGAAAACCTTTTCTAACTTTACTGAAGCATTATTTACCGCTGAGGAACTTGCGGCCGTCGCAAAACAATGTGATTTCTTAGGAATTGATGCATACACTAGCAATGAAATGACTGCACCTGAAGGGGGGATTGAGGATTGTCAAGTAGACCCATCAAACCCATATTGGCCGGCATGCTATCAAGTATCAGGCACTCGTTCAGATGGATGGGCTGTTGGATATAGATCTAAGTCGTATGTGTATATTACTCCAATCCAATTGCGGGAGGCATTAAACTACCTCTGGAATACCTACAAAGCTCCAGTTTTTTTAACTGAATTTGGATTTCCAGAATGAAGAGAAGAGGAGAAGGAGTTAACGGATCAACAGTACGATTTAGGTAGATCTGTTTATTATCGTTCGTTTCTTGATGCAGTCTTAAAATCTATTCATAATGATAATTGTGAAATCATTGGAGCTCTTGCCTGGTCTTTCATGGATAACTGGGAGTTCGGTGACTATGGTCAACAATTTGGTTTACAAGTAGTAAACAGAACTACTCAAGAGAGGTACTTCAAAAAGAGTTTCTTTGACATAATACAATATGTCGATGAAAGAAGAATTTAAATTCTTACCTTAATTTAATGCTTTTAAGTTTTCCATTTTCGTCTGGTTTTATTTTTTCGAAATTTCGCAATAATTCATATTGTATTTATGAATTAATTCTTTTACATACTAAGCTTAATGTACGTGTCTTTACTTTGCTTTGAAAACATATTTGTTATGACATTTGTTATATAGCATTCAAACAACGTTTAACATACAGAGCAACAATTAATTACAGTAACTTCAAATTTATAAAATGGAACTAAGAATACTCATTGAGATTTTCATCTAAACATCTCTAACAGTCTGAAACCAGGAAGTCAAACACTTGACGTATTGATATGAATTAAAGTTGAACGAGATGCTTGAAATCTGAAAGTTTCCAAGTCAGTATCAGAAGGACTCTATCGGGCTTCTGGCTGGTAAGTAATAAAGGTAAATATTATAGTTTTTTATTTAAGTAATATGCACACAATTAATTTTGATTCTACTAACCTCATTGTTGTTAATTGGAATTTGCCAAACACAAATTAATTGATAACGATAATATTGTTTTCTTTAATTTAATCGCACATTTTACAAAAAAAAAAACTTTATTAAACGAAATCACTATGCACTAGTTTTTTTCAAACCGTCAATAACTATTAAACAGATTACATTAGAGTTCTATTGAAATTGAATATTCTCATAGACTCTATATCAAACGAGCATGTGTTTCACTAAGTCTGTTCATTAATTTTAGAAATTTATAGTTTCTACTACATTGTTCCGGATATGTGTCTATTCATATTAACCATTTTTCCGGAATATTTTTGTACGAATTTATTTTAAAAGGGTTATTCCGGAAATTTTCATTGGGTCGTTTGTACTCTTAGCTGCCACACGAGTTTGCTATTCAATAAGTGGCTGTAGTTCCTCTGCTTTTGCTAAGGGACAATGTACAGTTCCACCTATTTTAGCATTTGCATTGTGGTTCATGTTTTTATTATTTGACGAAGCTATTCTGTGAATACAATGCTTTACAAGGCAAATTCACCGTTAATGCAATTATTTCGAAAAATGACCTAAAAAGTAAATAGGAACAGGCAAACTGGACAATTTGTAGAAAATTTTATCGTGCATTTTACAACTACTTATGTATGTGGAGCCTATATTGAAGAAACTGGAAAAAGTATTTGTAAAAATGTTTACATGAAAGTTTGTTTTTCATATAATCAACCAAAGCTTTAGTTTTCTGGGTCAAGAGTCAAGAAGTATTAAAGTAATTTAGATGCACAAAATGTGATTAGATATTAAAATTAAATTTGGTACGATGTACCTTGCAAAAATTAAACTCCGTTCTACGAATACAGAATTTTTGTTGTATGTTAGAACCCTGTAGGATAACAGTTTTCTTTCAAAATTTTTATATAGAAAATGTATATCGTTCAGGGTTATGTCGTTGAATATTCTTTAACAGGCACATCAACATTCTCCAACCTTGTTAAACAACATCTTCACTATATATTTATAAACAAATGCATATGAACAGAACGAACTTCAATATAATCAAATGAATAGTAATACTTTGTTTGTGAAAGAACTCCAGTTGCACATGCAACCTCACATGTTGTGACAATTTTTTCCAATAATGAAACTCTGGAGTATGTAGTTCCCATTATTTTCCTTAGATAGATAAAAAACTTTTTTCTGTAACAAGTACACTCGCTGTAGTTCTAAATTCTCTAGCATTTCATTTCTTAATTAGTTGTTCACGATTGGGATAATTGCATGTTTAGTATTTTCCAAGTCTTTTGTGGCCATTTGGATGACAATGGGTCATATCTAAGTGACCAACTTTCTTCTGACTCCTTCTTTGAACTTTATACGTGATGTTGGAAGGGGCTTGGGATGAAAAATAGAGATTATACGTGTGTGTATGTCACAGGATCATAATGAAAATCTCACTAAAATTTTAAGTACCTATAGGTTGAAACTTTTCTCTTAAGGTGCTACCTTATTTTCCAAATTCTTGATAGGTAAATCGTTGATACGTTCCAAATTCTATTTAATTCGTTTCGTATATATCTACCTAATCACCAGACAAAGTTCAACACTAGTTTCCGCGTTAAAATAAAAATGGTAGCGACCATGTTTCTCATAATATTATATAATCTGTTGGTTTTCCTGATTCCAAATTCAAGAGTCTCATTAGAATATAAGAACTTCACTTTTGCTGAATTACACAATATTTTCTACTCATGATTTTTTAAACAATTCTGCTCAATAATCTGATCATCAAGCATTTTTTTTGGTATTACCAAGCTTGTACAACTTAAAATGAACTACCTGTTATTGGGTGGACCGATAGGATATGCTATCGGTACGTTCAATTTGTCTATCTTGTGTCTTTCACCGGCAAAACTGGGGTTAACAAATCAAGCGATCATGAATATCGATAATAATTGCTCATACAACATGGGAAAGGAAAATGAATTCATTCAGGATATCTTCGATTGGGGGTTGTTTGGTTGGGTGATCTTTGCTTTTGTCAGTTTGTGTGAGTTATATGCAATGTAACCACCTTTAACCCTTTCGGACAAATTATTTATGGACCCTATACAAACTATGGATTTTTCGGAATTCAAGTCCGTAAAATTATCATCTATGCTCCAAACCAAGCACAATCCGAAGTCCAGTGTTTTATATTGGCCGATTACTTGACCAGCCTTAACTCCAGTAAGTTAAGCCAATTTCGCCATGCATGGCAGTTGGTTACAAGACTTACGGTAGAATATTCTAAAACTTTATTTAAACAACTAATTGAAAACTAAAGCATTCACAAATTTTTCTTGTACCATTGAAGCAAAGCCCGACTAAACTAATGCATATCTTAAGTCAAACTTTGGATAAGAAAGTAGTAGTCTGCATATATGCAAACTAGGGTTCTTTTTTTCTGATATCCGCCATAGTATAATAGGGGGTACAATGTATCCAACCCCGTTGTACCGAGCCCTACCCAAAACAAAGCGGTACACCTGATTTGACGCTAGGTAGCACGACGCCTAAGGTAAGGTACTTTAGTCTCTTACCAAACTTACTATTTACAATTTTACGGGGCCACCCGAAGGGTCATTTGATCGTACACGACTGGTTTTCGTTTATGTTTAATGGTCTACGGTGCCGTTTCTTTGTTCTTCCTCCACGCCCCACCACAAGATTGGGAGGATTTGGTAAATTATTACCATACTTTTCCGAATCTCTACTACCGTAGTTTCAGCTTGAACGTAAGCTAATAATTTGAATCAAAATACAAATGCAAATGTTAATTCAATGTTTAGTTGCAGCGTGTTTTGTGTTTACTAGTTGTTTGTGTGATCAGATCGATGTGCTTAAACTTTTAGAACAGAACAAAGGAAAAAAAAACGAGTTAGTTGAATATCCCTACAGGGCATATTTGATCAGTTCACATCTGTGGTTGTTGAAGTATGACATTGGTTTGGCAGATATAACGAGAGAGCAGCTATACAATATTGAACTCACTGGATCCTATTTATTAAGGAGGAATGGAACATGGGCCCTTTATGATGATGAGCTCAAATGGACAGCTGATATCAGCAATGATTATTTAAATTATATGGGAGTTAAGGAAGTAGGAAACGAGATTTTCTATGAAGACCTTTTAGAACTCTATGAATCTCAAGCATTTGAAGGAAGTATTGATAAAGAGTTTCACATTCCAAGCTATGAGGAAAACATTGAAAATTTGAAGAACAAGTTTATTTCTATAAATAATTTGATTCTGAAATGTAACCAAGGAACATGCAATATTGACCCTGAATCACTGTGTTTTCTGGCTAGATCTCGCAGAAGGAAATTTATTTTCGAACAGGGATTTTGCTAAGGTTTCAATTCTCTCGTCAGTTTTGGGCAATTATAATGACCTTAATAACCATAACTGGTTCATAGGTTAAATTCTATGCTTTTTTTGACTAATACTTATTGTTTGAATGCATTCGTTGGCAGGTTGAAGCTTCCAATCTAAATGTATTTTTACAAAGTTTTACAAGTTGGTAGAGCAACCCAGGATAACAAGTCAATCTATTTTCTTCACCAAACGATTAGAAGTGCTTCTCATTCTTTAGAGGGTTACAGGGTCTGCTAGGTCTCCATCATTTTAACTATACCAATTTCCTTAATTGAATGAATCTCATTTTTAAAGGAGTTTCTAGTATCGATTAGTATATAGTCATGACCATCAAAAAGTTCCAAGACTCAATACGTCTATTAAGAGCTTCATATATAGCGTATCGTATTTATTCCAAATGCGTATGTCGCACTAGCTTACTCTGAAGTGCATTAGTGAGTTAATACTAATAAACGAACAATAGAGTATCTATCACTATGCAACATCCGTTTATAAAGAGTCAATACATCTAGATGGAGCTTTACGTAATAGGTTCCTTAGTAAAAGCACGCTGATAAGTGATATCATTTTGTAATACACCTTTGTTATGAATCCAGTTGACCAAATGCACACCTATATAGAGTATATTGTGTGACAAAAATCACCACATATTAAATCAACTTTACTTTATAAGATCACCATGGTGTATTTAGGCAACAGACCGTTCAGAGGTAAGAGCGAACAAGCTGCCTACGACAAGACATTTGCAGGGAGATATGAAAAGCTTTTGCGGAAGAACCATTTTTTGTACTTTGGATTACCATTTATGTTATCCATTGTGGCCGGATCAATCTATTTACAGAAATTTACTAGTGTGAAGTGGGAAAGGTATGATGAAAAGTACAGACAGCTAGGTGAAGAGGAAATGCTTAGCATGATTGAAAACAAGCGTCATGTTGACAAGAGAGACGATTATTACCGTCTTCAAGGGCTCTTGACGGACCACATGGAAAAAGAAGTCCAAACGAACGACGATTATGAAATAGTGAGAGTAAAGAGAAAACCAGGTGATGAACCAGTATGGTAGGAGAACTGCGATTTTTACTGTTTTCTATTGCTTCCGTTGCACAATGTTTTGACCACATATTAAATTGCTGATTTCAGGTTGAATTTGTTAGCCAAAACCACGGTTTGGATTCATCTACCACTACGATGCTAGTCATTGTAGACTCTTGTATATACGATTTATGAAGTTATGCCAATTAATTGCATTTTCAATCCACGGTCTTTGCTATTTATTGTAGCTCATCGCGAAATTTTTCAAAATTCATATCAAACCTAACCATGGTCTCGTTTAGTTGTGAAGTGTGCAACGATACTGTTGTCAAGAAGAAGTTAGACCAACATACAGGTAGATGCTACGGTGCCTATTTCACTTGTATTGACTGCTCTACCACTTTCTCTGGTACCGACTACAGAACCCATACCAGCTGTATTTCTGAAGCTGAAAAATACGAAAAAGCGTTATACAAGGGCCCAAAAAACAAGAAACCGCAAAATAAACAGTCTGCTGCAGTTGAAACTAAAGCACCAGAACCAAAGGAAACACCAAAACCATCCAAATCAAAAAAGTCATCCGATTCGAAGGACCCTAAGAAATCGTCATCGGACTCCAAAGAATCTAAAAAGTCATCTCAATCTATATTATCAAAGTATGCCGATAAGGAACAAAACTTGTACAAAATCATAAAGAAAGCTTCTAAAGATAATTCTAAGGAAATCAAGGATATCTTGAAGACTTTAAAAATTGTTAAAAACGACGACGGGAAGTTAATCATCCAATGATTTGGGTCTCTAGAAATGTGCATTAGAATTGTTATATATTACATAGTAGTGAATCAATACTGATTCTTTACACCTTACTGTACCGCTCGTGGCCCATGACAACATTGTAGTCCAGTTTTGAAGTTCGTGATTCCACTTTTCCTCTAACAACATCCCAAACGAATAGGTATCACCGTACGATCATGCAAAAAAGCCAAAGCAGGCTACTTTTTCTTGTTCAACGCTTTGCTCATCTTACCATAGAATTGACCCAACGTTGACAAGTTGAACGACAAGTTCTCACACAAGTATTCGGGCAATATTGCTTGTAATTCTCTTGCATTTGATTCTTCCATAAACGTAGGAATATAATTGATTTCGGCATTCTGTTTGAACTGCTTGTCTATAATTAACCGGTAGCTTATGTTGGCCGACTTGCTTGAATTTGTCTGCTGAATATCAAAATGGAACTGCTTCTTTTCTTCCTCGTAATTCACTATCTGTATACCTGTCAATAACTCAATCAAATCCAAAAATACCCCAATATCCTCCAATTCCTTTTGTAACTGATCTTCATTAATGAATCTAGACTGTTGTTTACGCCTTATAGGCGATTCAAACGACCTATTAGAGTCGGTAGATGAACCTGGAAACGCCGTTTTTGACACCTCTGCTGCCTCATTTGCTGCGTTAACTTCCTGTTTCAACTGCTCATTCTCCCGTAGCAACCTGTCGATTGTTTGTTGTTTCTCAACCGCATCTAGATTTAATTGCTGTATCAAACTAGAAGAGTTTTTCAACTGGGCAGTGACTTTTTCCTTGTACCCTTCAAAAATCTGGTCTTTTTTCGTGTTTGTCATCTCATTGACAAACTCGACTAGTTGTTGTTTCGATGTCGCCTCGAGTATATCTTGCTCCGTGATGATGTTTACCCCAGATGATGTCGTAGGTTTTGTGGCATTCTCAGTAGTATTTGTCTTTGCGTCACCATTCTTCACAGTAGTGGCTGCAGCACTTCCAGATCGAGTCCCTGGCTTCGTCACTTTGCCCCTGGACGCGGTAGCATTCTTCTTGGGACCCATAATTTGTTTGGGTTTGTTGTGGTTAAAAATGTAAAATAATAATACTGCGCTACCAGCACCGAAATCAATCGGAAGACGATGCCAAAACGGCGCTACCGTACTCATTGCAGGGTTGAGGTGTTACTAAGGGTCGCTACCATGTTGGCTCCAGAAGACGGAACCCAATAAAACCATTGGATACAATGATGCAGCGTGTTCCTTTAACAGCTGAACACTTGTGCTTACTTGCGTTTTCTGAAACAAATGCTTCCTCTCTTTTTTCAGCTGATTTCGTCCAGGTTGAGCGATATTTGATAGTTCTACTGCAAAGACTACTCGGAACCAGGACTAAAAACGGTAGAAATAGCCCCATTCTACGTAGAATTACGCTTATTATTAACAATGTTCTAAATATGTAAAGATACTCAAAGAAAAGTAGCCATTAACGCTTCTTCAGCCAATTAATTGTCCAAATTTTCTTATTTCTGTGTCTATCTCGATGAATATTTTCTCTATTTCTCCAGTTGTTTCTGGAAATAATACAATCTGGGACACTTTGCCTTCCTGTGTAATCAAATGTTGCATTTTCTTGTTTCCAAAGTCTTTTTTGGATAAAGTCTTCTTCTGAGGTACTATGTATAATTCGCACTGAAATTTTCACTAAAATATATCACCAAATACAACAGTGGTGAACTAACAGATTAGGTGAACAAGTGCTTAGAGGATGTCGTACTCTGCTGAATCGTTCACGAAGAAGTTGTCTGTGTTGCAAGATACCCAGGATTCCATTGTTTCTATTTCGCAATGGGTACTTTTCCACCACCGACATGCACCAGAAACTGCTCTGATTTGGAAGAAGGTAATTTTACAAGAAAAGTCTGGTAGTAAAAAGCTCAGCTTGTTTTATTTGTGCAATGATGTTGTTCAGCAGGCTAAGAGAAAAAGAAAAACTGAGTTTCTTGTTGAGTTTGCCAAAATTTTGCCTGACACCTTCTCCAAAGTATACCTGACATTGGACTCCAATGTGAAATCAAAGGTAGATAGATTACTCAAATTGTGGGAAGAACGAGATATCTTTAATTCTAGACAAATTTCTGATTTCAGATCCGCCATCAAACTGTCTATTACTACAGAAAATGCTACCATTGCAAGGGCCAATTTGATGACGTCTCAAGTAAAGGCATTGAATGAGTTGTTTGTACGGTTCAATTCGTTGGCTGAGACAACTGGTGGAAACTATACTCAGTTTAATATTCAGTCGAACAATTACTTGGGCGATAACCAAGATAATTTGCCCAGCCCTAAGATTTACATGACAAAATTGAATGTGTTACAAAAATTGGGTAATATATCAAGAGATAATTTGAAAAATTTACTGGAAATCAAACAGAAGATCAAAGGAGAATTAACACAATTGTTAGAACTTACTGATGATTCCGATGAACAGACGAAAATTGCCAAAATTGACACCACTTTGACCAAGTTAGTGGAGACAAGAAACGAATTAAAGGCCATGATTCCTGACTATGAACAAAAGCCAAGAGAGCCAGAAAGTACCTCTGCATCCACAACTACCAATTCGAGCTCACAAAGCACTACTGTGGAAGATGATGACGACGATGACATGGTACCTACGTACGAGGATAGCGATGATGACAAGGACGACGAAGTTGCTGTGGAAGATACAACAGAAGATGTCACTCCAAGCCAGCCATCATTGAAACGTAGAGCATCTAATACCACCTCTGGTGGGTCTACTCCAAAGAAGGTAGCATTTTCGGAAGACATTGAAGTCAAAGAATTCGAAACAGAAGACGACATGCAAGGACCACAAGATGACGAACCAGATGCAACTGACGATTTTGCAATTCACCACAAAGATACATTACGGTTGAAGCACGAGCAAGAAGAACGTCTTCACACTCCAGCCATAGATTTCTCAAACGACTCCCTGGACAATGGACAGGATGAATACAATGTTGCAAACAGTGGAGGTGGAGATGATGATGATGATAATGATGATGGTTATGACCCCGAAGAAGGCGTTGAAAAGCAGGCGGAGAATGGCTCGTCTGATGTCATGAGTTTATTAATGAAGTTGACTTAATGAGTTTCTATGGGTTTCTATCACTCTGAATAGAAACCATCACAGGTAATAGATGTAACGACTTATATAATTAATCTAATGAGTATATAAATGTACACCTTGAACGAGGGGTATAAGAACCTTTATTAATAAATAAATAAATAAATAAATAAATAAATAAGCACCACAGTTCCAATAAGACATGGAAGGTATGGAGGTTGTTTCGGTTGAATGAAACAGAAGTATATGCCATGCAATAAAATGTAAGTTTAAAGAGTAGTAAAGTCCTTTCTGAATGTGCAAAATATGGCTTAATTCAAGATTCTATCGAGATCATTGCCGTGCTTTTTAATCGGAATTGAAGTATTTGTTTTCAACTGTTGAGTCGATTTGTCAACAGGATGACAAGAAGTATATAGGGCAGCTTTAGTCTTCTTCTTTTTTCGTGGTAGATATGTACATAGTTCTTCAGAACCAATGCAATTAGAGCACTCTGGAAATTGTCTAGAACACTTCTTTTTGTACTTTCTACATCTAGAACAACTAACCTTAGAAACTGAAGTGTCAGAATCGATTACCTCCGACGTAGACAAGTTACTGTGGTAGATATTGCCAACTAGCTTCACTTTACCAAGATTCTTCCGTTTGAACACAGTAAAATTTGGACTATGAGATAATGCCTGGTTATCTGATCTGGGTAGTTTGACCTGGAATTTGGAAAGGTACCGATTAATTCCACGGTATTCTATTCCAAAACTGTCGTGGAGGTCAGACAACTCACACATAGCGCTGTTGCTAGCCATTCCAACTTCTATGGTTTGTGTTTGTACTAAGAGGGTTATCGTAAAGACAAATTTCGCAATTTAATATTGTGCGGTTATAATTTAAATTGACTCGGGTTTTTATCTTTAAGATCAATTTTTCGCAGCCATTTTCAAGTCTGTATGCTTCTATACAACACGAGGAAATGTCTTTTTCGACAAAGTATGCAACAGTCGATAAAGTTGACTATAAAGTTGTGTTCCTCTAGCTATATGTGAAGGTGATATAGGTCTGTTAAGGTTGTGGGAAAAATTTGATATTAAAGAGCCCCTTTTGTTAACGTCTGCCTGCAAATCAGGAAGCTTCTGAGTGAAGTTATCTTTGATGAATTGGGGAAATTGTCTAAAACTAGACTTGTGGTATACGCCGGTGTATAGTAAATGGCTAGCTCGTGTAGATGCAACGTAGAATAATCTTGCTTTCTCGGGCTCGATAGGATAGTCTGTGAATATATTACTGAAGTACAGCTGAGATCCATAGCTGTTATGACTTCCAGGTATAAACACTATGGGGAATTCAAGTCCCTTTGCTGTATGAACTGTTGAGATATTAATCGAATGTTGATCTAAAGAATTATTATCTTCATTGTATGTTTGTAAAAAATAGTCGAGAAACGATGATTGTTCATGTTCCTTCCATTTGGCATAAGCAACGTCCAAAGTATCGTAAAACTGGTCCAAATGGGATGCTAATTGACGTTTGTAGAGTTTGGGTTGTTCTGGCCTAGCTGCGCTGATTTCGGAGCTTGAAAAGTTTAAATAATCCATTATTTTGGTATCATTGACTATTTCAAATAGTGACGTTATAATCTGCTGTGGTGTCGCATCAACAGCTATTTTCTGTCGTTCTTCTCCAAGACGGGTCAAGAACAGCACAATTGATCTCAATGTGGCAGGCTGAGTTTTGTAAATAGAAACTAGTTCTTTGCTTTTATGCAAAATGAACGATTCAAGTGCCTGTATTTCTCTCCCATTGCGCCAGGTCTCACTAGCAACAAACAACTTAGAAAGACGTAGCCGTGAGCCAGGACTAGTATCTAGCAATTTTATTACACATAACAATCCAAAATCTGAACCAGTTCCGTTGTTTAACAGATTCAAGATGTCAAGAAAAACATGAACTTTTGATTTGATCCAAGGATTTATCAGTGATAATATTTTACACTTAAACCCATAAGCATCGAGATGAGATTTTATTGAATCAATCTCCTTATTTGTTCGAGTCAAAATAATGAAATCAGAGGGCTTGAGAAGTCCCCCCAGTTGCAAAATCAACCGGCTAATTTCTTCTGCGATAAATGTATATTCCTCGCTAGGTGAAGATCTGGAATACAAAATAGGCTTAAAAGTAGGAAGCTTTGTAGAGTACAAATCTTTGTCAAATGATAATCCATTTGGCTGGAGTGTCACTTCCGTAGCCACCTTCAATATTTCAGGAGTTAAACGAAAACTCTCTTTAATTGACATTTGGTCTATTTCCATCGTGGGAAACTCTTTGTGTAGTTGCTCAATTAACAAAGGGCTGGATCCCAAAAATTCGTATATACATTGATTGGGGTCTCCAGCTATAGTCAAATGTTTACAAGTACCTTGTGGTTGATCATAGGTTGGGTAAGAAACCACAGTTTTGATGATATTCAATAACAGATGATGCATATCTTGAAATTCATCAACAACAACTACCTTGTAATTTGCCACTTGATGAAGCCACTTCTCTTGATCTGACAGAGCATTTGTAACTTTCAACATGTCTAACGCGTCAACTATAAAATCCAGGTATCTCATCATACCATTCTTGTCTAAATATGATAATAATTCGGAAATATAGAGCTTACTTACACCGAATTTAATTGAAGCTTGATCTACTGTAACTTCTCCGGTTTTGATACTCTGTAATAGTTTCTCTAACTGTGTAGGTGTTAGATTACCATCGATTTTTGTTCCAGAAATCGAAATTGATTTCCCCAGAAAAATGCTAGAGAAGTTTCTCCAGCTCAAATCGTCCATGAGTCGCCTCTTTGGTGCAGTCGAAACGGTTCTCACGTCATATTCGTCGATTATTCCCGCACAGAACGAATGGAATGTGCTGATATGTAGTTGATCAAGGTCCACATCAGGTAATTTTCGGAGATGACTAGACAACGAATCAACGGCACGGTTTGTCATTGAGAGAATCAATATTTCTTCTGGTTTTAATCCATTTCGAAGCAACTGAGCGATTCTATTTGCCACTGTGAAAGTCTTACCACTCCCTGGGCCTGCTTGAATGCAAAGAATATGATCGTAACTCGGTGGATACTTCACTATTTGAGCTTGCGAAAACGACAATGCATTTCTCTGCTCCATATCTAGTGATATGTAATCTCAAACACAATGGTACCTGAGCAGAATGGCAAAATCTGGGGCAGTTGATTTCTACAATTCTCAACTACATATTTTTCCTTTATAGTTTCAAGAAACACTGAGAAAACATAACAAGAATACGTTTTTCCCAAATCATGTCAGCTTTGGACAAACTCAAGTCATTGATGCCGATGGAGGCGTCATTGGACACTCCTCTGGTACCACTGTTGGCTAACTTGAAGAAAGTGCTCGAAAATAGCCCAAACTCTCATGATTCCCTCGAGCACTTACGTCTAAGTGCATTTGATGACGACGATGACGACTTAAAAATGGACGAAATTGACCAACTTGTGATGAAGTTCACGACATATCACTCTGAGATTGACGAATATAACAAAAAATTGCTACCGATACATACAATTTTGAGCGATTTTCATGCTGAAATCAGTGAATTATCATCAAGCTTGATTGCACTTCAACAAAAGCTGAACAACTTGTCAACGAATGCAGCTGATCAGACAAAAACGACTGATTCCTTCAATCGTGTCATTCTAGACTTGATGATCTCGCCCGATATCGTAAAATCTGTCGTCAATGACGAAATCAATGTAGAGTGGGTAGAGAACATCAAGTTTATCAACGAGAAACTTCAGTTGATCGAATCAATAAAAAGCAGTAAAGACTCACCCTACAAGCTGTATAAGGCATTTGAGCAGCTTCAAGTTGGAATAAAAGACCTAATAGCTAAAGCTGTGGAGAGAATTCGAGACTTTCTTATTGATCAAATAAAGCTCTTACGAGGCTCAATAAAGCAGTCGTCACAAAGCATCCAGCAGTTGTTGGTTCTGGTGAAAGATATTTTTGCGTTTCTACAAACACACCATCAAGAACTAGCATGCCAGTTGAGACTAGCGTATATTTACTCCATGAAATGGTACTATCAAACAAGATTTGCAAAGTATCTTTACGCATTGCAAAAGCTTTCTATACGTCACATCGACCTGAGTCTTGTGTTGGGATACACCAATGAAGGATATGGTCTCTTTAACAAGAGTTGGTTTGGTTCGTCTTTACAGCTGTCTGCAATTCCAGCACCAGCATCACAAAACTACCAGGTCACAATGCAAGACTACTTGCAGTCTATAGACAAGCGAATTGAGATCTTGGACTCGAAAAAGGCACAATTGTCCATTCCGTCACAAATTGCTGAGTCTACCCCCTTTGCTTACTGGCTAGAGTTCATTTATAACCAATGGGCAGTTGCTCTTATTGACAATGTTATTGTCGAATACTTATTTATGGTGGAGTTCTTCTACGGTGGACAGGAGAAGTTTGACAAAGTGGACGATGGGAAAGAATGGTGGCAGATTATGTTTGCTCCAGTGTTCAAAATGGGCCAGGAATTTGGACAATGGCTTATTACCCACAACCCATCGCTCATTTCAAAGAACAACAACTCCACGGCTGCTAGACTTAGTCTGTCATTTGGATCTGGCACCTACGATGCGTTTGCCATGTTGTTGATCATCAGACTAGTGCAAAATTCCCAGTCTGTTTTACACAACGAAATCCATATTCCCATTATGGATGAGTATTTAAACTCTATACTATTGATGTTCTGGCCCCATTTCACTAAAATAATTGATGCTAATTGTGAATCCATGAGAAAAGTCATGATGCACACGGCCAAAGATGGGTTAGCTCCGTTGAACATCACCCAGCAATTTGCTCATTTTATGGCCGGGCTACTCAAGTCGTCCAAAACCAGTAAGGATTATAAAGGAGAGCCACTTTATACTTCGATAACCCGTCTCAGAAATGACTTTGAGAGCTTGCTAACGAAGTTCTCAAACCACATGTTTGGTGGGAAAAAACAGACAGAAAAAGAGGTCTTCTTGTACAACAATTACTTCTTGGTAGTAAGCATATTGAAGAACGAAACTGAAGGATACAAAAACGACTTGGTCGAAGAGCAAGTGGCTCATTTCACCGTACTAGCAGATGCATTTAGCAAGCACAAAAAGTGATAATTATTGGATCAGGCGATATCATTTTGTTGCATCGACCTTCTGTTCATTTTTATTCATTTCGCTCATTTCATCTTACACTAATGACTATATGTGCTTTTTATTAATAATATACAAGTAGAGTTTTAACCAGCTGGTTTGTTAATTCATGTCGCAAATCTTCGCAAACATCCCACAGATCTGTAAGTAACTTCCCACACCCTCCAAAACTCTCATGTGAACAAACCCAATTTCTTTAATCATTTCAAGACGTTTTTGCTCTCCAATTCCTGGCAAAGTCTTAGCAACCTTGAAAGTAGAGGTGACAATATCAATTGCCGAGTACCCTTTTTTCCAGAGGCCATCGAGCAAATCAATTGACCCATCAATGTTCGACTGTAAGCACAATTGCAAGATCTTTTGGATTACTAGCGGATGTGGTTGATCAACAATTTTGAACACATTGACGTCGTTCACAAACCCAAATCCCGCGACGGTGGACTGCAAATTGTTAATTGCTTGTCGCATATCACCTTCTGCTGTGAAAATCAATGCCTGCAATCCTTCAGAGTTATACTTTACGTCTTCCATTTTACAAATCTCTAATAATCTAGCTAATACCTGATCATCAGCCAACTTGTTATATCTCAAAATAGCACATCTAGACTGTAATGGCTCGATAATCTTCGACGATTGGTTACAAGCAAACGCAAATCTCGTAGTATTGGAGTAGATTTCCATAGTTCTTCTCAACGCCTGTTGGGCCCCAGGAGTCATGGAGTCAGCCTCATCAAGAATAATGATCTTGTGCCGTCCTGGAGGCAAACTTATTTTTGTCTGAGCAAAAGTCTTAATTTTATTTCTCACTACATCAATACCTCTATCGTCAGAGGCATTTAATTCTAGGGTTGCTGAATGGTAGAATTCATCCCCTAATAACTCGTAGGCCAAACAATGGATTGACGTGGTTTTACCTATACCTGGCAATCCGGATATAATCATATGGGGCATATTCCCATCTTGCACGATCAACTTCAACCGTTCTATGGTTTCTTCATTGCCAACAATATCGTTCAATTTATGGGGACGGTACTTTTCCACCCAAGGTAACTCGAGCAACGTGGCGAAGTTCTTGGTCATTTTTACACTGATTGTGGTGATTGCAGCGCTGGGGATATCAGAAACGCCTTCAAAACAGGGGTTTCGTAGTGTTTCTATCGTTTTATAGCAAAAAAATCACTTTGTATTTCTTGAGCTGTACGCGTAACTTGATTTTTCTCATCGCTCGCAAACACAAAACTATGAAATTCGTGAATTACGTATATCTCTATAAATACACTAGTCTGGATGCCGAAACTCGGTTTCAACAAGGAAGTTTGTTGTGAAAAGTCTGCTTCCAAATTTCAGAATGATTACGCCGAAATTGAGCCCTCTGATGCAATTTAAAGAACAAAATCAGCTCAAACGTCGCTATAAACACCATATTTCTCTCTCACGAGTTGTCATCATCGTGGTAACATGTAGAAGAACCTTTATGATCAATTTCTCCTTTTATTTTAGCCTCTTCATGGAGATATATTACTTTGTTTGTGACCTCAATACACACGTGTATTCAACGGACACCACTGGTAATCCCAACCATAGATGGGCCTGGTACAACAATCTCTATTAGTCACTCCTGTAAATGGAACCCTTCTATCTACGTTTATTTCTGTTTTTGCTGACCCTTTTTGTTAGACTCTTTCGAATCACCATTTTTATCCTCCTTTGGTGGTGAAGCCGTCTTCTTCTGGACGTTTTTCTTTGGTATTATTGGAGCAGACGTCAAAATATGCTTCAACGATGGCTTGACAAACTTTTGTTCCTCGTCAAATAATCCTGATAGCCACGGAATGTCAACATCAGTAACATTTTCGTCAATAATTTTATATAATGAACTTGCTCCAGCAACATTTGACGTCATACCTATGATTCCTACATTCTCCTTGTTGACAAACTTCGATAATTTGTCCATGGTTCCTCTTGGCAATTGAATTAATTTTACTCTTTGCTCGTTCGAAGCAGTAACAGTCAACGTAGGGAAAAAACTTGTTAGCACTGATGGTGCAATATCGTACTTAGTAACAAATACATAGTTTAAGAACTTGTTAGTACTAGTTTTACGTCGTTTAAACCTCGTTTGGGCCTGTTTTTCTAAGGTTGAAACTGTTGAATTGAACCCAATGGTGATTTCATTGCAAATTTCTGGTTTTGGTGGACATTTAGATTTATCTTTCAGCTCAGAAACCATCTTGCTATGTTGACCTATAGGTGATAGTACAATTTCTAATAAATCTATAATGTTTGTGGCCAATTCTGGCTCTATGAAGGGCCATAAATTCGATTGGGTAAACGGATTGTCAAGAACTGGCTTGAAAACTTGCCGTCTTTTCTTCTCAAGCTCTTTCAACGAGGTAGAACCTGCATTACCCTTGTTTGGTTTACTGGTAGGCTTCGATTTTGCTTCGTTTTTGGACATGTTCTGGCCACTGCTAAAGTGTGGGTGATGAGCATCGCAAATTTACTTGACGAAATACACCACCAGCTCTCACTAAAATTACCACAATTACTGAGACAAATTATAGTTTCCAGCACGACAGTGTCATGCGACTACCACGAGAAAGCACCTTGACCGGAATGCTCTACTACGTCTAAGTTTTGAATTAGAGAACATTTTTGGCATTCTAATAAATTCCACTACGTAATCTACAAGTTGATTTCATTCACGTTATTTATTTATAATTACATCTTTTATAGTAAAGTACAAGAAATCTAGTAATTTCAAATTTATTTTATTGTAGATTGCAAATTCATCACTTCTTTTCTTCCTTTTCCTTCTTAGAGGCATCTGGGGAATAGGTTGGTGATCCTGGTGAATAGGATGGTGAAGTTGGAGAATATTGAGGTGAAGTAGGGGAATATTGTGGTGATGTTGGTGAGTAAGATGGTGATGTTGGTGAGTATGAAGGTGATGTTGGTGAATAAGAAGGTGATGTTGGTGAGTAGGATGGCGATGTTGGTGAATAAGATGGTGATGTTGGTGAATAAGATGGTGATGTAGGTGAATAAGATGGTGATGTAGGTGAATAGGATGGCGATGTTGGTGAGTATGAAGGCGAGGTTGGTGAGTAGGATGGCGATGTTGGTGAGTAAGATGGTGATGTTGGTGAATAAGATGGTGATGTTGGTGAATAGGATGGTGATGTTGGTGAGTAGGATGGTGATGTTGGTGAGTATGAAGGCGATGTTGGCGAATAAGATGGTGATGTTGGCGAGTATGAAGGCGAGGTTGGTGAGTAAGATGGCGAAGTAGGAGAGTACG
>ERZ778017.1584-NODE-1584-length-21785-cov-4.542982_pt1 | contig 21785 bp, 10 predicted proteins | sample MGYA00375747_ERZ778017 | MGnify/ENA primary metagenome ERZ778017 (study PRJEB29350, sample SAMN05509838) | bioreactor metagenome | biome: bioreactor; material: wastewater | place: South Africa: University of Cape Town | collected 2014-03-17 ...
TTTTTGCAAATACAACGCAAACTCAACGTTTTTTTCACCAACACGCTCCGTTGTGTGCTGAAACTGAGCGAAATGACAGAAGCCCACGACCAAAGGCGATCCACGCCGTCAAAAAACCACTGCGATCTGCCAACGGACGACCAAGGCACCTCTGGCACTGATGAGCTGAACATCCATAACGATACAAATTCTTGTGTTCAGCAGACTTCCACTACTTCAGCGGCTCCACGAGACGCAGTGGAGCGCACGCCAGCGGCTGGCGACGAATTTGATGCATTTTCTACCGATAGGTACTCTTCACAGGCCGTTTCCCAAAATGGTGGGGAAGACCAGAAGCTAATAAACGACGAAACAGCACCAGCAGATACTGAGTATAGTGCCGAGCACCGCGGAAACACAGAACAAGTGGCCAGAAATAACGTTTCTCGGCACCAAACTACGAGAAACTTAGTTACCCCAAACCCTGACAGACCGGCGATCCTTCGAGATCTCGAATTGGAGTCGTTATCGCCTTCCCTTGGCAAACCAGCGTTTCCAACGACTTCCACTGGCCAGATTACCCCAGAAAAGCCAAACCAACACCACGTAGACACGCCAGTGATGCCTACACCAACTCCAATAGGCTCATTGTCGTTACCAAAGTCGCCATCTTTACAGCCAGATTCGACCAACATAACGCCAAAGTCACCACCAAAGTCGCCAGTTCTATCAGCTACATCGTCGTCAACTCCAGTTCCCTGTACGCCAAAGTCACGCTCTATCATATCCTCTAATAATATCACACCAGTAACATCAAACGACGAATATGGCGTATACTCTGATTCTGATAACGCGTCGTTGGACAAACCAACTCGTAGAAGACGGGACGAGACTCCATCCAAACGAAAGAAGCTACGGAGAAAATCCAATCGGTCTGATACTCCATCGTCGTTCATTGGAAGTGGTTACACGTCAATGCCAGGAACAGGAAAGATCTTTAGAAACCTATTGATACTCGAAGAGAGTTTGAGAGAACAAGTGATACAACAAAGAGCATTGCGTAGAAAGTATTTGATATTTCTTGCAGTATTGTGTTCATTAATAGCATCTATCTCCCACCATTTGTTCATGACGGATGCGATACACACATCTACAGGTACAAAACGAGTATTCTTGCAACTCATCTTGTTAGCGTTGATTGTGACACTCATGTTGTATCATTTATCTGGTGAGTATCAAAAGACAATTGTGCTACCACGGAAGTTTTTGTCATCTACAAACAAAGGATTACGACAATTGAACATTCGGCTCGTGAAGATCGTCACTCCGTGGACAGACACGTTTACCGATTTGATCCGAGAGATCCTGTTGTATATTGTGGTTGCCACCACCGAGTTATATCACAAGATAAGTCCTGGATCAATACGAAACAAAAACTCTCGGATCGAGGTTTTTCTTATTACATGTCAATCACAATGCCAGCCGCGAATTGGTGTAACCGACGTGAAATTAGTTTTAAACGCGCGGGTGTTTAACACGGACGTGCGAGAAGGATGGGAGTTGTACCGGTCAGAATTCTGGGTCAATGAGGGAGTACGAAGAAGACAGAACATGCTTCTGTTTATTAACGAGGACAACAAAGAGTCTCCTCGACGAGTGCTCAAGAAGGATAAAGAGAGACTGCGAAAAAAGTCTAATGCTCCGAGGATGCTGGAGCTGCAGTTGGGGCTTGTAAAAGAGTCTAAAGAGACCAATTCCGAATGAGCCATGATTTTGCTCGGAACCTTATCAATTAACTCAAACACTGCACCCACACTAGACAAGGCTGAAGTTCCTGTAAGGAGGAGAACAAACTCTTGTCGACCTTAATTGAGCTGTCGGCATATTGTGAGTCATGCTGCATACAGAAAGTTGACAATTTCAACAGAAAAGGATGGTATTTTACGCTACAACGTACAGTTGAGATGGCCACACGGTAGATGTAACTTTCATCGAAGTACGACAGCCGCAAGTACGCGTCGATTGATTTTCGAGACCATAGTGGGGCATCAACAAAAGTACAAGTGTACCCCAAATGCAGGGTGCGTATGCGACGTCATGCTGCACATCAAGCGTCATGCCGCACCGAGCCATGTTCACACTAAGCAATGCTATTCTTATCAGAGATAAGATGGTTGTGTCGGAACGAAGTTACAGCCGGTCATCGTCCCGATAAATAGACTACATTAGATTAATAGGGTTCATATTGAATGTGACGAAAACTATATATATATAGCAAGGGAGTTGCTGCAACTTTACTTGACGCACTACCGAACGCAACCAAATAAAATAGATTACAAATACGACGGAGCAGAGTGGAGTATGAAGGATTCGCATCCAAGAATGAAATTTCCGGGGAACAATGAGTCAATGGGGTTCGCTAATATAAGATGCGAACGAACAAAACAATTTCTTAATCACACTCTCAAAATGGCACCAAAACACACACGGAAGCCTGGCTGGCTAGAGAAATATTACATTATTCGAAACACCCATGGGTTTTATACCAATTTCAACATCACAGTAAGGTTAAACCGCCACTTTGGCCACAGTCACCTTGGAAGCGCAATTCGTGAGCTCTTGAAGTCCAATTTGTGGTACTGTTTGAACTTCTTCAGGGACCCCAAATATGGAATTGGCTACTTCAATGGGAACGATTACCATGTTAGTTATGTTGACAAGATTATGCTCGAGGACGTTGTGAGTTATCGGTCAGTAGATGCATTTGATCCATCATTTCTCAGCGAAATCAACGACATTGTCCTTCCCATGAACAGTCTGCTGCTGCCATTGTGGAGACTAATTGTGTTCGAGCAGCCTGATGGAGCCCAGTACCTTTGTGGGGTATTTGACCATTCGATGTTTGATGGTGGGTCAGGGTTGATGTTTCTCGAGCAATTGGTACATCATCTCTCGGTGTCCCGAGACATTGAGCCCAAGACATTGTTCCAGTACGATACGTCGCTACCTCCAGTACCGGTAGCTCGACAATCGGTGACTAATTTATATACTCCATCAATTTCCCAGGTTCTTTCGTGGTATTTCCACAAATTTGCCCCGTCATTGCTCCTCAAATGGGCTTCCAAACTAGTCTCGTGGTGGAACAAGAACAAAGAAAAGCCACTAGTTTACCCGGTATATTCCAATCCTACCCACAACTGGGAAGAGAACAACCTTAAGACTTCAATCACCAACATAAACTTTACTCCCCTTCAAATCTCAAGAATATTACGGTACTGCCGTCATCACAACATAACAATAACGCCGTTTTTCAACGTCACAATGCTACAATGCTTAGACAAAACGCTATTCAAATCTGATAGTACCAAATATTCCACCACCAGTTACATTGCATTTCAAGGCAGAAGATACTTTCCCAAACTTGCTCAAGATTTGCTCACAGGAGTATGGGTTTCTGCATTGGGAATAACGTTACCACCTATCACCAACCCGTTGGAAACAACAAAGTATGTCTACGGTGAAATGCAAAAGAATTTGGCCTCTAGAAAGACGTTCAAAACCTGGGGTATGAACCGATTTTTCAACTACCGTCAATTCTTCCTAGGAAACCCTGACAGCCCCAAAATTTCATTGACAGTCTCAAACTTGGGAAGAGTCAATGCGTCAGATGATCGGTTTGCAATTGTGGACGCATACTTTGGTTCATGCGTTGGAACCAATTACAATGTTATTTTGAACATTATTTCCACCGCAGAAGGTGGGTTGAATGCCACAATCGGATATTTTCCTGGATTTGACGACATATACATTGATGGCAAGAAGGCAACAGATATTTGCTGGGACATGTTCAAGGAAACGATTGTATCTGTTAGTGAATCACTCGACGGTAATGAGAATATAGAGAAGTAGAGCAAATACTAATTCTATAAAAGACGCCAAAAATGCAAAATTTGCTACGCAGACATCCAGACATTCACATAGTATAATGTAGATACGATGAAACTTAGCAATACCTGTCAGTTTCCTGGAAAACTATAAAATGTTGTTTCTTCATTTAAGACTGGCTGCAAAATTTTTCTTTATGTCACCGTAACTCCATCAAAAATTGTGCTATAAAGACGCAAGTTATACCAAAACAATACCATTCAGTGGCCCCACCTACATATTGCACGAGTCCATTACCTCTCCTCCCAAGATGTACGTCTAATGGAGAATCTACATGTTCGGCTAAAATTGGTGCGAAGCACGCATACAAAAATATACTCATCTCATCGCAAGATAATGAGAATATATTTTGGAACATCAGCAAAACAGTGAAGCACGATGGTGGACACAAAGAAACAGGCTTCACGTAAGGGAAAACGTGCATGGAGAAAGAATATCGACATTGCTGATGTCGAAGCTGGGTTGGAAGATGTAAGAGACCGTAAAAGGTTACTTGGTGATGATGATGAGGCTGACTTTATTATTGATAATACTCCATCCACCAAGGATGTGAAGGAAAAGAAGTTGAAAACCCAGGAAATATTGACCAATAAGTCTAAAATCAACCCCCTTGTGAACGCCCGGGCTTCAGCTAACAAAACCACGAAAATTCAAGGTGTTTCGAAGACCGATTTATTGAAGCTAGTACAGTTAAATGGAGGTAAATACAAGTCTGAGAGCAGAGCAAAGGCACGGGTCGACAAAGATGGATTGATAAATGTGAAAAACAAGGACATTTGGGGAGAAGAAGAGTCTGATGATACTCCAGAAGAAATGAAGGTATCATCTATTTCCGAGGTCACCACGGCCAAAGTCATTCCTTCGACGTTAAAGAAGGCTCCTATCAAGATTTCTGAGAATGATTTGACGAAAAAGACCGTTGATGCTGGGAAATCGTATAATCCATCTTTAGAGTCATGGAAATCATTAATCAATAAAGAGTACGATACCGAGTCCAAACGGGAGTTAACCAGACAGAAATTACAGGAACACAGAGAAAGAATCCAGCACATCATTGAAACAATAAACGGAAACGATTTGTCCGATAGTGATGACGATGACGAAGAAGAAGACCAAGCCCAACCATCCCAAGAAGAAGAAGATTTCAAGTTATCAGTAAACAAGCCAACTGAGACCAAGATCAAGACCAAGGCAAAACGTAATAAAGAAGCAAAACACAAGAAGAGAGTAGAATTAGAACAAGAAATTAAAGAGTTGAAGAAACAAATCAAGGACTTGTCTAACTTGGACGACATTTTGACCAAGCAATTGGAAGAAAAACCAAAGAGAAACAAACGTGAAAAACACAAATTGTTCAAATATGACCCAGTGGTTGAGCCATTGGAAGTGAAGTTATCTGACGAATTAACCAACAACTTGAAGAATGTTAAAGCTGAAGGAAACTTGTTCTACGATACCATGTTGAACTTGCAATCGTCGGGAAAGATCGAGACCAGAGTTCCTGTGGCCAAGAGAAGAAAGTATACTCCCAAAATCACCGAGAAATGGACCTACAAGGATTTCAAATGATTTCAGCATCTCCTTCTTTAGCATCTTGACCTTATTTGTACACTAGAGCCATACGTTTGTATGTATCCAATAAAAAGTCATTCATAAACCTACCATCAACGTAAATCTACAATTATCAGGTAAACATACAATTAATGTAGACTACAATCATCATCGTAATCTACAACCATCGTTCTACAAACGTTAACAATATAATGTAAATTAAATCAAATGCAAAACTATAACCATGATATATCATGTATACTCAATAGTATATGATGATTACTGAGAATTGGAATCGTAAAGTCAAGATAGAATGATAACGTGACACCACCATCCTGGGTCCTGATGCTACATTCAAGTGGTGAAACTCATGGTTGTTCCATCCTTGTTTCAGAACCACAGGGCAGGCATTTCACAACAAAACACCGGGAAACGTCGGTGAATCGTGCAATTTCTACACAGAACTCACGAGAAGTCCCAGTTTCCAGTGGTGTAACCTCTGTATAATCTGTCTCTGAGTGAGAAGAATTGGTCTCTGTATGGAGTGTAGTATCTTTGCAATTGCACTTGCGACGTCTTGAAATGCTCTGGCGCCACCGGCTCACTACTCTGGCCCCTCGTGACCCCCGTCAAAAGGAAATCACGGTTCATCATTCTCTCATCCCATTCGTCCAAGTCGAATCTGTCTTTCTTCCAACCGTTGTCCCAGTATCTGATGAACCCGACACCGTGGCCTGCAAGTCCGAAGAATGCAGTCATGATCGCATATGGCAACAACCCTTCAAATGGAACTGGCATTTTGTCTATTTCTCGTGGTTTAGTTCGCTCAAGCTAACGGTGGGTTTAAATTACGTGAAAAATTTCTGCCGTGGTGATTGGCGAACGAGAAAAAAACAAGTCACATGATCAGTCATGTGCTCATAAATAATATGCAGGTACGATAATTTCCACCCAACTGAGTAGAAGCAGCACCGCCGGCTGGCGTAAGAGACACCCTATGCGGTGTGGTTGGTTCTAAACGTTTAACTACCGCACCATTTTGTTCTCGCCCATTCTGTGCAATTTAAGCTCATTTTTTCTCCACATTCAATCAAGCTCATCTCCCCACACCGTGTGAACAAACCTATCCATACGAACAGGGACCCTGGCCTGGCCAAGCGACCACGGGTGCTGGAGCATCTGCCGCGGGCTGGGACGTTCATCTGGGTTCTTCTTAAGACAGTACGATATGAATTGCTTGAACGACTCACTCCACAAAATGCCCTCTTCTGGAATATCCACTAGTTTAAGTTCACATTCCAAGATTAACTGTAGGAGCTCAATGGGCCCCAACGACCCCAAATTATCGCAGTCGTAGGGAAACCGCCCCGTAGCCACCTCTAGTAGCGTCAACCCCAACGACCATATATCGGAAGACATGGTGTAAGGTTTACCCATGATTCGTTCTGGGGCCATGTAGTACTGGGTCCCAACAAACGTCGTAGCCAACGAGTTGACAACTTCCCCCGAAACACCAAAGTCACAGAGCTTGATGTTTCCCGACCTGTCAAAAAGGATATTGGACGGCTTGATGTCGCGATGGATGATCTTCTGCTGGTGCAAGTAGTCCAAGCCTTTCAACACCGACTCCGAAATCTTGCCTAGCACTTTTTCTTTGATACGATTGGTGGGGTCTATTTCGATCACTCGCTTGTAAATAGCGTCTAGCGACCGTCCTGCCATGTACTCCATGGCTATTCCGATCATGGACTGCGATGTCACTACAAAGGTGCCGTAGTACTGAACAATATAGTCGGAATCGCATAGTCGATTGTACTGAAGCTCCCGGAGGATCTGTTTTTCAATATCAGGATTGGGATCGGAGTTGATGAGCTTCAACGCAAACACTTTGGAATTACTTCCCGCAAGCTTACATTTCGACACTGACCCCCCATTGCCTTCTCCTAGCTTCTGGAGCTCGATAATCTTGCCATTGTTGCCGACATAGGTCCAGTCATTCGGGGTCAAAAGCTGGATCATCTTGTTGGTCACATCCTCGTCATAATTGTAGTCGCGTTCGTCAACAGCTGGTGCGGTTGGTGCCACCGGCGATGTGGTACTGGGAGTATAACTGTAACTACCATTGATTTTCAGAAAGTCAATTGGCGGTGGTTTCCGCTTCAACTTGGGATTCTTGGTAGATACCCCCATCCCTGGTGGTAGATTCACCAGAGATGGCGTGGTGGTCTCGGATTTGGCCCCATAATCGGTGGTGCTAAACGATACTGGTGATGGAATAGATAAACTAGGCAACCTGTTTTCACCATTATCTCGCTTGGTGGGGGGAATATTAAACCCCGGCCTGGTTGTGTTTGCCATGCTTCAGCACTGGATGGGGACTGTAACAGAAATTGTGTGAAATATTGGCCTCTTTGCGTACTCCTGATGAACCTCACTTACTGGTGGTAAATTTGTATACTGGGGATTTGGTACTGCCGTACAGTACGAAAATTTCAAAATTTCACCAATGTCTATTTTACTACTTATGCTATACACCACGCCAACGGCAAGTCGAACGACGCGGGATGACGTTCATGTTGGTGCTGCTGTCAGTTTTGTGCCGCAGACGCAGAATTGTTTCTCCTAATTTGTAGTGTGCTTCAACAACCCAACGTATAGAAGGCTACTTAAACACAGGGCTTAGTGGGTTGGGACGATTTGGAGATTTGCGCCAAATGGGCTCAGAATTTCTCAAGATCGTCACATTACTTGTGGCACGACTTTAGTACGATGCTGACGTGGTTTGGTGCTATTTGCTTGTGTCGTTGTGTTGTGGTGTTGCTCAAGTCTCTTGGCTGTTGAGTGAAGGAATGCACATGGCGAATACCGTTGTGAACCGCACCTCTGGCTATGATTTTTATGGAGAAATCACGTTCTCGACTTGCTGGAATCAAGTCACATTACCGCATTACTTTTTGGCTTTTCTCGCAGGCTTCTTTTTCGGCTTGACTTCCTTGATCAACTTGTCTTTTTTGGTGTCAATCTTATCTGTGTCTTGAGAATCGGGCTCGTCGTCGTCCTTGACAGTGTCATCTTCCACAACTCCTTCGTAATCCACATTCTGCTTCTTTCCGGCATTTGCAACTGAGTTACCCGTTTTGTAAATCGCAACCGGATGCGTACCTGAATTGTACTTCCTAGTAAATGACGTCTTGACCTTGGTGGGAATCTTCTTCAACGTTACGTCCGATCGGTCGTTCCCAACACCAAAATCAAGAATGTAGTCCCAGTCTTCTTTGGTTAAAAAGTACTCATCCATGGTAGCAATAACTTCTTCGATACCTGCTTCGGCTTCGTTGATCAATGGTGCAGATAATTTCTTCATCAATAATGGCATGTATTCTAATCTCAACTCCGTCTTGCTGGTGGAGGTTCTCAATCTTGTATGATACTGCAACTCTTGCAACAACCTTTGATATTTCATTGCTTTACTATTTTGTCCTAACCATCCAGCAAAATTAATCCGTCCTTGCAAGTTCCCAGCAACTTCCAGTGATGGTTTTACTGAGGACATAACCGCATGGAAAGGCAATAAGCTCCATTGCTGTTCACTAGAACGGATCAACGAGTTAATTCTGTCTGATTGCGAAATATCGTCTGCAGCTTGGGCAACTCTTTCTAAATGGTTTTTTGCGCTAGACGAATTACTAGGTCTAGTATTTAAGTAGTTTTCTTGGATCATTAATGGCGTAAAATCAATATCATTGAAATACAAATCAATCTTGTCATTCAAGGAATGGTTTGATGATGGTAAATAGATTTGTCCATTCAATAATTTTCCAGTAATATCAAATGGTTTCAATATAGTTTGTTTTTTCCATGACTTGGAAACTTCTCGGGCTTGATCTGTACCAATGAACTTTTGTGTCTTTGATACCGCAGACAACAAGTTAATCATTTGTCTAATATCATTACCGGTTGCTTGTACCAATTGACCAATAATGGATGGATCAAGTTTAATCTTCTCTCTGTGGGCTATCATCATTAATCTCGATCTCACTTCTGTTTCTGACGGCCTTCTAAATGCCAAATCATACGTCACTCGGTCAAATGTTCTCATCTTTGGTAACGATTTATCATTACAAATTAAAATCATTGGCATCTGAGTAATCTTACAAAACGCACTCAATGCACCGGCACCTCCATGATCACCACTAGACATCCCATCAACTTCGTCCATAATCAATACGAATTTCTGTTTGTTCTCGTCTGAACTAGCCTTGTTAAAAAAACCCACCACAGACGTGTTGTTCAATACAGATTTAATATTCGCATTCAATAACGACTTGGATCTCACATCAGATGCATTTTTTTCTAACACATCAAACCCCAAGCTCTTGGCTACAATATGAGCAGCACTAGTTTTACCAATACCAGGTGGTCCACTAATCAAACACGCCCTGAAAACACCACTACCATCAGACCCAGGATTCTTGAACCCAAGCTTAGCGTTATGGAACCAGTTGGCTAGCCAATTATGAAGTTTCGCTATCTGTCCTTTATTACCACATAACTGACTTTCACTGGTTGGTGCATACTTCACTGTCCACAATTTCTCATCATTACTGATAACTCTAGGCTGTTCTGGAGGTAATCTATTGGGGTCACTTTGCGAGGCTTGTGCTTCTTGAGCTTGAGATTGTGCCTTTTCCAAAACTTTCTTCTCTCTTTCTTCATCTTCTTTCTCTTGTCTCTCAATATCTTCAAGTAATTTGCGCTCTTCTTCTTCACGCTTTAATTTAGCCTTATGTGCCGCTTCTCCATCACCACCTTCAGCAGGCATACTTTGCAATAATTGTATGAATCCATCTTCGTTGATAGCTTTAATCTTCAATTGTTTGATTTTCTTCACTTTTGAAGGCCCAGCTTCGTCCCCAAGTACTACTAAACTGGTCTTACCAGAAATAGACTTGGTAACTTTGGCACCATACCTTTTGGCGAGATTTTCAGAGGCATCACGATCTAACCGTGGTAAAACCCCAGTAAACACGATTGTTAACCCAGATAAACAATTTGGTTGTGCTTCGGGAATATCTACAGGTTCACCAGATCCTCCAGTATCAGATTTCTTATTTTGAAAAAAGTTGAATTTCTTCGAATCGTCCACTTCAGGCAATTCGGCATCTGGTATATTCTTAAGGATATCGTCAGCGGTAACTCCGCTAGGAGATTCTTGCTTTGCTGTTGCTTTAGCTTTAGTTGTCTTTTTAGGTGACTTTTCTCCCTTAACTGGAGACTTTGGCTGGGCAATTTCTGGTTTTTTTGTTACTTTCTTGGGCAGCTCGGCTTTTTTAGAACTCAGCACTCTTTTCAGTTTCGGTGGAGGTGCTATTTCTGTAATTTCATCAACGGAATCATCGTCAAAATCATCATCGAAATCCATCTCTTCAACATCAAAATCTTCGTCAGCTGCAGATGATTTGGTGACTTTCTTCAGTGGAGATTGTGGTAACACTTTTCTTCGTTTTATTGGCTGTCTTTCGTCGTAATTCTCGTCGTCATCGTCTACAGAAATGACTTCCTGTTTTGGCTTAGGTTTCGATTTAGGTGCCAGGCCCTGAAAATTGTTAGTAAAATCAACCAATTCGATCAATTGGATCGGTACATACTGGGTTCTTGAAGAAATCTCTGACATCAACCATCGTTTGGTTCTTGAGGACTTCTACACCAACTCAAACGCGTAGCAAGGATTTGAAAAATTACTGAGGATGAAAAATTGTGTGCAATATTTTCGACCTACGCCGTCGCGGTACATTCTTACTCACCGAACTACGTTAGTGAGCAGATAGGGCCAGAATCGTGGTACAACCTAGGCCCATGGTGGTAGTAACAACACATAAAACCTCTACAACTGTCACGAAATACGTTAATGCAATTAACATCTACCGACGTAGATGGCGACTACTATACACTGAAATGGTTCTGATTAGGTTTGGTGGTGGGATTTTTACTTTTTTGTTGATTCCTTTTCTAGGAAGTCAGTCCATAAATTAACAAAACTTTGTCTGCTAGCGTCGCCTCCGTTAGCGATTTGTGAGTGGCTCAAACCAGCAGCAATTCGTTTCTCTTCGTTCCATTCTAATAATGCTGATATTAATTGTAATGCTTCGAATTTCTTCGAGTCCCCTCTAGGAAACTGTAAAAATTGAATTATGACGTTGGAGATGAGTTCTTTGTCGATGGTGTTGTTTCCTTCTCCCGTGTGTTGCTTCAACATAGTCAACGACTTGGTTAAATGCTCGTTCAAAATAATCGCTTCATGACGCAATTTTCCAATTAAGAGTTGCTTGGTATTGACTTCTTCTTTCAACTCGTCTATTTGTTTAATCTGCTCACTCACATCAGCAAGCTTGGCTAATGTTGTTTCGAGTTCTTGCTGTGTATTTACATTCTTTTCGGTAAGTGCAATGATTTTCTCATCTTGAGAATTGAACAAATCTTCTAGTTCTTTCTTTGAGTTGGCAAACTTGTCTTGCTCAGATTTCAATTGTGACTTTAACTCGTCATTGGCCCTGACTACGTCGTTATTTTCCTGTTTTTGCGACTCCAAAAGATCCTGCAATTCGTTAATTCTAAGCTGAAGATCTTTAGATTGGATCGAACTCTCTTGATTCTCAATAGATGCTTGTTGTAGTTGAGACTTTAATTCCAGGATTTTCTTCAGTAATGTAGTATTTTTGTTTTCCAAATTGTATTTATCATCCTGTAACTCATCAATTGTCAGTTGAAATTGACGCCTTTGTGTTGAGCTTGACGAGGATAACTTCTCACATTCCGCATTCAACAATTCGTTTTTTTCAGTCAATTCCGCTACTGTTTTCTCTAAACTCTCAAAATTGGCACCACTAGTCGCTTTCAATTGCTTGTTTTCTGCCACTAATGTTTCGTTTTCCTCAGTCAACGCTTCCAATGCAGATTTCGTCTCAGTAAGCTCTTTTTCAGACTCTTTCATTTTGGAAAATAACGATTTCATCCCCGATAACCGACTCAATAAGTTGTCGTATGCGGTCTGAATTTCATCACGCTGTTTTTCTGTTTCTTCGAGTTTTTTGCTGATGTCATCGTTACTTGAATTTTCACTTGTTTTGTTTAATTGTGGTTTTTGTTTGGTATCTTCTTCCGGTAATTGTGATTCAGTAGGAGAATCCGACTTTACTGCAGTTTCGCTACTTGGTTGTGGGTCGTCGATTTCGGTTTTATCATTTGCAACATTATTTGACTCAGAAACTGTTTCTGTAGTGGTACTTTCTTCACTGTCTTCCTCATGGTTCAAGTCTCCATTAACAGCACTGTCGGGCTTCACATCTTCTATTTCTGGTTTTGCTTCTGATCCTTGACTCTGGTTATTTGTATTAGTCGGCTTGCTCTTACCGCTTTTCTTCTTATTCTTCGCCATGCTGGTGATGTGTGTTTTCTTTAGTTGACTTTGACAACTGGCGTCAAAAAATGGAAATGGAGAAAATCACGTGACTATGTGAAGGTTGAACCGGTAGTGATTTTGGCGATGAAAAGCGAGCGATTTACTGGAAAGTGTAGTTAGGCAGTGACGGTGTGTAATTGGTGATTTGAATGTACTTGTGTTGAAAGTTTGGGTTTTTGCTGGACATCTTTAAGGTAAATCGTGAGCAGATGATGTAGAGTTCCTCATATATATCCACGAGATATTGTATAACACAGAGGACAAGGAAGTATGGCAATAGTCTAGGCATGTAAACCAAAACATAGTGAAGAGCATAAGTATCCTGTTGTATATAAAATCTTGCAAAGTAAAGGTTGTGTCTGGAAGCAAGACTTGACGGTCAGTTAGCTGTCAGAACTGAACGCACCAACTACCAATCCAATTGGGGTCCCACGAAAATAAACAAAAAGGAACCATTTATGGTAGCTATATCTTTATCTCTCGTTCACGAGACATGTGTTTAAGACCACGGTCTGCCATTGATAGTGCTGGTGGATCTCATTTCTATTATGTATTCCTTCATATAGCAGTTGCTGCAAAATTCCTTTTTGGGATGAACATTGGCGGACTTGAAGAGTTCTGTTAATTAAACCAAAACCGACCAGTACAATAGAGTATCAAGGTCTCAGCTGGACGTATCGATTTGGTTCAAAGTAAACTGCTCTAAATACGCGCGTGTCTGTTGCCGGTAAAGACCGATGACGCACCATGTAGGATTGTGCATTCTTCAAAAATAAGCGAAAATATGCTGGCGCATTGGAACCGGGTGGAGCGAGACACTAGTATGAGCTGAATAAAGATTCCCAATAGTACGTCGACCTCTCTATTTTGGAAATTCCACTGGCACCACCACATTTTCACCGATCACTCCCACCATATGCACGATGCGTACCACAGATCGTGCGTTTCCCTTCTCGCAACCACATCACTTGGTGCAATACGTGGTGCGATGCGTGATGTCGCCAATACGTCACTTAGTCTCAGACCATGATCCCGGTGCAGAAGTTTCTTCCGACCTGTAACTCCGCCGAATCGAAAATACTCCTATTTCTACTTTCTGCTCCCCTGACGGATATGTGTCAATTCGCCCGGAATGGGTAGGTCCGAGGGGTTTCCGGGGGCTATGCCGTGCACCTAACTGATAGATAATGAACATTAAACATCAAGAACAACGATAGCACGTCGCAAATCGATCAAAAATGCCTGGGTATACTGTAAGACGACAGCTCGAAGGATTTCCAATCCGTCAGATGGTAGTGATCAGTCTTATGAGGTTTTCAGAGCCGTTAGCATTCACGTCGTTATTTCCGTATGTATATTTCATGATTAGAGATTTTAAGATTGCAAAAGAAGAAAAGGATATCGCTAGGTATTCTGGATATCTAGCGAGTTCGTTTGCGTTTTGTCAATTCCTCTTTGCCGTCAAATGGGGGAAATTGGCCGACCGCGTGGGTAGAAAGTTGGTGCTATTGGCCGGGCTAATGGGTACATCGATATCTTTGATTCTATTCGGATTCTCACAGAACTTCTATATGGCACTTGCAGCCAGAAGTTTGTCCGGATGTTTGAATGGTAATGTTGCTGTGTTGAGAACGGTGGTGGGAGAGATTGCTACTGAAAAGAGACATCAACCATTGGCATTTTCAACTCTACCACTCTTGTTCAATTTCGGTGCCGTTGTCGGTCCTATGATAGGTGGGTACTTCTCCACTCCTGAAGCCAATAATCCTTATGGTAACTCTGAGTTGACAACTGTCGCGTCGAAATTGAGTGCAAAGTTCCCCTATGCCATGTCCAATATCGTCGTGGCCATGTTTTTGTGGTTTAGTTTAATATGCGGTGCTCTCTTTTTGGAAGAAACTCACGAAGTCTTCAAGTACAGACGTGATATCGGAGTCGACTTTGGCGACTATCTCTTGCGAAAGATGGGATTCTCGTGCCCTGTTAGGCCCTGGAACCGTCGTACTGTTCTTTTAGCATCACCAACTCCGGAACCCCTATTGGAGACTGAACCGGAACCTTTGCATGCCTCCGAAAGTACACCATTATTGGTAGACGACGATACAGCGTCAATTGATTCGGAGAATTCAATTACGTCCGTAAATCCAGACAACGTCCTTGCGTCGGCCGTCACCACAGCAATTATCAGAACATATTCCAAGGAAGAAGAAGAGGATATGGAAGAAGCAAATGCTGCAAAAGTTAATACACCATACAAAGTAGACTATTCCGGAGCATTCACTCCTCGGGTCATTTCTGTCATCACTGCTAATTTCATTATTTCTTTGCATTCGGTTACATATAATGAATTCTTGCCAGTGTTCCTAGCAGGTAATTTCCAGAGACAAAAGCTAGATTTCCCCTTCAAGATCGGCGGAGGATTCGGTTGGAATGTTGACTCAATTGGTACGTTGTTATCGTCTACAGGGATAATGGGGATTTTGATTATCCTAGTTATATTCCCAGTAATTGACAGTAAACTAGGCACAATAAATGGGTACCGGTTATCAGTGATGATATTTCCTGTGGTTTACTTCTTGGTGCCATTTGCTATCTTTACCTTGCCCCAATACAATGACTACTTCCCAAAATGGTTTACACCAATCTTTTTGTACACTTTGACGTCATGTAGAACATTAGCCAGTTCTACGGGTATGCCTCAGATCAACATTTTGAACCATCGGGCTGCAGCCAGACAACACCGGACGTACGTTAACAGTAGTACGATGTCATTTTTGGCACTCGCTAGATTCACTGGACCTTTGTTCTTTGGGTGGGTGATGTCATTCGGAGAAAAGTACGAAATTGGATGGTTGACATGGTGGATTATGAGTTTGTTAGCATTAGGAGGGATGATCCAGCTGTTTTGGCTTGAAGACTACGAGGACTAAATTTTATAGAGTAAAAATGACCACACATTTGACAAAATTTTATAATTTCCACAAATAATGGTAATAAATGTGCTTAGTATTTATAGAAATAACCACGTAAATAGAAAAGGACGAACTTCAGCTGATCTCCATTAATGTATCTCCATTGTGAAAGAATGTGTTGGGTAACCGCTGTGTAGCAAGAACGCCAGCATAGTAACTCTTGAGTAGATAATCGATTTTAATGGTTCAGGGACCAGAATGGAATAGTACTACAGCTGTGACAGTTTCTGGCTGGACCACGTCAGTATTTTGAAGTCCTTAGCGTGTATTTGAGTTATCTGCCCCGTTGCCCTGGGGTTTTTTAATTTGGAAAAAGTGAGATTTGCAACCAAAGTTGCAAAATCCGGACAAGGGTTACTAAATAGTTAATTTGGCCACACGAACAAACCTCCCCGACAGATCAACGCGGATCGTAATTTGGAGCAACTTTTGTTAAGCATATGGTACCTAAAAGTTAACGACAATGAAATTTCCAACCACAATAATATCATAAAATTTTCATCCTACATAGTCTAATACTTTTTATGTTTATTATGACATTAAATAGATATAGCTATAGATTACAACGGTTCAGAAGGTGTGAAATATCGAAATATCAACTTAACGGGAGTAAGACCAGACGTTCTTCAATAAACCGTCTTGTTGACATAATCTGTTTAAAGAGTCATCGGCTTCACCTCTACCTCTGATGTAACCACATAAAGCGTAGGTGGTGTTGGAACCTGGGATAGCTCTACCTTCTTCATCGACGTTGGCGATGGAGATTTGGACGGAAGAGTGATCTTTAGATTTGATGATTCTGTTGGTAGCAGAACATTTTCTTGGAACGTATAATTCGACCTAAAGTTGGTTAGTATGTGTACAGCTGGATCTCCAGGGGACAGCAGAATCACACTTTCAACAAGTTGATGCTAAAACCAGACTAGGTTCATCTCGCTGGTTGTTCTAAATTAAACAGGACAACTATCAATTTTCTTCAATTTACTTCATTTGGGAATTCTGGATTCTTGTCATGATCGGAACACCACAGAGTAATACTCATATAGTCGGTGGGTGTGATTAACTGGAGGTTTTAGGATTTAATCGGGTTCACGAAACTACTTACTAATTGACCTTTATCGTTTTCCATTTTGGCAGTGTTATTTGATGTAAGCTAAATTTCAAAAAATCAAAATTTTGTATTATACTGAAAAGTTTTCATACTATACAATCGTGCTTGCAATCGAGGAATGCAGATAAGCCGTACGGCACAGAAAGTCCTACAGGGCAAAACCCTAAAAATTAATAATTGCACGTGATTAAAACCAACCACCATCTACGGCTAACCCAACGTAGCGAAGACGTAATGCCACCAGTATGGGCCCTAGAGCAACTCCTCATTGCACATGGAAATGTGAACAATTCCATTGGTGTAGGTTTTGCAGCAGATAATTGATTTCATCTTTGGCTGAAAAGTTCCAGCCTTGCTTATTTCCAGTGCGATTTCTCTTGTCACCGTGGACTTAAGACAGCTGCCAAAACACACACAAACACACATGAATAGACAATATCAAGTTTCCACACAGACACCCTTCGTTCTACACTGGTATCTAGATTCTATTTTTATTTGCAGCACTATGGCCGATTATGCTATATTACTTATTTGGTACTGGTTGCAAAATTTTGGCTGCGAAAAATTACCTCAATGATAGCACTGCTACTGACTCAACGTGATGTGTTTGTGGGAAAAAGTCAAAACCTTTGATGGACTCAACCTGATACTTGTGTCCATTCTTAGTGTTTGTCAAGAACCAATCAACATCTCTAGCCTGTGAGTGAACATTGCAACTAATATATACAATTTTTGCTGGGTTGAATTCAGACAACTGATTCAAAAACACCGCATCACACCCTTTTCTTGGTGGATCTAAAATCACAGATGTTTGTGCATGTGGTGTGTCGATTTCGCCAAAAATGGCTTCGGCCTTTCCAACAATAAATTTGGCATTTTCAACGTTGTTTAACTTGGCATTTCTTTCAGCAAACTTCACCGAGTCAGCACTAACTTCAACCCCGATAACCTTTGATACTCCTTGCGAACATGTGATGGAAAATAGTCCCGAACCACAGTAAGCATCTACAAGATAATTCTCAACCCCCTCTTCTAATCCTTTGATTGTCAAATTCGACTTGACATAGTTTGTCACTGCTGGTAAGATCGAATTGTTATTTTGAAAGAACTCTCCAGCAGAAAATTCAAAGGTGAATCCATTAATGTATTCGGTAACGATTTGACGTGATTTCGTGACACATGTTTTCAATAATACATTCGACGAGTTTTCAAGCTTTACTTCTAATTTGGACACTTTTCCTGAATCATCAGTGGAACCCATTTCTGGGTCAATCGTGATACTTTCACCGGATGAAACAACCTTGGTATCCTCTCTAAGCAAGATAGTCGCTCCCTTTTTGTATTTATTAAACTCCTTTTCAAATATAGCTCTTTCGTTTTTCATACCCTGATTAATGATTGGTGTACCAATAGAACATTCTTCAATATCGACAATGGATCCAGATCCACCATCAGTTTCTCTCCATGTGGGCTTTCCTTTTGAACCAAATCCAAGATCAGGTCTAGTCTGCAATGGCTGGTTATTCCTTTGTCTTGAGAATGGGATATTGAAATGTGGTGTTAATTTTGTTCTATAAGAGTATTGTAAAGGCGATGGCTCAGTGTTGTCAATTGTGGGTAATTTGTCTTGGATATTTTTGGCAAAGTATTTGTAGGCATTGATGATTGTGTCCCTCTTGAACAATAATTGTTGATCGTATTCTACATTTTGATATTGACATCCAGAACATTTACCGAAATAACGACAGTTGATCAAGCCATCATTTCTGGATTTGGAAGGTTGTTCGACTTTCAATAAGTCCGATTCAACATAATATGGATGGGATTTAAACACACGGATAGTCACGATATCTCCAGGTAAACCAAATGGAACTACCACTATTTGTATTTTCTTTGAAGTGTCAGGATGAGGAATAGTTGCTAATCCATCACCGTTAGATGTTAATCTGAGAATTTCAACATTCTCAACAACACGGTGATAAGTTTCTAAAAGAGCTTCATCACCATTCAAGATTTCTTTCATATCATTGGAAACATCCTGTTTGTCCAACTTCAATTCAGAACACACCTCTTCAATTTCATGTTGTAATACTCCCAATGGTGAAGTTTCATCTACTGCTTTAGCCTTGTACTTGCGTACAGCTTTTTTATTTTGCTTGACAACGTGTGCTTTTTTCACAGATACGTCTTCTGATGGAGTCGATACAACATCGCTCGGTCTCTTTTTGGGATCTTCGGTCATGTTGCTGTTGTTATCTGACTGGAATGATCTTAACATCGTGAAAAATCAAAACGCGATGAGCCGGATTTCCCCAGTTACCATACTTCGGATTACACCTACTTATCGACCGGATTGATGAATTCCGGTACAAACCTTCCAATACTCTTTACGGTATAGATAATCACTAGCACAAAGAATTAAATAACAAAGATGATCTAAATAGCAAGAAGAAATAAAGGAATTAAGTAAATAAGAAATGGTTGTAAACACCCATATTAGCAAAACGGAATTGGAATTGGATCAATGTGACCAATTCCATAAAAGCAAACATTTTACATAAATAGCTTTTAATTAGTCACAGTATCAGAAGATTCAAATACCTCTGGATAAAGCACCATTCGTGATGAGGGTATTACTTTGATATAGTTGCAAAATGATTAGCGACCTGGTAGATATTTTTCGGGGATATTCCTACACAACCATGAAAGTGGCTTTCTTCTGGCTTGACCATTGTGCATGTAGCTTCGGTGGAGTTCCAATTCAGCAATGATGTCGTGTTCATCAAGGCCCTTATCTTTGCCATATTGAACTGCTTCGTATATCTTCTTCCTGCGCAAGAAAGTTCGCGATTCGGTTTCATTTCTCCATTTTGTACCGAATTCCAGTTCTAGGGCTTTCAATGGTGGCTTATCTTTGATTCCATACTCGTATTCTTTCCATATATCAGCGACAGTTTTCAAGCTTCGTTCTAATTTGATCATAGGAGCACTATTGTACACGTATTTTGGCTTTTCTGTAGACAATTTCGTATCACTCGGGCTATCCTGAGGTTTTTGAATACCATTTCTACTATCGGTTGAGGTATCTTGGTTTGGTTTAAACCCGGAATTCCAAACCGGTTCCTTGAAGTGATTTGATGAAACTGGCACAACTTCTGTTGATTGTACTGGATTTATAATGATGGGTACCGGTTGAATTTGTTGATTGTGTTGCTGATTTTGTTGCTGATTTTGTTGCTGATTTTGTTGCAGATTGGGTTGCTGATTTTGTTGTTGATTTTGTTGCAGATTGGGTTGCAGATTGGGTTGCAGGTTGGGTTGTTGAGGTTTTTGATCCTTTACCGGTCGCGTATTGCCTTGATCGACGGTTCCTGAGTTTTTCTGTACATGAACGGAGTTCGCTTGTTGAAATGATGGAGTTCCGTCAATGCATCTTCTTTTTGCTTCAGGCGAAGACGCAGGAGATGGATTTGGATAAGCATTTGTGGAGCTAAAAGAGCTATAATTCGACGTACCCGCACCAGAAATAACGGTTGTTGTTGTTGTTGAAGACGGATCACGATACATATTTGTAGACTCATTATGATTGAAATTGGGATGTGTCATTGCAGGATTTGCATTGGGATGACAAAGAGCAGTATTTCTATTACTAAACGATTGACCAGGGTCAATTGGCCTCGTATTAGACCGGAACAAGAGGTCGATATCTTTACCTAACTTCGAGATATTATGATTAAAAAGCTCTAAGACCTTGAATTGGTTGATTGGCATTGTTTGATTCGTAAGGTATGGTATGATGATGATGAGTTGCTGGTTCAATTGGTCGATATTCTGTTTTAAAGATGTGATAGAGCTCGACATGGAAGACACTTTACCAGCCAAATGATCAATTGACTGCGATTGAGTGTCAAATAGGCGGGTCAATTGCTGATACCGATGGTTTATAATGGTATACACGTCTTCTAAGGAGGCCGGTCTGTTTGAGTCGAGGGATTTGCTCCTTCTAGTGAAGCTTCCATGGACGCGGTCATCGTAGCCGTGAGGATAGATAGGATAGGGAACTGGATGAGGATCGGACGGTTCTGGTGGTTCTGCTGTATTAGTTGCAGTATGATAAGTGTGGTTACTGGGATGACGGTGCCCATTGCTTGGTTCATAGTACATCCTAAGACGTTCACTCATACACCAATAAATGATAACCAATACACGGAAAAACGGGAACAAACACAAAAGTAGCGAAAAAGGTAAAATACACAAAAGTAACTCTATATAACAACAAAAAGCCCCCCAAGAAGGCGGCAACAGCAAAATGTTATAAGTAACAAATTAATAATTCTTGTTGCAAAATAATCCTGCGAAAGATGTATGAGAATTTAAACAGAGGCACCAACAGTGACAAACCAAAAATCCATTGGCAGAACGAAATCTACCACAAATAACCGTAATCTACATGGGAGCCAATCAATACAATGAACTAACCGATTTCGTTGCTCTTAGCAATGAAGTTGTATTCTCATTGTGTGAAGGAGACGTTGCGATAATTAGATGAACATGTATCTTAAGATCATGCTTTGGAAGTGAAACTTAAGCGTCCCACGAGCAAAGCTCGGCAAAAATTGACTATCCCACGGAACGAATGGTGTCTCTGTAGCAGAACATAAAGCAATAGAAGTAGACGCCAACTAGACAGAATTGCTTTGTGTCGGTGCAAAATCGGTGATATCACCAACGGCCAGTGGGGCAGGCATGGCGGGGACTTGGGGGTTAA
>ERZ778017.1585-NODE-1585-length-21767-cov-4.418662_pt1 | contig 21767 bp, 10 predicted proteins | sample MGYA00375747_ERZ778017 | MGnify/ENA primary metagenome ERZ778017 (study PRJEB29350, sample SAMN05509838) | bioreactor metagenome | biome: bioreactor; material: wastewater | place: South Africa: University of Cape Town | collected 2014-03-17 ...
GTTTTCTTTGTCAAACACTTGGAATCCTTTGATGTAATCTTCGGGTAAACCTAATGGCTTGAACCCATCTGGTCTAGTAATGATTTTCTCATAGGTTTCAAAGTCAAATTCCTTGGTTGGAATGGTGGCTTGTAATTCGGAAATTTCACTCAAAGTAGGGTTTTGGCCCACTGCTCTTAATAAGTCTCCCAAATGCTCCACGGGGATCTTTCCAGTGCCTTTTTTGTCAAACAATGCAAACGCATCTTTGTAAGTCTTTGTATTTTGTGACTATTGAGTTAGTATCGTCAATACTACACAAACCCCCGGAAAGTCTGCTGAAAACACTATAATGTCGCGATTTCCAGCCCATATACCGCAAACCACCGCTCAAAATCGTCACTCACATACCATATTGTTTCTTTCGTTGCAACGTTTCTCTTGATTCGTTTTGGAATGAAAACGTAAACAAATGCATTGACGAAAATACTGGTCACGTGAATTTCTTCAAAATCTCCAAGTGCCAAATTTGTACCCAAAAATGCCCCAGCAGTGGCACCGCCGGGTCCTACGCGGCTGTGGTAGTAGTACGGATGACACTGCTGAAACTTGCGGTGAAAATTGACCAAAAGAAGTGCCTTGTTTTTTGCAGCCATTCGGGAGCATCGCCACTAGACACAATCCTGGCACCGCATACGATGCAGTGGCACGAGCGATGCAGTGACACGAGCGATAGCAGCTCTTTGACTCACTAGACTCTATAACATCCATCACATACTTACAAAGCTCATATCTGCGTGTTCAGTTCTCTCATTATACCAGATCAAACAACTGTACGCGAACCTGCCAGAGATGAGCAGGACTACACCAATACAACAACTTTCCACCCAAAACCAGTCCAAACCGCTGCAACAGAATGTTCTGAGCTGGATAAACTGGCAACACCAACCCACTTTCCTTAGATGTACAATCACGCACAATCAAGCACAATCAAGCACGCTCAAGCACCACCATCGATCCAGTGGGAAATTTTTCGCGCTACCATACGCATCAGTTTATTATGATTGGAATCAGAATCACAATTCATCGTTAGTGGTATGGAGGACATTGGCAATTTCACGCAGTATGTCCTGGGAGACGCGAAGCGACGGAGAGTGGACCATTCGGTGTACAGACCTGGAAACATCATCAAGGTGGAAGTTGTGAATTTCACGACGTATTCATATGGAGTATTCCATCTCTCTCCCACACTAAACATGATTATTGGGCCGAATGGAACAGGAAAGAGTACGCTTGTGGCGGCCATATGTCTTGGATTAGCGGGAAGAATTGATTTGATTAAGCGGAAGAACATGAAAACCATGATAAAGTCGGGGGCATCTAGGGCCACCATTGAGATTACACTACAAGACGTGGATGGACGGACCCCCGTGGTGATTTGGCGACAGTTTACCGCTAGTGAGTCGAAATGGAAGTTAAATGGATCATCATGTAAAGAAAACGCCATAAAACAGAAGGTTAAGCAATTAAATATTCAACTAGATAACTTGTGTCATTTTCTACCTCAGGAACGAGTAGCCGAATTTGCGTCGTTATCGCCAGAAAAGTTGTTATTGGAGACTGAACGGACACTTGGTGACGGAAAATTGGCGATCATGCACGAAGATTTGGTCAATTTAGACCTGGAAAATGTCCAAGTCACAGCACAAATTGAAAGCTTGGAGACCAGGTTGGCTGATTTAATGGAGCAAAAACGTCAGCTAGAAGAAGAAGCAGAAAAATACGAAGAATACCAGAAAAAATCTCTCGAATTGCATAATCACAAAATGTTGATTCCATATGCACAGTTGTCAGATTTGAAACAACGGCAGGCCCATATAAAACAGCAAAGAAATGAGGCTAAAAACAAGCTTGAGCAGTTTAAGAATTCCTTGACTCCACTCCAGCAAGAAGTTGAAAAATGTACTTTAGAGGTAGCAGAAGCAAAAGAGAAATATGAGTATTTGGATTCAGAATTCAAAGACAAATTGGTTTGCCATAATGAGTTGGAGAATGTTGCATCTCAAATATCAGAAAAGATTCAAGAACTAATGGCTACAATTGATGTTTTGAAGGAGAAATCCAATCAGAAAAAAGAAGAACTTAGGAGAATTTTAAAAGAACGAGATCTGGTGATGGAAAGTAAGAGCAAAATAGTTATACCTGATGACGAAGAAATCAACAACTTGACAAAGTTACGAGATTCGAAACAAAGTGAAAATGCCGATCTTAAGCAACAACTAAATGAAATTCAAGATAAAATGAATTCTAAGAATATGTTGCTTCGAGGTACGGTACAAAGAATCAAAGAGTTAGAACAACGATTGACGTCAAACGACAAATTGGCCTTGCTTGAACCTAATCCACGATATGAAAATAAATCGAGAACTTCTTCGTATCAAGCACACCTTCTTCTCCGGAAGTCGCCCGAGTTTAAGTCAAGGTATTTTGAATGTCCAATTGTCAGTTGCAATGTCACCGATAGAAAATATGCCCCATTTCTTGAAAAAGTCATTGATAATAATACGCTTTTTGCTTTGACTGTAACGAATCAACGTGATTTTGAAGAATTGAATGAAAAGTTACGCTCAAATAATTTGAATATTCCTATAAGATTAGCTCAAACGAAAAACATTCCAGAACAACCAGTATCTAGAGAAAAATTACGTTCCATGGGATTTGATGGATATTTGTCGGATTTTATTGATGGACCCAAGGAAATGCTTTCAATGTTATACGACATATCTATGATTCACCTTATCCCTGTAAGCTTAAAACGATTTGGCGAAGATCAAGTGAAAAAATTAACCTCTTTGAATGAGAAAGGAGAACTTACATTTAGGAAATTTTTTGCTGGTGATACATATTTTAAAGTTCAACGGTCTGCCTATGGTAATAGACGAGTATTTTATGAAACGGAAAAAATTGGGATATCACATTATTTTAGCTCCAATGGGATAACAGCACAAGCCAGAGCAGAAATTGAAGAAAAAATCCGTTCTCTTAAAGTTAATGGTAATCAAGAAAAGAGCCTATTACAGCAATTTCAAGAAGAATTCGGCAATGTTAAGGAAGATCTTGTTAAAGGTCAAGAAGAAATGAACGAGTATGGAGAAAAGAGAGATGAATTGAACCAGAGAAAAAGAAAGGCAGCAAAAATCGACAGCGCATTGCTGGTGTTAGCACAGCGAATAAAGAAATTGGAAAAGGATTCAAAGAAGGATTACACTGACAGGATTGCTGCAATTTTGAAGAAAATTAAGGAGAAATATAACGAACGAGCCATTAGAATGGGTAAAGTGGCTGAATCGTCTTCAGAGATCATCAAATTAACAGCAGATGTGAAATTTGCCGAGCTTTTGACACTTCAAGCCAAAAACAGAGAAGTCCAGGCACAAGCATTGTTAAACGAACTCACAGCAAAAGGAGCGCAGTTAGAAAAGGAGTACCTTGAATTGAAGAATAAATATGAAGAAGTGAGAAAAGGTGATGCTGCTCAGAAGATCAAAGAACAAAGTAAATCCTACACTCCTGAAGAAAGAGAAGTTTTGTCTGCTCTTGCTAAATCGTATATTGATAATGGAAACTTCACTGAAGCAACAATTTTGGAGAAAATCAGCCTTCTTGAGGATGAGAGACGGATGATGTCCACAGCTGATCAATCGTCGATAGATAACCTTAAGCGGAAGTTGGACGAAATCAAATTCTCTGAGCGAGAATTTCCAAGGTTAAAAACAGAGAAGGAACGGTTGGATAAAAGAATTGAAGATATACGAAGTAAATGGGAACCAGAATTAACTGAATTAGTCCGCAAAATCTCTATTGCGTTCAATAGAAGGTTCACTAAGGTTGCCAGTGATGGTCATGTTGAATTGGCGAAGAACGAACACTTTAAGGATTGGAGATTACAAATTCTAGTCAAATTTAGACAGGAATCTGAATTGAGAGTATTAGACCATCAATCTCAATCAGGTGGTGAACGAGCAGTGTCGACCATCTTCTTTGTTATGTCATTACAAGGGTTGACAGATGCACCTTTCAGAGTAGTTGACGAAATAAATCAAGGTATGGATCCAAAGAATGAAAAGATGGCTCATAGATATTTGGTGCAAAGTGCAAGTCAGGCAAATAGCTCGCAATACTTTTTGGTTACGCCTAAGCTTTTGACTGATCTTTATTACTCACCACAAATGAAAGTTCATTGTATCTTTACGGGACCACTTCTTTCTCCAAATGAAAAAGCATCGGAAGAATCCAATTTCTTGGATTTTACTAATCGGTTTGTATAAATATGTATTAAATATGTACAAGGTTGAGGTTATTGGTTAATATAATTTATAGATTTTTGAAGACGATTTCTGTATTCCTTTTCTCCCAATAAATCTATCAAAACTGGGATTGTCAAGCCAGCAACGTTTCCGGCCAAGGCAAACCTTGTAGCTTGGAAAATGTCTTTTTTTGAAATATCTGGTATTTCTTTCATTATAGCTTTGACATTTTCATTGAATGTGTCGAATGGTAAGTCGTTTAGCTTGGATATAATCAAAGCAGATGCTGCTGATGGTGGTTTGATTGTTGAATAGTCGACGTCAAATAGCAAGTATGAGCAAACCGATCTAAGTTCATTGATATTGGAAAGACTTGGTCCCACAGTTGTTACCAACTTTTTCAAGTATGGCTTATCATATTTACCATGAGTAAATTCGTCAAATTGGGGGAAATATTCGTCAACAAGCTGATCGAGCTTTTGGGGATTTTTGATTCTTTCGCCCAAATGGAATTTATTGAAAAAGAATAGCTTAGAATCATTAACTTTGGCATTTCCCTTGGTCAAGTTTTCTAAAGAGAATGACTTGACAATTTCTTCCAATGTCATAGTTTCTTCCACTTTAACACCAGGAGTGTCTCTTGGTGGTGACCAACCAAACAACGACACAAAATTCACTATACTTTCGGGCAAGATTCCGTTTTCTTTCATGCTCAAAATGCCAATATCACCAGACCTCTTTGAAAGCTTCTTATCAGATAATGACGTCAATAATGGAATGTGAACATACGATGGAGGTTCCCACCCAAATGCTCGGTATAATGCAATATGTTTTGGAGTAGATGGAAGCCACTCTTCACCACGAATAACGTGGGTGATTTTCATAAGATGGTCATCAACAACATTGGCAAAATGGTACGTTGGCAATCCATCCGATTTCATAATGACAATATCGTCGTATCTTCTGTCATTGTAGTTGTACTGAGGCTGCAAGTTAAGTTTACCATGCAATAAATCAGTGAACTCTTCATAGACATCAGGAGACTTAAATCTGATAACAGAATGCGATTCTACCGGGGTCGCGTCGTAATAACATTTTCTATCGTAGGTGACGGTTGTAGGTGGTTTTAGCTTTGTAGCTGATTCTCTAAGACTTAAAAGTCTTTCCTTAGAACAACTACAGTAGTATGCTAATCCTTTATCAATAAGAATCTGGGCATATTTCTTGTAAATATCCATTCTATCAGATTGCCTGTAAGGGCCGTAGGGACCTCCTTCCACTGGGCCTTCGTCGATCTTGAGACCACACCATTTTAATGTTTCGTAGATATTCTGTTCGGCACCAGGAACCAATCTCGTTTGGTCTGTGTCTTCCAACCGTAGTAAGAACTGTCCACCAGTGTTTTTCGCTAACAAATAGTTGTACAATGCTGTTCTTAACGACCCTAAATGCAAGTAGCCGGTTGGGGATGGTGCAAATCTTGTTCTAGCAGGGGAGTTTGGGTGGATTGACCGGGAAGTATCACCACTAGAAGACAATTTGGTAGTTGATGGCACCGTACGCTTCAAGCTAAACTTCTTGGAGTACCATCGTACCAAATTTAATGGTTTTTGCATTGTGAGTAAATCTGGTTTTTTTTGTAAGAGGGAATTTTTCAAAAGTGATTTTTTGCGTTTGGTAAATTTTTCACCTACAATAGCTCGAGTGATCTGGGGTATTTTTATAGACGACCATGGATTCTTATCACACAAATAGAGAGACAACATCGAACACCACCCATAACGCCGTTTTCCCCAATCAAAATGCTGCAAAATTGCACATTTTAAAGTCGATCAAAACCAAGTTCTACATCCACAAATCGTTTGAATTACAGTCTGATTTGGAGTTCTTGCCAGCATTTGATGAATCGTCCATTGGCACAAACAGATTGATGAACGGGTTGGCTTCACCAGGATTAAATTCTAATGGATTCTCTCCTAATTTGCCCCAAAACAGACTCAGCGACTACTACGATCATGGCATTTCCAAACATAGAATGTACTTGAATCCCAGTTCTCCCAAACGGACCACCTCGAATTTGAATCCCAAGGCTCGTAAACTTGTTGGTGATAACCAAGCGATGTATTTCCAGCAAAATGTTCCATCTAGTCCAAACTTTGATCACCAGTACATGCACCAAAATATCCAGAGAAACTGGTGAGCAGCTTTTAGAAAAGCATCCACGATTTACCATTGTGGTTTGCGAAGGTGCCGGGTTTTGTTTCCTGATCGCTTTCAGAAACTCGACGGGAAAAATGGGTATATTCTAAAACTTACTACGGCAGTATTCCCACCGTTGCTCACAAGTCCTCACCAGCCACCATTTACAAAGTTTGTCATTGCATTTATACGCCTTGATTTTTGTTCTATTTTTCATTTGCATCACGATTGAAGCACATGTCTTCTTGTTATTATTAGCATTGCATTTATTATATTCATTTACACTGCATCTATTTATGGCATATTCTTTCTGCATTAGCCCACGAATAAACCATTGGTCACTAAATACACCAAAATTGGTCCATAATGTCCACTCTGTCATGTTTTCTCTTAATTTGGGCTATGGTGTGTTTAAGTAAGCTAACCGGTGTTTATTCCAAAATCTAGTCATTTAGTTTAATGTAATTTAATTGTAACCTAGCGTAGATGTATAGGTTGATATGTTGGAAGCTGGTGTACCATTTTGCTTTGTTTCCAGCACAGTCAACATGCGTTCAGAAATGGCTGCAAAAATGGCTGCAAAATTTGGAGAGGAACAATGTACCTACAATTAAGCTGACTTGTGCACTGAAAAAAATACAACCCTACAAAACAACGTGGCTGAGAAGGATCGTGGGATGGTTTCATGTGATGTGGGATTGGACTGAAAGGTCATTTTAAGAATAGATATTGCTCGCATTCTCAACCTTGTTATGTTTCTATATTCATTTAGAGCTACATTAATAATGCAATAAAATCGATCCCGCAAACTCAAATCAAAAACTAATGAATTCTAGTTTCCATGGCTTGACTTTTGGTTCAAGGATTGTGACGCGTATTGGGACTTAGGAGCAAGGAACCCAGTAACGCTTTCATGAAGGTACCTCGCTGGAACATATTTCAGGTGGACACTAGTGTTGACTAGTTGGCTACGACAAACAAAGAGATTGGAGAGTCCATACTTCGTACAAGTTGCCGTACATCATGCATTACAGTATAATGCATTCGTATGCATTCGTACTTAGATACTGACGTACTAGTACGAGCATTGAGATGCACACCCGTATGTTTCTACACCAGCATAGCTCTGATGTTTTACAGACCATTGAAACATCATTGTGCGTCCGATAACGTAAATACTGCCTTAAGATGATTATCGAGAGTCAGGTTTGAGATGCAAAGAAACTATCTACGGTACCATCTAGGTATGCATTCCGCACAAATGGCAGTACTTGCGAACACCCAGGCATGTGGAGGTTATATCCCTGCAACTACGACACAAATTGACAGAGTACAAGCTGCCTCCACCTTCATACCTCGCCACTACGACGCTACATGATCTTCATACCGAATACCTTTCTTCTATGCCTCGTTCTCGGGCAGAAATTTCCCACGTCTCCACCACCCAATTAATCACCGCCCAAAATTAATCAATTGACTCCTGAAACGAATCCAAAACCCACCATAGTCTCGCCTCCGTGAAAACGTCTATCGTGCCACTTCTGTGGCCAAGTTTCCCTATTCCATCCTTAAGGGGCCAACAACCCCTTAAAAGTCACGTGACAACCAACTATAAAAACCTCCCTACCCAGATTGTGGCAAGGCAATCGGTGATCATTTCAAGCAAAGGTAAATTGCAAGTGGACAATGACAAAAGACTCGGACGATAACCGTGAAACCGACCGTAAAAAGGAACTCGAGAAATTGTATTCAAACCTCGACGATTTTCAGACTAGTTCTGCCGATGTAGCTAACTCTGTGATCAATATTGCCAAAGATATCATCTTTGAATTTAACGAGAAAGCCAAGGACCAAACACGCCACTGGCTCTTTGAATTGGACAAAGAGTCCAAGGAGCGCAACCAGCGGTTCCGTGACCAGTTTAAGTCGTTTTTTGGCGACGATGAAGAGTCGTCCCTGGGAAGATCAGACGATTTCTTCCCCAGATTCTACCAAATTCGGGACTCATTTGACAAGGGATGTCTGTTTGGTCATTCGCCATTCAGAAGATTCGATGAAAACGATATTACTACGAGGTTTTCTGACATGTTTGCTGGTGCCTTCAGAAGTGGAAAAACACCATTTGGGTACTATGCATTCAAAACCCCTTCAACTAGGGTGTACAACGACTGTATGACGAAGAAAGGGGAATCTGTTTGGGATTCACAGGGATACTGGAGATGTCTTTTCCCCAATAGCGAGGTTCCTTTGGAATTGTTGAAATACAAAGCCGAGAAATTACCCCAGGAAATTTTGACCAAGGAGGACTTGCAAAACGAAATCAATTTGAGAGGTGTCGATGGATCCGCCGACACAATTGATTTGGGAGAAAAAGGCCACTTTTTCCGTAAGTTTGACGATTACTTGAACTGGAAGAATATCATGTACGAGAACGTTAAACGGGACAAGCAATTGAAGATGGAGAAATTTTTGCAGGAGAAAAAGGAGCAGGGTGTCGATGGTGAAAAACAAGTGATTTCCTCATCGTTGCACTCCGATTATTCCACAAACCCTGACACCAACAGTGTGGAATTACACGAAATCAAAACCGAAGTCTACAGCGATGGAACTTCGTTAACTACAAAGATTACGAAAACCAAACCATTTGGGTCGGACAAGTGGGAAACTGAGAATGAAACGGTGGAAAAAGGCGACTCTTCCAACTCCAAAGGATGGTTTTGGAAGTGAGTTCCCCTACTCTGGATAAACTGGCATGGAAAGATTTGATTTCTGTTTTGCCGTTGTTTTTGCTGGCAAAACTGCCGATATTGTGGTATCAACTTGTTTTATCTGAGATTTTGTATATAATAAAGCCTATTTAATGTACTCGCGTGTAGCACACCCACTAGACTGTAACGGTAATCCAGAACCAATCGAACTGAGAACTACAGCTACAATAGAAGTGAAGCTGGTTATGGTGAAATGAATTCCTGCGTGGGTCTGTTTACACCGATCTCGGACCAAACGTTGCCACCGACCCAGGCCGCACTACCACGGGCCTCCGCAAGAATCGGCGTAACTCTAGGCAGAAAAAACATTCCCACCAGTACCTCACCCACCCACACGTGATAATGATTCTGATTTCATAGTGGTTAACTCTGGAACAGTCACCAAAACGAATCCAGCATCCAGCAATAACAACCGTGTTCCACCATGAATCCATTGAACAAGATCATCTTCTTATCGGCGTTTTTGGCGTCAGGATTCCTCCTTATCTTGTTGTCATGTGCATTGTATAATAACTACCTTCCGTTATGGGTTATTCTTGTGTTTTTGTTAGCACCATTACCAAACATTGTAGGCGGGTCAATTGATAACGGAAGAGACAATTTCTTGACGTTCAATAACGACACAAGTGCGTCGAACTCGTTGCAAGAATTCTGCAATTGGTTAACGGGGTTTTTGATCATCAGTGGGATCTCCATGCCGTTGACATTTTATCACTGTAGAATGATTGAGTTGGGGTCTATGATCATGAGTATAATTGGTGGGGTCATAGTGTACGGAGACATTATTGTGTTCATATGGTTTTTTTCCGATGACGAGGACGAGAACGACGATTTCAACTTTTAGTCCCAAAATGGCATTCAACACTAGTTGTGTAACAGCACTTTTTCTCCGGACTCGAAGTCTAGACTTGTTTTTTAGATCGAGGTTAGACCCTGCTTCAAGTTATATTTGGAGCTCGTTAGTGAAGATTGCAGTACTGCAACCCCGATAAAACTGGGTTTTCACCGGCTCCGTTTGGCCCCAGACTAATAATTCTGAGAGGTGAGAGAAGCTAGTCGAAGGTGAAGGCTTATTTCAAGTCTTGTAGACTGAATCCATAATCCGAGTTTATACTACACCGAGTCGAATAGTTCGTCCGTTGTCATGATTTACGTATGTACCACTAATAGATAGTAATATATGTTAACACTGGGGTACCAACAGTGCAGAAAGTAGACCACCTGAATAGCTGTTGTTCTATTGTTACAATGCGGGCCACACCTTTCCCGGTAGAGTTTGGTCTATTTTGGATAAATGCTGATGGAAGACGAGTTTGGATAAATGCTGATAGAACAGGTCCAGTTCATTCAATTGAGCACCACCAATAATAGTATTAAAATCACCGTCAACACGACAATTGTCACTAAACTTCCGTTTTCCTGAGCTCTTCTTCGGAAATCTGCAAGCTTGTGTCTCGCGTTGTCGATTCTGAACTGCGAATTGTCTACACCCTGTTCCAAATCATTGAGAATAATCATGTGGTCGTCGAGCTCGGAGTTGATGGTAACCCCCATCCGGTGCTGGTTACGTATAGATTGTGATAAAACATCGAGGTTTTCATCCTGTTCGAGCAACTGTTGCTGGTGCTGAGCAAATATCTGATGGTTTGACTGATCTTGTAATGTCTCTTGAGGATTATCCGAGTACGGCTCGTAGGGCACTGTGCCCATCAAGTCCTGTCGTGCGTCCAGTGGTTCCACCTCGTCCTTAAAGCTTACGGATTTGGCATGCTCCCTTTTCGTAGGCTTGGCTAGTAGCTCGTCTTTGGTCTGAGATACAAATGTATACTCTGCCACATCAATGGTGGAGTCCTTCTCCAACTGGTCCATACAGCCCTGGTACTTTGCCAGTAAATCATGGAACAAATCGGCTTCCCGGGTCAAGTCGTGGCCCCGGCCGGCCAAGTTGTGAATATCGCTCTGGAGATAGTTTAACTGCTTGAATAACCGTTGTAACCGAGTAATCACTTCGTAGTTGTCGTTGGAAGACGGGGTCAACTGTAGCACGGTGATCATCCGGTGCCGTTCGTCAAGCACCAGCTCAAGCTCTTCCACATATATATTGCCCTTTGTGATTGATGTATTGATATCCTTAATGCTGGGCATGGTTAAAGAGTAGGTTGGTTTCACATTCTTTTTCAAACGGTCTGATAGATTAGATAACCTGGTCGGAATTGGTGGTCGCACCAGACATTGCGGTACATTTGTCGAGGGGAAAATCGGGGGGAAAATCGAGGGCGAAATCGAGGGACAATATTTCCACCAGGCTCGCCTACTAATAAACGACCGATAACTCTCGACGTTACCGTTTGTACAATTGATGTTTTCTAAGCTAAAGAACTTCTCTGAGGACGTGGCGAAGAGTATCAGTGACTTGAGCATTAATGAGCAGCAGGCACGCTCGGTGCGGTCAGGACAGCTTATCTCTGAGTTGAAAAACAATGCTGCTGTGCTCAACACAACGACACCTGATCCAACAACATTAGTACAACCTCAAGACGAACCAGTACCGGTTTCGAGCGATTCAGAACCTAAAGTAGGTGCTGGTGACAAGGGGGACCCAAAGGAGGATTCGCTGACTGCGGAAAGTGGAAAATTGACAGCAAATTCTGGTGCTCCTGACAACTCTGTAAACCTCGATGAATTGCCGCCAGTAATTCGCTCCAAGTTGAAGAAATTTGCCAAGTATGAAGAAAAATACCCCATCTTGTTGGATGCGTTCAAAACAGAAAAGAGAAAGTCCGAGTTGATTGTTTCTTTTGAAAAAGTGTTACGGGAAGCAACACCAGTGTCATCAATTGCAGATGCTGGGCTACTCGTAGAGTATTTGAATGGTATCAATGAAAAGTCAACAATGTTAAGCACTGAACTCCGGAAAATTTCGAAGGAGAATAACGAGTTGAAGTCAAGCAGTAAAGATGTGAATGTAAAGCTAAAAGAAGCACTTGATAAAATCAAAGTATTACAGCCAAAAGTGGATGAATTGAGTACCAAAGAAAAAGAATGGACCTCTATGGATAAAGAGTTAAAAGATAGTAAAGAGACTGTCGCCAGTTTGCAAGGAGAGCTTGGAAAATTGAAGGAAGAGTTGGCTTCATCAGCAATGGATACAGCAGATCAACAGAAAATATCTGATTTACAAGCCAAAAATGACGAGTTGACAAAACAACTTTCAGAAATTGGCAATGTAGAATTGCTTAACGAAAAGATTTCTGAGTTGGAAAATGCAAATACGAAAATGAAACTGGATCTCGAGAAATTGGAGTCAGACCACAAATCCGAACTTGAAACCTTGAAATCTCATTCTAAGGAAAATGAATCTAACCAAACAGAGGAAACAGAAAAGTTGCAATTACAAATTAACGATTTAGAGAAACAGTTAAAAGAAACATCTTCCGAAAAAGACGTTTTGAAATCAAACATTGACGATTTTGAAACTAAAAATAAGGAACTCTCACAAAAAATTCAGGATCTAGAATCAAAACTAAGTAGCTCACAGTTCGAGACTGAAAATTCGAACAAATCCCTTCCGGAAACTAAAACAGCATCAACTTTGGGCAAGAAGAAGAAAAACAAAGGACGAGCAAATAACAATAAGGTCAACTCTGTTAGCGCAAAAGAAACCGACTCTGAACTTCATTCATTGCAAGCTAAACTCGAAAACACTATAACCGAAAAGGAGAGTGTACAGAAACAACTCGAAGAACTTCAACAAAATTATGAAAGTGTAAACAAGGAGCACAACGATCTTAAAGAAGAACACCAAAAATTGAACCGGGAGTTGAGGACGAAATCTGATGAACTTGATACGTTAAAAGATCTGTTGCGAGAAATTGGGGATGATTTATGTCAAGCAAAGGATCAAATAAAAGAGTTAAACTCTAAATCTGCTGATGCTTCAAGCGACGACTTGGTCAAGAAACTCGAAGATTCCAAATCAGAAATAAATCATTTATCAAAATCACTCGATGAAATGAACGGAAGGTATTCCGACCTTGAGAAAAATGTCATTAAAAAGGACTCGGCAATTAAGGAGCAAGAATCCACCATAAAGAAGTTAACGAGTGAAAAAGTTGAACTTGACAAAAAGATCATTAAACTTGAAAAGGATGTAAAAGAACATCAAACCAAGATTTCAGATCTTGAAAAAGAAATAACTACGCATACATCAAACCTTCAAACTTCCAAATCGTTGGCCTCACAACTAGAATCAAAGAACAAGGATTTGAACCTAGCTAAACATAATTTAGATTCCAAGGTAGAATCCCTTGAAAAAGAAGTTGCATCGTTAAAGAAGGAAAAAAAAGAAATGAATAAGAGAATTGATGACTTGAGTAAGTTTAAGAGTAACGATACTTCATTAAAACTAGAAATCGCATCGTTACAATCATCCATATCTCACAAAGACCAACAAATACAAGAATTAAAGAATAATTTGGAGGAATTTCTGAAACAAAAAGATTCTTTAACGCAAGAGATTTCAAGTTTGAAACTTCAAAAGAATGATCTAGAATACGCAAATAAATCATTGCAAGAAGAAAAGACGAAGTTAATCACCAAGCAAGAATTAAATGCAGAAAAAACTACAACTTTATCTAATGAATTAAGCAAAATGCAAATTCAAAAACAAACAATAGCCACAGAGCTTGAAAAGCTCAAGACAAAATATGACTCAGCTGTGAAAGAAAGGTCACATTTGAGCGGAGATGCAGAATCATTTAAACAGCAATATGAAGAGTTAACGATGAAATCGAAAGAAGCAGCTATGAGAATTGATAACCTAGAAGATGAGCTCAACGAATCTAGAACAATGCTTCAGGAGAGAACAAGAGAAACCGCCACTATTAAAAGGTTATTGTTGGATGCAGAAGAACAAATAAAGTCCAAAACTACATTATTGAAGCAAGAAACTAAGAGATTAAATGAAGAACGCAACGGAATAGAATCTGAAAATCAAATTCAACTTCGCAGAAAACAACGGGATATTGACGAGATGAAATCGTTAAATGACAGTTACTTGGCTAAGATCCGTGATTTAGAAGGGACATTGCAGAATATCAAAGAAGAATATGAGCAAGCCAAGAGCAATGAAAGCAAGGAAGATGATCGTGAAAAGGATGACCAGATGCAAAAAACAATTGAAACGTTACGTCAATCGTTACAAGCATCAACGAAACGAGTCAAAGACTATGAGAACTTGAATAATGTTCTCAAGAAATTGAATGAAGAATCCACCTTGAAATTCGAGCGGCTTTCCAAAAACTACAAGATTCTTACCCAACAATACAAACTGATGAAACCATCGTCATCAGAAAAAGTCAGTTCAGAATCATCATCAAGTGAATTGGCAGATAATGCATCAAAGGACCAAAACTCCACAAATATTGCCTATTTAAAGAACGTTTTGCTAGGTTTCTTTGAACATAAAGAACAACGAGAACAACTTCTTCCAGTGGTGAAGACCTTGTTTAGTTTTTCTGCTGAAGACGAGCAAAAGTTCTTATTAGCATTAAAGTGATTTTACAGTAGTATATAGAACGATGCGCATCTCCAAAAATCCAAGTATGAAAACTATAGATTTGTTAAACGTGTGAAAAGTACACATAATTCCAGTATCGTGAAAGTTTTGGTGTACATCATAGAATTGTAATTAATGCAAGATTCGTTTGATCAAAAGAAAGCATCGATTTTGCTGGAAATCTCTAGCAATTCTACTGATTCTCCAGATGCGTCTCCCAAAGGTACAATTGATGAGTTATGTCTTCCCATCATAGAGGCAATAAATTCTAAACAGCACATGGTGACAACCTCGTCTTGTTCTGGTAGAGTTTCTGTTTTCCTTGAAGGAATCAAGAATGTTGATTTGGGAGACACTAAAATTGGTGCTAAAGGAAATGAAGGTAGATGGATATTTGTAACTCATGACCCAAAATTGTTAGGAAAATGGTATGAATCGGTTGAATTTGTTTACGACAGCGAGTACACTACGGATATCAATACGAGATACATTCTTTTCAAATTTGAACCATTAATCTTACATGTTAAATGTCGTGACGATCCTACAGCACAACAATTATACAATGTAGCAATGGGATGTGGATTCAGGGAGTCTGGAATTGGTAGTAATAACAACGTTGCTATCAGAATATCCATCAAGTTGGATATTCCAATCGGGTATTTACACAAAGGGAAACTTGTGACATTTGTTAGTAAACAATACCTTGAGTTGATTACAAAATTGTCATTAGACAGATTCACCGAGAACTTCAAAAAGATGAATCAATTGCATGCGGCCATTGATGCAATTGATGACGATAAGACAAGACAAAAGACGGAGACCAAAGAGGAAAGAAGGCAACGAAAAATCAAAGAGGGCCTAGCTCGAAGAAACGAAGTTCGTGAGATGAAACAGTTGAAGAAGGCACAAAAAGAACAAGAAGAAGCGAAGAATGCAAATCAAAATCAGAGTACTTAGGTTATACCTCTGGTTTCATTCACACGTACACAAGGTAACTTAAGCTGAAGAGATTATATTTAGAGGGAGCGTATACCCATAAAAATTGAACTACAATATTTTTCTTAGTAGTACTACAAGCATACTTAGTTGCAGCTTATTTGGGTGGCCATACATTGGTATCAGATTTGGGACCCTTCTATTGTTTTGCTGTGCTCAATTTTTTATTTTTTTTCATAATCAAATTGTTTCGAAATAAGGACTCACAGATATCCAAGCATATAAGCGATGGAGCAGAATTGCTCTACGCTTTCAATACCCATTTAATAGACCGGAAACGTTAACATAGGTTCACTTGTAGAGAATAATTTTGACATTGTCACGTGACATTGTCACGACATTTGTCACAAGGTTGCATTATTGGTAGCGCCCATATTAAAATTTTTCAATTACTCACTTAACATTCGGACCATTTCCTCAGAGCTCTAATCCACAAGAATACAATGTCTGAAGGTCCAAGTGAGAAATTGGAGCAATTAAAGCTCGGAGAAACTAAAGCTGAGCCCCAGGCCGCCACCGAAAATGTCATTTTGGGAGAAGACGGTCTCCCATTATCCAAAAAGGCACTTAAAAAATTAGAGAAAGAAAGAGAAAAAGCCAAAAAGAAGGCTGAACGTGAAGCACAATTGGCCAAAGAAAAAGCTGAAAAGGAAGCTTTAGCAGCAAACGACCCAGCCAAAGTCAACTACGGTAAATTACCATTGATCAACTCTTCCTCTAAAACTGGTGAACAAAGAGCTTTATTCAAAGACTTGAGTGCTGCCAATGATGGAGAAAAAGTTGTTTTCAGAGCTAGAGTACACAATACCAGACAACAAGGTGCCACCATGTTGTTCTTGACATTCAGACAACAAACTGAAACTATCCAAGCATTATTAAAAGTCAACAAGGACACTGATGAAAATGCCATTTCCAAACAAATGGTCAAATGGGCATCATCAATTTCTTTAGAATCTATTGTCTTAGTCAGAGGTACAGTGAGAAAGGTTGACGAGTTGATCAAATCGTCCACCGTGCAAGATGTTGAAGTTCATATCAGCCAAATCCACACTATTCAAGAAACCCCAGAACAATTACCATTATTGATTGAAGATGCCTCGAGATCCGATGCTGAAGCGGAAGCTTTGGGCTTGCCAGTCGTCAACTTGGACACTAGATTGGATGCCAGAGTCATTGATTTGAGAACCCCAACTAACCAAGCTATTTTCAAGATCCAATCTGGTGTTTGTCAATTATTCAGAGAATTCTTGTCTAAGAAAGGCTTCACCGAAATCCACTCCCCTAAGATCATTGCTGCTGCCTCCGAAGGTGGTGGTAATGTTTTCGAAATTTCCTACTTCAAAGGTAAGGCTTATTTAGCACAATCTCCACAATTCTACAAACAACAAGTAATTGCTGCTGATTTCGAAAAAGTATTTGAAGTTGCTCCAGTTTTCAGAGCAGAAAACTCAAACACTCACCGTCACATGACAGAATTCACTGGGTTAGATTTGGAAATGGCATTTGAAGAACATTACGATGAAGTCTTGGATGTATTGGCCGAATTATTTGTATTTATTTTCAGTGAATTAAAAGCAAGATACGGTAAAGAAATTGCCACTGTGAGAAAACAATTCCCAGTTGAAGAATTCAAGGTCCCTGCTGATGGTAAGATGGTCAAGATTCATTTCAAGGAAGGTGTTGAAATGTTGAGAGCTGCTGGTAAAGAGATTGACGACTTTGAAGATTTGTCTACTGAAAACGAAAAATTGTTAGGTAAGTTGGTGAGAGAAAAATACGACACCGATTTCTACATTTTGGACAAATTCCCATTGGCCATTAGACCATTCTACACCATGCCTGACAGTGAAGACCCAAGATACTCCAACTCTTACGATTTCTTCATGAGAGGTGAAGAAATCTTATCTGGTGCTCAACGTATCCACGATGCTGACTTGTTGAAGGAAAGAATCCAGGCTCACGAAGTTGACCCTAACGTGCCAGGTATTCGTGAATACGTCGATGCCTTCTCCTACGGATGTCCACCACACGCAGGTGGTGGTATTGGGTTAGAAAGAGTGGTTATGTTCTTCTTAGACTTGAAGAACATTCGTAGAGCCTCGTTATTCCCAAGAGACCCTAAGAGAGTTAAACCATAGTTTTCCGGTATACTCACAATATTCCCGGTATAGTTAATACAACAATTAAACGTTCCATTATTGTAAACCACTAAGCCAGGCTATGAAGCTAATGTAGTGCCACGCCCTAATGCTACCGCCATACTGGCAGGAGGCGGAACCGCACTGGCGGTATTTTCGTTGGCGAAATTATATCGCCGGCGGTGACAGAACTATCCGACCCAGTTTGCATACTGCCCTACAGGGAATTTTTAGGAAATTATTATCTCTAAATAGAAGGACCATTTCCTGTTATCGTCCTCTGCGAAGCTTAGGTACTGATTGGTTTTGGTTGAGCAAGAGTACTGTTTGGGAGCAGTTTGTGATATTTATATTGAAAATTTGAAATTCTCTTGTTGAAACTACGTCATTTACCACTATCACCATGGAAGCAACTATTTTACCCAACCCAAAGGACACCAATGCCACGATTTTGTTGATGGGATTGAGAAGAGGAGGGAAATCGTCTATTTGTAAGGTGGTTTTTCATAATATGCAACCGTTGGATACATTATACCTTGAGTCGACGTCCAAACCCACGACGGAGCAATTCTCTTCACTTATCGATCTTTCGGTGATGGAGTTGCCGGGGCAATTGAACTATTTCGAACCAAATTACGACTCAGAGCGATTGTTTTCCAGTGTTGGTGCTCTTGTGTACGTTATCGACTCCCAAGATGAATATTTGAATGCGTTGACGAACTTGCTGATGATTATAGAATTTGCCTATAAAGTAAACCCCAAGATTAATATTGAAGTGTTAATTCATAAAATTGACGGATTGTCGGAAGATTACAGGATAGATGCTCAGAGAGATATTATGCAAAGAACGGGAGACGAACTTTTGGATTTGGGGTTGGAAGGAGTGCAAGTGTCTTTCTACTTGACGTCGATTTTCGACCATTCTATTTATGAAGCGTTTTCGAGAATAGTGCAAAAGTTAATTCCAGAACTACCATCGTTGGAAAACATGCTAGACAACTTGGTTGTGCATTCTTCCATCGATAAAGTGTTTTTGTTCGACGTCAACTCCAAGATTTACGTCGCCACAGATTCGTCCCCGGTTGATATTCAGACCTACGAAGTGTGTGCTGAATTCATTGATATTACCATAGATTTGGACGAATTGTACGCAGAGCGAGACCGACAGACTAACGATGAACAGCAACAGCTCACAACACGAGAAGATATTCGATCGATTAGTCATTTGTCTAATGGGTCCATTATCTACTTAAAACAAATGATTAGAGGGTTGGCATTGGTAGCATTAATTCGGAATGAAGAAGAATCAAACGACAATAGCGAAGATAGCGTGAAAACATCTAGTCACGATAACTCGCTAGCCATCATCGACTACAACGTTAACTTATTCAAAGAAGCACTAATGAAAGTATGGAAAAACTCAAAGTATATTATGAAACCCCAACAGGATGCAGATGCTACTAGTGGCTCTATTGCCTAATACATTATAGAAGTATAAATCAATCTAATACATGTACCTTTATACCCACTATTTTATATGGCGCAAATATATACAAAACATTCTGGGAAATCTCGATTTCTTTCGTCATTTTTATATTGTTCTATCACCAGACAAGACAATACAAAAATGTAATTTTCATTCTACAATGTAAAAGAAAATTAGAAATAAATCAAAAATTTAAAGATCCACACTTCTCTATCCAAGCCAGGATTCGGAGAACCCAGGTTGAACATGCGAAAAGTTGGCACGATTATCCAGGTCGCTGTGCAATGACTCAAACATAATCATGGTTATGGAACTGCTTGATCTTCCATAACATCTCCAGGTAAGTATGAAGAGAAAAAAAATCCAGAAATGAAATTTCTGCCAGTCTCGAGCTTCTTTTATAGTGCTGAACTCTGTTACCCGGAAATCATTTTGTTTATAATATGTAGGTATTGGTGGTGATGGTGCTAAATGTTGACCTGGGGGTCGTTGTCTGTCGTGGTGCGTTTACTGCCAGTTGGTGGTATTTGCTAAGTAATTCTACCACGAAATAGAGGGTCTAGTTAGTTCTTTGACTTCTAGAGAATAATGGTATCACTGTGATGCATGATGTTTATCCTCCAAAAGAATGGACTTCGTTTTGATTGTCTCCATGCAATCCGTGTTTTACTTACATTACTTTCGTATATTCTTTTAATGCTGTATTAGTGTATATTTCTATTAGATGATTTTGCACTCTACCAAGTAAAAGTTGGTTTCACCAACGTTTCGTATATAGAACAAGGGTTGTGTCCATTTTTGAGCAATGATTGATCCAATACCTTGGTGTACACCTGAATTCAAATTCAATGATCCTGAAGTAACAAACCCAGTTACTTCACTGAGATCCACATTGTCGTGCTTTTCCTTGACCGTATCGTAAGAGTATATTCTGGCATTGTCTTTGATTGTCCCATCATTAACAATCTTTAGGTTGATTTGAATTATCGGAAGCTTGGTGGTTTCCGCTTGCTCCAATGTATCTATTGTATAATCGTCATTGATAAATTTTTCGTGGAACTCATTAAACTTGTCATACGGTTCAATAGGAATAGACTCCATTGGTCTATCCAACGATTTTACAACTTGCCTCAAGTCGTGATAATTCGTTACTATCCGGTTAAGTGTTTTATCGTCAAATTGTGCAAATTCATTGGTATCACTTTGGAGCTGTTCTGAAGTCAAATTGTACAACTTTTTGATATAATGAGTATTTCGTAACGTTGTCCAGCCACAATTAAACGGGTTCAAATAGCTGATGTCTTGATAATCTTGCATATGATCTTGTTTATGATGTTTAGGTACTTTTTTGTATTTATCCTCATGTAGTTTTCCCATGGTTTCGTTGTACTGCCAACCATCTCGTAACCACGGGTAATCTTGTGGATATGTTGGTGTTTCATTTTCAAAGTTTAATTGTGCTCTTTGTCTTACACCACCAACTTTTATCTTCGTCACTTTGGTAGCCATGAGCCATATGGGTTGAATCCAAAACCATGGAGCTATAACTCCCCAGGTATTGTGACAAGTTTTGGTTATTAAAATGGGGAATTCCGTCTTGTCGATTATTTCCTTTCCCAAAGACTTACTCGTAGCCGCAACTTTGCCAAATTCTCGACTGATATTCTTAATGCTGAGTTGATTGTTGTAGGAGTTATATCTACCGTCTGGAGAAAGCAATTTTTCCAATGACGTTTGTTCTACCAAATTTTTGGTTGAAAGATCTATGATTAGTTGATTTACTGTGATATTGGAAATATCTTTAGAATTAGCTGGAACATCTGATGGGTTCTTCCAAAGTCTTGGATCACGAATGTTAAACGCAAATGTTGTTCCTACTGGAACAATTCCGGAATCATTGATTTTTGTCAACTCGAACCAAGTGTTCTTTATATCTTCTGACACATTCGATAAATGGAGCACCATACTAATGGTTTTGATAGCTATGGGTCCACTGATTTCCAAACTACCAAGAGAATAACGACAATCATATATCACTGATGAATCTAAACTATTGATCTTCTCCTTTGTGTGCTCAAATACCTCTTCATAAATCGATGGGTGTACTCGAATCAATATGCTTTTGGAATTGATGTTAGCATACAACAACGCAAGTCCCACATCCTTATCATGAAATCTTAGCCAACCATTATAACTTTTTCTACCTTCCACAATGGACTGAGGTACTTTATTTCTATACTTCGTCACCTCAAGTAGAAACTTGTTAAACAGTTCATCGTCAGGGATCGTCACAACTAAACAATCGTAGTATGAAGTATCAAACAAAATTGAACCTTG
>ERZ778017.1587-NODE-1587-length-21727-cov-130.573320_pt1 | contig 21727 bp, 18 predicted proteins | sample MGYA00375747_ERZ778017 | MGnify/ENA primary metagenome ERZ778017 (study PRJEB29350, sample SAMN05509838) | bioreactor metagenome | biome: bioreactor; material: wastewater | place: South Africa: University of Cape Town | collected 2014-03-17 ...
CGCGTGGAGCAGGGCGTGCGCTCGCCGTCGAGCTCGCCCGCGCTGGCGCGTACGTTTACGCCACTGGCCGCAGCAGCCGCGTCACTGGCCGGTCGGAGATCGGGAGGCCCGAGACCATAGAGGAGACGGGCGACCTCATGCAGGCGGCTGGCGGCGCATCGTCAAGAGCCTGACTGCCGAGCTGGCTGGCCACGCGCTCACTGCCGTTGGAGTCACCCCGGGTTGGCTACGGTCGGAGAACATGCTCGAGCATTACGGCGTCACTGAGGCGACGTGGCGTGACGCGCTCGTGAAGGTGCCATTTCGCCATCTCGGAGTCGCCGACCTATCTGGCCCGTGGCGTCGCCGCTTTGGCGGGTGACGAGAAGGCGAGCTCTTTCGCTAACCCGATCGCGCCTGGGCGGCGCGCCGAGTACGTCAGTCTGAGCGCGCGCCCTCTGCGAGGGCGCTACTGCCCTCGGCGGTGGCCGCCCACTCGGCGAACGCTTTCAAGGCCTGGCCGCGGTGACTAACGGAGCGCTTCTGCTCGAGGGTCGCCTCAGCGAAGCTTGTTCCCAGCTCGGTGCTTAGGAAGATCGGGTCGTAACCGAAGCCGTCTGCTCCTCGTGGGCCGTGCAGGATGCTGCCCGCGCTCTCGCCTCTGAACGCCATCACCCCGCCCGCTGGCGTGGCGAGCACGACGGCGGCCACGAAACGCGCGCCGCGCTCCCCGTCAGGCACCTTCTGCAGCCGCCTGAGGAGGTGCGCCATGCGCTCCCCGTCCGTCAGTCCGGCGCCGCCGAAGCGCGCCGTGTAGACGCCGGGGGCGCCGCCCAGCGCATCCACCTCCAGGCCGGAGTCGTCCGCCAAGGCAGGTAGACCGGTCAGTGCGGTTACGTGACCCGCTTTCACCAGAGCGTTCTCCTCGTAACTAGCGCCCGTTTCCTCTGGGAACTCGCTCACGCCAACGTCGGTCGCCGCCACTACCTCGAGCCCTGTACCCGCGAGGGCTTCCTTGAACTCGCGCAACTTGCCTTGGTTAAGGGTGGCCACCACCAGTCGTTGGCGCGTCACTTGAGCTGCCCCCGGACGTGCGTGAGGAGCCGCTCGACTGCTGCGACGCCCGCGCCGACGAGCGCGACGTAACGCTCGGCGGAGACAGGGTCCGCCTCGCTGCCGCCCTGCACCTCGACGACGTCACCTGCCGCAGTGGCGACCACGTTCAGGTCGATGCTGGCGGCGGCGTCCTCGGCATGATCTAGGTCGACGCGGGACTCACCGTCTATCACTCCGACGCTGACGGCGGCCAGCTCGTGCTTGAGGGGCCACTCCGCTAGCTCACCTTTGTACACGAGCCGGTCGGCGGCCTGGTGCATGGCGGCGTAGCCGGCCAAGATGGCGGCGCAACGCGTGCCGCCGTCTGCGACGAGCACGTCAGCGTCCACGGTTATCGTCTTGCCGCGGAACAACCTGAGGTCGACGGTGCTGCGTAGCGCCCTGCCGATGAGGCGCTGGATCTCTTGAGTGCGGCCGGAGGCGTAGAGGCGTTCGCGCACGACGCGCTCCTTCGTGCTGCGAGGCAGCAGCGCGTACTCGGCCGTCAACCAGCCGCTCTTGTGCGAGCCGCCCCGCATGTGAGGCGGCAGCTTCGACTCGATGGTGACGGTGGCAAGCACGACGGTCTGACCCCACGTGACGAGCGCAGAACCTTCTGCGTGCGGGTTCGGTCCCAGCTCCACCTTCACGGGTCGCAACTCGCTTGCCGCGCGGGAAGTGCGCGTAAGGGCGGTCATGTACTGCTCCTCTCGCGCCGCGTCACGCGCGCGCCTCGCGGCGCCGCACGAGCTGGCCGACGTCAAGGTGTTCCGTCTTGCCTGCCGCAACGCCGAGGACGCCTGCGCTGTGAACGAACTGTGCGACGTCGCCAGTGACGAGGTAGTGGGCGGTGCCGTTCAAGGCGGCTGGCGCCGCGAGCCCGAACGCGTCTAGGTCGCGCGCCACCACTGCGGCAACTTCCTCGGCGGAGTCGATGAGTGGCAGGTCGGCGCCGACGACCCGGCGCAGCACGGACTTGAGAGCCGGGTAATGGGTGCAACCGAGGATGATGGCGTCAAGCTCCGGGCGGTCGGCTAGGTAATGCTGCGCCACCAACTCCGCGATCTCGGAACCCGGCCCGGCGGCGAGGCCCTCCTCGACGATGGGGACGAACAGGGGACAGGCGCGCGCCCAGGTGCTTGCGCCAGCTGCCTCTAGCCGGTCCTGGTAGACGCGGGCCTTGACGGTGGCGACGGTGCCGAGCACGCCAACGCGCCCGCCGCGCGTCTCGCGCAGCGCGGCGCTGACGCCGGGCTCGATCACTCCCCACAGCGGTACGGACACGCGCTTGGCGAGGTCAGGCAAGGCGGCCGCCGAGGCGGTGTTGCAGGCGATCACGACGCCTTTGACGCCGCGGCCGATCAGTTCAGCGACGATCTCGGTGGCGAAGCCGCGCACCATCTCTAGCGGTTTGGAGCCGTAAGGGACACGGGCAGTGTCGCCTAGGTAAACGAACGCCTCGTGAGGCATGGCCTTACGCAACTCGTTCAAGACGGTCAACCCACCGACTCCCGAGTCGAACACGCCGATGGGAGCGGGGTTAGGCTTCTGCACCTCGAGAGCTTACCACCGGGCGGCTAGCGCCCACGACCACGCGAAACCCCGGCGCTAGGCCGGGGTCATGCGCAACTGCTTGTGGCGGAGAGGGAGAGATTCGAACTCTCGGTGCAAGTTACCCCACACACACGCTTTCCAGGCGTGCTCCTTAAACCACTCGGACACCTCTCCGCGTTACGTCCGTACGCGCGCAGCGGACGGGCACCAAGGAGTCTAGCAGTCGCCTGATGGTCGGTCAACGAAAGCGCGTGGGTACTTGCGAGACAGTGCCAAGCACAGCTGACTGGATAGACTCTGAACCAGCTACTACGGAGGCGAGATGCTGAAAGACAGGATCGTCCTACTCAACACCCCGGAGGCCGTAGAGGCCTTCATCGACCGCTACCCCTCTAGCGTGATCTTCAAGGCTGGGACGTGCCACAAGACCATGCAGGGCTTTGGTTTCGTGCAGGAGCAGCTCGAGGACCGCGAAGACCTGATGTGCGGCGTCATTCGCGTCGTCGAGGCCCGTGCGGCGAGCAATCTCGTGGCCGAGCGCACCGGCATCGTGCACGAGTCGCCGCAGGTGATCATCTTCGAGAGAGGCGCGCCCGTTTTCGCCGTTGACAACTGGGACGTTACGCAGGAAGCGCTGACCGTCGGCTTCTCCAAAGTCGCCGTCGGCGACCCAGTGGCGCCCCCAAGCGCTACGAGCGGCTCGGATCTACGCCCCTACTTCGATGTTCTCGAGAAGTTCCTGTCCGGCGGCATCGACGCCGACCAGTTCGAGCACACCTACACCTACATGTTCCGTGGCGACGCCACGCTGCGCCCTGGCGACGAGGTCGACATCCTCAACTCCATCTTCGGCGACGTCGACCAGCACATCAACATGCACTTGATGATGGCAGGCAAGGCCGACAACTCCCACCTGCGGCAGCGGGCGGAGAGCGCATACGAGCGCCTGAAGGAGCTAGCGAGCACGCGCGCGTAAGTTTCTCGGGCTGACGTGTAAGGTGGCGCCGCGACTAGTCGCTAGTCGCGGCGCTTCTCTGCGTCTAGGAAGCGATCGAAGGCGTCGCGCTCCACGGCGCGCGGCGTGACGGTAGCGCGCGCGGGTTGCTGGGCAGGCGCCGCGGTCTTGACCGCGGACGCGGTGTTGACCGTGGCCGCAGCATCGGCCTTGGCGCGGCCGTGGTTGCCGGCGTCAGTGTTGACGACGCGCGGCTGCCGCTGGCGTGCACGTTCCGCCGCCGGCTCCTGCGCTTCTTGACGCTCGACCACGACTTGCGGGCGCAACCACGGTTGCTCGGCGGCGTCGCGCTGGCGCTGCGCGCTCGGTTCTCCACGCCCGCCGCGGCCCGCGCGCTGGTCGTCTCGTCGCGCTTCGGCGGCGCGTTCGGCCTTCGGTGCCGCCGCGGCCTGCTGCGCGGCTACTGGCGCCTCACGCGCCTGCCGCGGTTGGCGCGCCCTAGCGGGCTCGTCAGCGCCGCCGGGGCCGCGGCGCCTGGTGCCAAGGCTGATGGCCGCCCACACCGTCAACGACAGCGCGAGGACGATGAAGAAGAGCAGAAGGACTAGAACGGCGAGTGCGTTCACTCCCCGAGAATAGTCCGTATCGAGTCAGCTAGCAAAGGTCGAGAGCCGAGGTCACTCGACTTTGGCGGCTAGCAGGTCGCACAGCATGGTTGGGTCGACGTTGCCGCCAGAGGCAACCACGACAGTTGGACCGGCGAGCAGCGAGATGCCGTCGACCGCTCCTTCAGATAGCAGGCGCCGCAGTGCGGCCAACGATATGGCGCCGGTAGGCTCGACAACGAGGCGTGACTTCGACGCGTAGAAGCGGACGGCGTCTGCGATCTCGGCCTCGGTTACGGTAACTACGCCGGCCAGGTAGCGCGAGAGCATGGTGAAGTTCAACTGCCCGATGCTCTGGCTGCGCACGCCGTCAGCGATGGTCCTCGCGACCTTGTCTGCATCCCACGTTCTGACCACGCCCGCGCTGAGCGACTCTTTAGCGTCCGCAGCCAACTCAGGCTCGACCCCGATAACTTGCGCGTCCGGAATCAGCGACTTGATGGCTAAGGCGACGCCAGCAGCTAACCCGCCGCCGCCGATCGGCACCAGCACGTTGCGCACCGCCGGCAGGTCCGCAGCGATCTCCAGCCCGACCGTGCCTTGCCCGGCGACGATCCAGGGGTGATCGAACGGAGGAACCGGCGTCGCTCCCTCGCGCTCAGCGATCTCGCGGACGGCGGCCTCGCGGCCGGCCTGCGTGTTCTCGCTGCGTACGACGGTAGCGCCGAGCGCCTTGGTGTTCGCCACCTTGATGGCCGGAGCGCCCTCCGGGATGACGATGGTTGCCTTGACGCCGAAGCGCTTGGCCGCTGCCGCAACGCCCTGCGCGTGGTTGCCGCTCGAGTGCGCCACCACGCCCTTGGCGCGCACGTCCTCGGGTAGAGAAGCAAGGAAGTTCGTCGCGCCGCGGATCTTGAAGGAGCCGATGGCCTGGAGGTTCTCAGGCTTCACGTAAACAGGAAAGGCGCTGTTTGGGAGGTCGAGCGGCAACAGGGGAGTGTGCAGGACGGAGTCCTTGATGCGCTCACGCGCGGCCTTAACGTCAACGAGTTGCGGCTCACCTAACGAGACGGTCTGCACGCTGTCGGTCATGCCACCTGTCTACCACGACCCCGCACGCCGCGTTAGCGGCCACGTACCGAGAGGAACGCGTCGACCGTCGCCCCGGTCGGTAGGGCGGGGATGGCGCCGAGCTGCGTCGTCGCGAGGGCGCCGCAGGCGTTGGCGCGAAGTACCACGTGGCGCAGTGCGGCAGGCTCGCTGAGGGCCTCCGGCTCGGCGAGGATGCCTGCGAGGAGGCCGGCGACGAACGCGTCACCCGCCCCGGTAGTGTCGATCGCCTCGACGGCGAAGCCAGGCACGTCGCCACGCGCACCGCTGCCCAAGTAGTAACTCGCGCCCGCCGCGCCGCGAGTGACGACCAGCAGACGCAAGGTGGCGTGGCGCAGCCTGTCCGCCGCCGCGTGATCGATGCCGCCCGCCAGAAACGCGAGTTCGTCCTCGCTAACCTTGACGACCTCCGCACCCTTGATGGCCGCCAGCACTTCACGGCGCGCAACCGCGGGTGACGGCCAGGCGTCTAGCCGCAGGTTCACGTCGATGGAGCGCAGAACGCCAGCCGCGCCCGACACGTTCATGGCGTGCAGCGTGGCCTCGCGCACGGGTCCGCCAGCTAGCGTCAGGGTGCCGAAGTGCAACAACCTCGCCGCGGTCAGGTAGTCGTCGTTCAGCTCCAGGGTGTTGAGGTGCTGGTCCGCTGACGGATGGCGGTAGAAGAGGAACTCGCGCTCGCCACCTCGCAACAGGCTCACGAACGCCAGACCGGTCCGGTGCTCGTGGTCCCTACGCAAGCAGCTCGTGTCGACACCCGCGCCCATCAGGACCGCTTGGAGGTGATCGCCGAACGGGTCGGCGCCGACCTTCCCGACGAACCCGGTGTTGACCCCAAGGCGGCTGGCGCCAACCGCCACGTTAGCTGGCGCGCCTCCGGCCGCGCGCACGAAGCGTCGCGCGTCCGCCAACGACGCGCCTGCCTCGTCCGCCACGAGGTCTATGAGGGCCTCGCCGAGGCAGACGAGATCGACTCCCAGAGGGGCCTTCATGCGTTAGCGCCACCCCTCGAGCCTCACGGCCCCGTAAGTTATCTCATTCGTCCTACACGGACCGCGCCGCCGTTGCGCCGCGTGATACAACTTGAGGCTGATGGCGGTGGCGCCTCGGCGCGACCACCGCAACGACAGAGAACGCCAACGCGCCACCCCGTGCCGCCTGCCGCGGTCAACGAGGGGCAAGGTAGCAGGCGTGCCCCAACTTGCGCCGAGAACTACGTAGGTCATGAGGTCTCGCAGCATGGATGCCAGCACCCTTCCCGGTCCGATAAACAGTTCTAGCCTCGAGTACATCGAGGAACTCTACCTGCGCTACCTGGAGGAACCGTCCTCCGTTGCGGAAGAGTGGCAAGCGTACTTCGCCACGCAACCAGCGCCGGAACCAGGCGCACGCCCAGCCCTAGGGCCGAGCTTCGCCGCGCATAGCCTCTTCAACCCGCCCAGCGGCCACTCTAGCGCCCGCCTTGGCGAGGTCGAGATGGCTGCCGCCCTGTTGCAGCAGAAGCTCGATCGGCTAGTGCGCAACTACCGCGTCAGGGGTCACCGCTTCGCTGACCTCAGCCCGCTTGGCAGAGAGCGCTTCGAGGCGCCTGAACTAGACCCGAGCTACTACGGCCTGACTGACGCCGACATGGAGCGCCCCGTCCTCGCCAACACTTTCGCTGGTGCGACTACCGTGCGCGAGGTCATCGAGGGCCTACAGACCACTTACTGCCGCAGCATCGGCGCGCAGTTCATGCACATCGATTCGCTCGAGGTGCGCGTGTGGCTGCAGCGGCGCATGGAGGCGACGCGCAACCGCCTGGCGCTGCCGCGCGATCAACAACTACGCATTTTGACGAAGCTGACTGACGCCACGATCTTCGAGGAGTTCCTCCAGAAGAAGTACGTGGGCGCCAAGAGCTTCTCACTCGAGGGCAGCGAGACGCTCATCCCGCTACTCGACCTCGCCGTGGAGAAGGCAGGCGAGCAAGGCGTCGACGAGGTCGTGCTCGGCATGGCGCACCGCGGGCGCCTGAACGTCCTCGCCAACATCCTCGGCAAGAACCCGCGCACCATCTTCCGCGAGTTCGACGACGCCGATCCAGAGCTCTACCTAGGCAAGGGCGACGTCAAGTACCACCTCGGCTACTCGAGCGACTGGCAGACTTCGCAGGGCAAGAGCCTGCACCTGTCGCTGGCCTTCAACCCGTCTCACCTCGAGTTCGTCAACACCGTCGTGCTCGGCCGCGCGCGCGCGAAGCAGGACCGCCTGGGCGACACCAAGCGCGAGCGCGTCCTGCCCATCCTCATTCACGGTGACGCGGCCTTCATCGGCGAGGGCATCGTGCAGGAGACCCTCAACTTGAGCGGCCTCGTCGGTTACCGCGTTGGCGGCACCCTGCACGTGATAGTCAACAACCAAGTCGGTTTCACCACCGGCCCGCGCCAAGGCCGCAGCACCACGTACGCGTCAGACGTCGCCAAGATGCTGCAGAGCCCCATCTTCCACGTCAACGGCGAGGACCCGGAGGCCGTAGCGCAGGTCATCGAACTCGCCATGGACTTCAGGCACGAGTTCAAGCGCGACGTCGTCATCGACATGTACGCCTACCGCCGCTTCGGCCATAACGAAACGGACGAACCGTCGTTCACGCAGCCCGTCATGTACGAGAAGATCCGCCACCGCAAGGGCGTGCTCGACTCCTACCTCGACCACCTCGCCAAGCTCGGTGAGGTCACGAGCGAAGATGCCAAGCGCATCGCTGACGAGCGCAGAACGCACCTCGAGGACGAACTGTCGGCGGCGCGCAGCACGGAGTTCAAGCTCTCGTACTCGACCCTCGAAGGGGTATGGCACAAGTACCAAGGCGGCGCGGATGCTGCCCTGCCAGATCCAGACACCGGAATCAGCGCCGCCGACGCCAAGGCTTGGCTGAAGGCCCTCACGCAGGTGCCAGCCGATTTCAAGCTCAACTCCAAGATCGCACGCCTACTCAAGACGCGCGAGGCCATGGCGGAAGGGGAGGCGCCGCTCGACTGGGCTGCTGGCGAGGCGCTGGCTTTCGCTAGCCTCGTGGCCAACGGCGTCAAGCTGCGCTTCACCGGCCAGGACGTCGAGCGCGGCACGTTCAGCCACCGCCACGCCGTCTTCCACGACGCCGTCGACGGGCACGAGTACGTACCCATGACCGCCCTGCAGTCAAGGCCCGGCCTCTTCGAGATTCACAACTCGCCGCTGTCGGAAACGGGCGTACTTGGCTTCGAGTACGGCTACAGCCTCGACGCGCCAGACGGCTTGGTGCTGTGGGAGGCGCAGTTCGGCGACTTCGTCAACGTGGCCCAAGTGATCATCGACCAGTTCATAGCGAGTGCGGAAGAGAAGTGGTCGCGGTTGTCCGGCCTCGTCATGCAACTCCCGCACGCCTTCGAGGGGCAGGGGCCAGAGCACTCGAGCGCGCGCCTCGAGCGCTTCCTGCAACTGTGCGCGGAAGACAACATGCAAGTCGTCTACCCAACGACGCCAGCGCAGATCTTCCACCTGCTCAGGCGCCAGTACGTCAGGCCTTACCGCAAGCCGCTAGTCGTCATGTCGCCGAAGAGCCTGCTGCGTCACCCGCGCGCCACCAGCACCCTCGAGGAGCTGGAGAGCGGCACCTTCCGCCGCGTGATCGGCGATGAGCACGTCGACCCCGGCAAGGTCACGAGGGTGCTCGTGACTAGCGGCAAGATCTATTACGACCTGCTGGCCGAACGCGAGAAGCGCGGTGCGAACGACGTAGCCATAGTGCGGCTCGAGCAGCTCTACCCGCTGAACATGGCGCCCGTCGAGGCCGCCCTAGCGCCTTTCCCCAAGGACGCGCCCGCGGTGTGGGTGCAAGAAGAGCCGGAGAACAACGGGGCCTGGCCTTACCTGCTCGTGCGCTTCGGCAACGAGCTGTGCGGCCGCGCCTTCAGCGGTGTGTACCGCGCGGCCTCCGCCAGCCCAGCCACCGGCTCAGGCGCAGCACACAAGCTGGAGCAGGCAGAGCTCATGCTCCACGCCTTCGAAGGATGAGTACGCAACCTGGGCGGCTGCAGTCGCCGGTTTGGGAGATGTGAATGGCAACCGACGTTAAAGTGCCCTCCGCGGGCGAGTCCATCAGTGAGGTCTTCATCGGGTCGTGGCTCAAGAAGCCGGGCGACGCGGTGGCGGCCGACGAGGCGATCGTAGAGCTGGAGACGGACAAGGCGACGCTGGACGTACCCTCTCCCGTCGCCGGTGTCCTCATCGAGGTCCTCAAGAACGAAGGCGACGCTGCTGGCATCGGCGAGGTCATCGCGCGCGTGGATGAGACGGCCACCGCCACGGCTGCGCCCCAGGCGGCTGCGCCGAGCAGCGCCGCGCCCGCCGCGCCCACCGTAGCGGCAGCGGCCCCGGCCGCGCCCGCGCAGGCGGCGCCGGCCGCGAAGGCGGCGCCGGCCGCGATGGCGGCCGCGCCCGCGGCTCCCGCCCAGCCGACCCCGGCCAGCCCGAACATCGCGGCGCCAGCGCCGGCCCCGACGCCAGCGGCGCCAGCGGTCAAGGCGCCCACGACCCCGGTTGGCGTTCGCGCCACCAGCGTCATGCCTGCCGCCCAGCGACTCATCGACGAGAACGGACTAAGCGCCGATGAGGTCCCAGCCACCGGCCCCGGCGGCCGCCTCCTCAAGGAGGACGTGCAGAACTACTTAGCCCACCGTGAACGGGCTGCCGCGGAACCTGAGCAGCCGCTGCCCGCCAGCGGCTACGAGCGCGAAGAGGAAGTCAAGCCGATGACGCTGCTTAGGAGGCGCATCGCCGAGCGCCTCGTCTCCGCTCAGCAGACGGCAGCGCTCCTCACGACCTTCAACGAGGTCGACATGTCTGGCGTCATGAGCCTCCGCAGCGAATACAAGGACGCGTTCGAGAAACGCTACGGCGTGCGTCTCGGGTTCATGTCGTTCTTCGTGAAGGCCGCCATCGACGCCCTCAAGCAAGTCCCGCAACTCAACGCCGAGATCCGCGGAACCGACATGGTGTTCAAGAACTACTACGACATCGGCGTCGCCGTCTCGACGCCACGCGGCCTCGTCGTGCCCGTCGTGCGCGACGCGGAACGCCTGTCGTTCGCGGAAGTCGAGCAAGTGATCGCCGAGTACGGCAAGCGCGCTAGCGCCAACAAGATCACCCCAGACGAACTGCAAGGCGGCACCTTCACGATCAGCAACGGCGGCGTGTTCGGCTCGCTGCTTTCCACGCCGATCGTCAACCCGCCACAGTCAGGCGTGCTCGGCATGCACACCATCCAGGAACGCCCAGTGGCCATCGACGGGCAGGTAGTGATCCGCCCGATGATGTACCTGGCGCTCACCTACGATCACCGCGTGGTGGACGGCCGCGAGGCGGTTACGTTCCTAAAACGCATCAAGGACACCATCGAGAAGCCTGCCCGCATGCTGCTGGAGGTATGACCGTGGCGGCCCCAGTTCAGCACGACGTCGTCATCATCGGCGCGGGGCCGGGCGGTTACGTGGCCGCCATCCGCGGCGCGCAACTCGGTTTCGACGTTGCGGTAGTCGAGCGCGAGGTGGCGCTAGGCGGCACCTGCCTGCGCGTGGGCTGCATCCCAAGTAAGGCGCTCCTCGAGTCGAGCCACCGCTACCAGGAAGCCAAAGAGACCCTCGGCGAACACGGCGTGCTCGTCGATGGTGTCAGGGCAGACCTAACGGCCATGCAGGCGCGCCGCGCCAACGTCGTCAAGCAGAACACCGACGGCATCGAGTACCTCTTCAAGAAGAACAAGGTCACCCGCTACCTCGGCGACGGCAAGCTGACGGGCGACCGCGCCGTTAGCGTGACGGCGCCAGACGGCAGCGTGACCGAGTTGGTAGCCGAGCACGTCGTGTTAGCGACCGGCTCGGAAGTGGCCACCCTCAAGGGCGTCGAGCTCGACGCCGAAGTCGTCGTAAGCAGCACGGAAGCGCTCGAGTGGGACGCCGTGCCTGCCAGCCTCGTCGTCATCGGCGCTGGCTACATCGGGCTCGAGCTTGGCTCGGTGTGGTCGCGCCTCGGCGCCAAGGTCACGGTCGTCGAGTACCTCGACCGCATCCTGCCTGGCATGGACTCAGAGGTCGCTCGCGAGGCGTTGCGCGTCTTCAAGCAACAGGGGCTGGAGTTCGAGCTAGGCGCGCGCGTGACCGGCGTTAGCGTGACGGGCAAGGGCGCCAAGCGCACGGCCAGCGTAGCCATCGACGGGCGCGAACCTGTCGTGGGGGAGAAGGTCCTCGTCGCCGTAGGGCGCCGCCCGGCGACGTCCGGCCTGGGGCTAGAGGACGTCGGGGTCGCCCTCGACGACCGCGGCCGCGTGGCAGTAGACGAAGACTTCCGCACGAACGTCGCAGGCGTTTACGCCATCGGCGACCTGATTCACGGCCCGATGCTCGCGCACAAGGCCGAGGAGGACGGGGTCGTGCTCATGGAACGCCTAGCTGGTCAGGCCAGCGCGGTGCACTACGCGCTCGTCCCAGGCGTGGCGTACACGGAACCCGAGATCGCCAGCGTCGGTCAGACCGAGGATCAACTCAAGGACGGCGGTGTCGCCTACCGCAAGGGCGTCTTCCCGTTCTCCGCGAACGGTCGCGCGCGCGCCATCGGCAGCACGCAGGGCCGCGTCAAGATCCTGGCGGACGCCACGACCGACCGGGTGCTTGGCGTGCACATCATCGGCCCGCGCGCAGGCGACTTGATCGCGGAAGCCGTTGCCGCCATGACGTTCGGGGCGAGCAGCGAGGACATCGCGCGCACGTTCCACGCCCACCCGACCCTCTCCGAAGTCGTCAAGGAAGCCGCCCTCGCCGTCGACGGTCGGGCCATCCATATCTGAGGCGGCGACCGCCCGGAGTTAGACTCGTGGCATGACGAGCGAAGTGCTCAACACTCAACTCAGCGACGTCGGTACGGCCGACCTCGTGCTGCGCGACCCTGCGCTCGAACGCATTGCCGACATCGTGCTCTCAGGCGGCCGGCTCGACCTAGCTGACGGCCTCGTCCTCTACCGCACCCGCGACGTTCCTGGCGTCATGCGCCTCGCCGACCTCGTGCGCCGCAAGAAGGTGGGCAGCAAGGCGTACTTCGTGCACTCGCTGCGTCTCTCCCAAACGAACGTCTGTTACGTAGGCTGCACGTTCTGCGGTTTCCAACGCAAGCTGGGCGAGGAGGGCGTGTGGGACTACGACCTCGAGCAGGTCTGGGAGTACGTCGACCGCTTCTGGCACCCAGACCTGACCGAGATCCACATCTCGTCTGGTCACCACCCCAAGCGCGGCTGGGATTACTACCTCGACCTCGTGAGTGGCCTAACCGAGCGCTACCCTGGAGCGCAAGTCAAGGCCTGGACGGCCGCCGAGATCCACCACTTCACGAAGATCACGCGGCCACGCCTCGACTACCGCGAAGTCTTGAAGCAACTCAAGGCCGCTGGCTTGGTGGCGTTGCCTGGTGGTGGGGCCGAGATCTTCGCCGACCGCGTGCGCAAGCGCATCGCGCGGGCCAAGGTAAGCGCAGAGGGTTGGCTGGAGGTGCACCGCACGGCGCACGAACTCGGGCTGCCGACGAACGCCACCATGCTCTACGGTCACGTCGAGACGCTCGAGGAGCGCCTCGATCACATGCTCAGGCTCAGGCAGCAGCAAGACGAGACGGGCGGGTTCCTCTCGTTCATCCCACTTGCCTTCCAACCGGATAACAACCAGTTGGCCGCCGAGCTGGGCACGCGCCACACGACCGGCGTCGACGACCTCCGCAACCTCGCGGTCGCACGCCTGATGCTAGACAACTTCCCTCACATCAAGGGCTACTGGATCATGATCACGCCAGAACTAACCCAGGTGGCGTTGTCTGCCGGCATCTCCGACATCGACGGGACCATCAAGGACGAGAAGATCGCGCACGCCAGCGGCGCCGTGACGGAGAAGGGCATGACGGAGGAGGAACTCGTCAAACTCGTGCGCACGGCCGGCCGCCTGCCCGTCCGCCGCGACGCGCTTTACAACGAGCTGAAGGTCTACGCGTGAGGCGCGAGCGCCTCGGCATAGTGTCTTACACCAACGTCGCCCCGCTGCACTGGGGACTGACAGCCACGGGGGCGGAGAACACGAGCTACGTATACGGCGTGCCGAGCGAGCTGAACGCCGCACTAGCGCGCCGCGAGATCGACTTGACCTTGGTGTCATCGATCGAGTTCATCCGCCACCGTCACGAGTACCGTGCCCTCGCTGACTTCTCCATCGCCACCCTCGGCTCCGTCTACAGCGTCATGCTCTTCCACCTCAAGCCGTGGCGCGAGCTCACGGGTCAACGCATCGCGGTAACTAACGCCAGCGCGACCAGCGTCGAGCTGCTGCGCGTGCTGCTCGCTGCCGACGGCATCGATTGTGAGCTTGCTCCGACTAGCGGCAACCTAGACGAGCTGCTTGCTAACGGAGCCGCTGGCGCGCTGCTCATCGGCGACGCAGCTCTTCGTGAGGCGCTGCGGCACCTGCCACCTTCGGGGGATGGGCCGCAGGGACGCGGCATGACGGGACCGAGCAAGCTACGTCCGGAACTGTTCGTCACGGACCTCGGAGAGGCCTGGTACCGCCTCACGAAGCTGCCGTTCACGTTCGCGGTGTGGGCCGCACCAGACGACCGCAAGCCCTCCGCTGGGCTGGTCCAGCGCTTCAGGGAGTCGCGCTGGCGCGGCCTAGGTGAACTCGCCAAGGTCGCGGCCGTCGAAGCTCGGAAGCTCGAGCTGCCTCCGGAGAGCGTCCAGCGCTACTTGGAGAACTTCCGCTACTACCTCGAACGGCCAGACCTAGACGGCCTCATGGCCTTCGCCAAGCTAAGCGACCCGACCTTCGAGGCCGACCAACTACGCTTCTGGGACGAGTGAAACAAACGCGCGCTACAGAACGTAACGGCTGAGGTCCTCGTCAGACACCACGTCCGCGAGCTTCTTGTCGACCATGGCCTTGTCGATCACCACGACGCCTAGGTCGGTGCCGAACGCGATGTCCTCCAACACCGTCTCGATGATGGTGTGCAGCCTGCGCGCGCCGATGTCCTCCACCTCGCGGTTCACGCGTTCCGCGTAATCGGCCAACGCCACGATGCCGGACTCGTCGAAGCGCACATGCGTGCCGTCGACGGCCAGCAAGTCCGTGTACTGCTTGGTGAGCGCGAAGCGCGGCTGGGTGAGGATGCGCTGGAAGTCGCCGGCGCTCAACTCGTCGAGTTCGACGCGGATAGGGAAGCGGCCCTGCAACTCGGGGATGAGGTCGCTCGGCTTCGAGACCGTGAAGGCGCCAGCGGCGATGAAGAGCACGTGGTCGGTGCTCACCGGCCCGTAACGCGTGTTGACCTGGGTGCCCTCGACGATGGGCAGCAGGTCGCGCTGCACGCCCTCACCCGACACGTCCGACCCTCCCATGCGGTCGTCGCGCGCGATCTTGTCGATCTCGTCGATGAACACGATGCCGAGCGATTCCGCGCGGTCGACCGCCTCGCGGGTAACGGCGTCATGGTCGATGAGACGCTCTGCTTCCTCGTTCTCGAGCAGGCGCCTCCCGTCGCGCACGCTGACCTTGCGGCGCACTTTCTGCTCCGGCATGAAGCGCTTGAACATCTCCTGGAGGTTGATGCCGGCCTCCTCCATGCCCGGCATCGGCAGGCTGGCCGGCTGTTCGGAAGCGACCTCGATCTCTACCGTGCGCTCCTCCAGGTCGCCCGCGCGCAGCAGTTGCCGCATGCGCTCGCGGCTGTCTTCAGAACCGCCGGGGATGAGCACGTCGAGGAGCCGCTCCTCGGCCTCGCGGCGCGCTTGCGCCATGACCTCGGCCTTCTTCTCCTCCTCGACCATGACGGCGGAGGCGCGCACGAGGTCGCGGACGATGGAGTCGACGTCGCGGCCCACGTAACCGACTTCCGTGAACTTCGTCGCCTCGACCTTGAGGAACGGTGCGCGCGCTAGCTTCGCGAGGCGACGCGCGATCTCGGTCTTGCCGACGCCGGTTGGGCCGATGAGCATGATGTTCTTGGGTGTCACTTCGCTCTGAACGTCGTCGGGGAGGCGCTTGCGGCGGTAGTGATTGCGCAACGCCACCGCCACCATGCGTTTGGCCTTGTTCTGCCCGATGATGTGGCGGTCGAGTTCCGTGACTATCTCTACTGGCGTCAGATCAGTCAGGCGCCTGGTCAGTTCGTCGCTCACGCAGGTTCCTCGCTCTCGTCGGCGCCAGGCTCGTCAGCGGGACCGCCGACCGTGAGCACGGTGGCGTTGCCACTCGTATAGATGTCTATCTCTGCTGCTATGCCGATGGCGGCCCGCGCTATCTCCTCCGCGCTGAGCGCGGTATGCCGCAAGAGCGCCAAGGCCGCTGCTTGGGCGTACGGCCCGCCGGAGCCGACGGCAGCGACGGGGTCATCGGGGGCGATGACGTCGCCCATGCCGGAGAGGGTGAGGATCTGCTCCGCGTCTGCCACGAGCAAGAGAGCCTCGAGGTTGCGTAAGGCGCGGTCCGTGCGCCACTCCTTGACCGTCTCCACTGCCGCCCTAAGCAGGTTGCCGCGGTACTGGTCGAGGTAGCCCTCGTACTTCTCGATGAGAGTGAAGGCGTCGCTGACGGTGCCTGCGAAACCCGCGAGGATGTCGCCCTCCGCTAGCGCCCTGACCTTCACGGCGCCACGTTTGACGATGGTCTCACCCATCGTCACTTGCCCGTCGCCAGCGATGGCGGTGATGCCGTCCTTGTTGACTGCGACGATAGTCGTACCGTGCATGCGCTCCACCCAAGCAGCGTAGCACCCGCGTTCGGGCGAACGTGGACCGCTGCGTGACGGCGCCTCACCCCGGACCTCACCCCGTCCCTCACCTCGCCCTCGGGCGATACCATGGGTCCCATGTTGCTTGGTCACGGTTTCTCCGGAGGTTGGATAGAAGTCATCGCTGGTCCCATGTTCTCCGGTAAGAGCGAAGAGCTCATCCGGCGCGTAACTCGCGCCGTGATCGCACAGCAGAAGGTGCAGGTCTTCAAGCACGCCATAGACGATCGCTACGCCAAGTTGGCCGTTGCATCGCATGCAGGCCGAACCCTCGAAGCGGAGCTGGTGGCAAGTGCTGGCGAGTTGCTCGCGCGCCTCAACAAGGAGACCCAGGTGGTGGCCGTCGACGAGGCGCAGTTCCTCGACGCCGAAGTCGTGGCCGTCGTCGAACGGTTAGCCGACTCAGGCAGGCGCGTGATCGTGGCCGGACTAGACATGGACTTCAGGGGCGAGCCGTTCGGCGCCATGCCAGAACTCATCGCCCGAGCGGAGGTCGTCGAGAAGCTTACGGCCATCTGCCGTTGCGGGCAGGCGGCGACGCGCACGCAGCGCCTCATTCATGGCCGGCCAGCGCACTACGACGACCCGACTGTCTTCGTCGGCGCCGCCGAGAGCTACGAACCGCGCTGCCGCTCGTGCCACGTGGTGTTGAGGGGTCTACGCGAAGCCCCACTGTTCCTGGAGCAGGGGGCCGAGGTGCGTGGTTGACGGAAGTTGAAGGGCTGAGCAGCGTACGGCCGCTAGAAGTGCGGTTGTGGGGGGAGGTGCGTTTCTCACACGCGGGCGTGGCTGTCGAGCCGACCTCTCACAAGGCCGCAGCGCTGCTCGCTTACCTCGCCGTCGCGCAAGGGGCCGTGCAACGCGAGGAGCTCGCCGCCCTGTTGTGGGGCCCCGAGCGGCTAGCGAACGTGCGCCAAGCGCTTTACACGCTCAGGTCGCTGCCTGGCGCTGACGAGTGGCTGGATGACGGCGTGACGCGCGTCAGCGTGCGCGCCGTTACCGACGTCGGCCGTCTACGACATGCGGACGAGCTCGAACTGGCAGAACTCGTTGACGGCCTTGACGGGACCGAGTTGTTGGCGGGCTTCGGGACGCGGCTCCCGAGCGAGTACCTCGAATGGCTGGCCCGCGAGCGCGCGAGTAGCGCAGGCCTGGTGCGGCGCGCGTTAGCCGATCGCGCCGCCCAGCTAGAGGGTCTCGGGGAAGTGAAGCGGGCACTCGAGCTCACGGTGCACGCGCAGGCGCACGACCCGTACGACGAGGAACTGCAGCGCTCCGCCATGCGCCTCGCGTACGTCTCGGGGTCAGCCGACGCGGCGCTAGCGGGCTACGCTGCGTTCAGTGAGCGCCTGGCGGCAGAGGTCGGCGCTGAACCGAGCGGCGAGACGCAGGAGCTGGCGCGCCGCATAGAACGCCGCGAACCGCTCGGCCTGCGCGGGACGCTGACGGCCCTCAGCGACTCCGACCGCCGCGCCTTGCAGGCAGTGGCCGTGGCGCGCGGCGCGTTGCGCGTGGACGGCCTCGCGGCCGTGCTCGAGCGGCCAGCGTTCGAGCTGGTCGCCGACCTCGCCCGCTTGGCTGAGCGCGGGTTCATCGACGAGCACCTGGGACTGAACCCCGAGCAGCGCGCCGCCATCCTGACTAGCCTCACTGCCCCGCTTAGGCGCCTTCTCAGTGAACGGATCGTGGCGGTGCTGCGCAACGACGTGACCGCCGACCAGGGCGTGTTGGCGCGCCACCTCCTGGCTGCTGGTGAGCGAGAGGAGGCGGCCAGCCGGGCGCTCGCAGGCGCCAAGGCGGCCGTGGAGCGTTCGCAAGCGCAGGCCGCCGACGAACTCGCGTTCCTCACGCTGTGGGCGGCGCCAACCGAACCGGCGCTGCGCCTCGAGGCCGTCCTGCTGCTCGAGCGCAACGCGGCCAGCCGCATGAACCTCGCTGCGCAAGCCGACTTCCTCGAAGAGGCAGAGCGGCTGGCATGGGAACTTCAGAGCGACGCCGCGCTGGCAGAGTGCAACGTCAGGCGCGCCCGCCTGCTGCTCGCCCGCGGTCGCGTGGGTGAGGGGCTCGAGGAGGCACTCAAGGCGTTGAAGACGGCGCTGCGCATACGAGATGACGGCCTGGTCGCGCGCGCAAGGAACGCGGTCGGGGCGGCGCACTTCTACGCGGGCGACCTTGACGGAGCCGCCGCCGCCTTCGCAGCCAGCCTGAGCGGCGCTGACGACGTCGAGCGTTACCGTGCGCACAACAACCTCGGCAGCATCAACGCCATGCGCGGGCGGCTGGACGAGTCGTACCACCACTTCGACGAGGCCCTGACGCTAGCGAGACGTCACTCGCAGCATCTCGACGTGAGCGCGACCCTCAACAACCTCGCAGCCAGCGCCGAGCGCTTCGGTGATTACCCGCGCGCAGAGCGTCACTTCAGGGAGGGGATAACCGTCGCGCGGCGCGCCAACGCGGTCGGGCGCGAGGCGGAACTGCTCATCAACCTGGCCGTCGTCTACGGCCGGCAAGGTCAACTTGGGCCCGCGTGGAACACCATGGCTGAGGTCGAGGTCCTGGCGCACGAGCTGGCGGATCGGCGCCTGAGCATGCGCGTGTCCGAGCAACGCAGTGAGATCTTGCGCCTCTGCGGCGACCTGCCCGGCGCGATAGACGCCCTGAACGCCGGCCTTGACCTCGCGACTTCTTTGGGCGATGAGCGCAAGCGACTTGCGCTCACGGCGCAACTATTGGCGGCCGAGGCACGCCTCGACCCGAGCGTCACGCCGCGGCTCGAGCAAGCGATCCTAGACCTGGACACCGCGCGGCTCACTGACGTTGCGCCGTGGCTGAGGCTCGAGCTGGCGCTCTGGACCGGCGATATCGCCACCGCGCAGGCGCAACTCGCCCTGGTCGACGAGGCGGAGCTGAAGAGCGCGCACCAGCGCCTCGTGCGCGGGGTCGCCCGCATGCGCCTCGCATTGCTCATGGGGGCCGATGCGGCGTTGAAGCGCGCGGGGCTGGAAGCGCGCGACCGCCTCGTGGACGCTGGCCTCGTACGCCCCAGCCACTCTCACGCGAGCGGGCAACCCCAAGGCGAGCAGGCCGAGGTGATGATCGTCGAACGCCCGAAGGCCCGCTACCTCGCCTGGTTGCTCGAGTCGGACGCTCCAGCGAGCTGGCCGCCCCCGGCCCCGCCGCCAGCCGTAGTTAGCGAGCTAAAGGAACAGGGTGCTGGTCTCCCTCGCGCCATGGCGGCCTCGCTGCTTGAACAGCCTGCAGCCTGGCTCCGGCCGCTGGAGTAGCGCGAGCACGTGCTCCGATCTTTGACGCCTCGTTGACACCGGACCTACTAGTCTGCTCACAACCGCAACGGGTGCCCAGCCGCAACGAGGCCGGGCCGCGCAGTATGCAAGGGCGGCAACGCCGTATGACGTAGCGCGGCGAGAGGTGCAGCGTGACCGACACCAGTCATAGGTTCTTACTCAAGGTCTGGCGCGAGCCGGGAACGCAGGCCAACTGGCACGCGACCCTGCGCGACGCCAGCGATGGCGCGGTCCACCATTTCAAGGCCACCGAGGCGCTTATCGAATACTTGGCTAGCCTCGACGAGGTCGCGGCCCCAGAGAAGCACGCCCAGGAGGAGAGTCAATGAAGAAGAAGTTCGTGATCGGCTGCTTGATCGTGGCCGCCGCCGTCCTCGTGGTTGGCGGCGGCGCAGCCTACTTCTACGTGATCAGGCCGTTGACCAACACCGTCAGGGCGGGCATGGAGCTCCCTAAGCTCGCCGAACTGGACCGCCAGGTGAGCAACAAGCGCACCTTCTCCGTCCCGGCGGGGGGTTTGTTGCAGGCAAGCCACGTCGAGCGCTACCTGCAAGTAACGGGCAGCGTCATGACCGGCCTCAAGGGCAAGGCTAGCGCGTTGGAGGAGAAGTACGCCAGCCTCAAGGACGGCAACCCGGGTATCCGCCAGGTGATCGACGCCTACGCCGACATCATCCGACTAGTCGTGGCGGCCAAGGAGCTGCAAGTGAAGGCCCTCAACGACGCGAACTTCTCCCTCGACGAGTACGCCTGGGTGCGTGGCGCCGTCCTGCAGGCCACTGGTCGAACGCTCGCGTTCGTCAACCTCTCGGCCCTGGCGGCCGGGGAGGTCGAGGAGAGCACGGCGTCAGGCACCACCAGTGTGCCAGAAGCGAACGTGACCTTGGTAGCGCCGTACGCTGACCGCGTCGGCGAGTACCTGCCGCTCGCGACTTTCGGGCTATGAGGCAGCTCCAGCGCAGGTCAGGCCCGTGCGCCGACTTCGTGGCGGGCGCCAGGCGCCTGCTTACGTGCGTGCTTGCCATCGCCATCGCACTGCCGCTGGCACCGAGCGCAGTGGCGCAGGGAGCACTGACTAGCGAGGCGGCTAGGGAACTCGCGCGCCAGCGCAACATGCTCGAGGTGGCGTTGGCCGGCGTCGACAGCAGCAGGATCGACCTTGACGCCCAGCGCCTGGACGCCGCGTTCATGGACGCACAAGAACTCGAGGAGCTGCTGGCCAGCGAGTACCGCTTCGAGCTCTACCGCGGCCTTTTGCGGGGCGCGGAAGCCACGTTCATCTCGCGCGCCGGCAACGCGCTCGACCTCTCCTTCTTGCTGGCTACGCTTCTTGAGGATGCCGGCTACGACGCCCGCATCGCCCTTGGTTCGCTGACAGAGGCAGACGGCGAACGGCTGCTGGAGCGCGTGCTCGAGCCGCTCGCCGCCCCTGAGCGTTCGTCGCCAGACCAGGTCAGGGCGGTGGCGCAAGCTGCCGACGTGAGCGTGGAGGACTTGGAGGAGTTCGGTCGCGCCTTGGCTGCGGTGGAACTCGAGGAGACGGCGCCGTACCTAGAGGCACAAGCCGCCAGCGCCGCGCTACTAGACGCGTTGGCTGCGGCCGGCGTTGTCCTCGCCTCCGACGATCACGCGGCGCTCCTGGCAGAGGCCATGGAGTACGCCTGGGTGGAGTACCGCTTGGGTGACGCGGCCTGGGACGCCATTCACCCGGCATTCGGCGCCCTCCCAGCGCCGCTAGTCGTGGCATACGAGTACATCGAGTCGGCTGTACCCGAGAGCCTCCAGCACCGCCTGCGCGTGGAGGTTGGCATAGAGCGTAAGCGCGGGAACGAGTTCTTCGAAGAACACATCATGACGCCTTGGGAGCGCCCCGTCGCGAACATGTTCGGGGTCAACCTGGCGGTGACCAACTCGCCACTCGATCAGCCAGCGGACGCCACGCTCAAGGACCTAGGCACGACCTTGAGGGAAACCGCCTTCTTCGTCCCGCTGCTCAACGGAGTGCTGGCGCCTGGGGCCATGGCCTTCGACACCATGGGCAACCTCCTCTCGCCCGCCGACGCGGCCAACGCCATGGCAGGCGTGTTCCAGACGGCAGCGAGCAAGATGGGTCAGGCGACCGGACTCCTTGGCGCCCTCGGCACCGACGCCCCAGCAGACATGGAGCCGTTCGCGTTGACTGCCCAGTTCGTCGACGTCATACACGTGGCGCCGGGTGGTGCCGAGAACCGGCAACGCCGCTACGTCTTCGACCGCCGTGGAGGCGCAGCGCGCGTGCAAGGCGG
>ERZ778017.1590-NODE-1590-length-21702-cov-4.859195_pt1 | contig 21702 bp, 18 predicted proteins | sample MGYA00375747_ERZ778017 | MGnify/ENA primary metagenome ERZ778017 (study PRJEB29350, sample SAMN05509838) | bioreactor metagenome | biome: bioreactor; material: wastewater | place: South Africa: University of Cape Town | collected 2014-03-17 ...
TGCTTCAGCGCCCGTACACGCCAGGAAGACGAGGCCCATGACCGTCAGGCCGAGAACGCCGTGCTCGTAGACGAACTGGACGGCGTAGAACGGATTGAGCGCATATAAAACATGAAGATTGTCGGCGATGTGCATCAGGCCGCCGAGCGCCAGGATTCCAAACCAAACGGCCATGACGGGACCGAAGAAGCGCGCCACACGATCGGTGCCGCGCGATTGCATCCAGAAAAGCCCGGCGAGCACAATCAGGGAGACGGGGATGACAGCCACTTCGAACTGCGGCGCAATCAGCGTCAAGCCTTCGACAGCCGATAGCACCGAAATGGCGGGCGTAATGACAGCATCGCCGTAAAAGAACGACGCGCCTGCAATTCCCAACGCTCCAAGCAAGGGCGCGCTGCGCTTGGCGACAGATTGACCGAGCGCCATCAGCGCGAACATGCCCCCTTCGCCCTTGTTGTCCGCGCGAAGCAAAAGCAAGACGTACTTCATCGTTACGACGAAGGTCAGACTCCAGAAGATCAGCGACAAAACGCCAAGCGTCGCTTCGGCCACCGTGCCCTGACGCGACGCGGCGGTGATCGCTTCCTTGAAGGCGTAAAGCGGGCTCGTGCCGATGTCGCCGAAGACGACACCCACGGACCCCAAAGCTAAAGCCCAGAAATTCTTGCTGTCCTGCCCCTCCGCCGCTCCGAATTCAGCGGCTTGGAAAGAGGCTTGCGGCTGTGCCATTCAGGCACCTCAAGCTATCGAGAAGCTGCAACGCAGCAAAGTGGCGGGTGTCTACTCCCGGCGGCCCGCAATGGGAAGCGGCAAAATCGCGCTCACTTCCCCTGCGACCGCTTGACAATGCATCATGTTGCTAATTCGTTGCCGCCCGCTGAGGTATTTTCCGGTGGGCGTGCCCCATATGCACTCAGGTCATCGTTTCTAGCTCGTCGATCATGCCCTCGATGACACGCAGACCCTTCTTCCAGAATTCGGGGTCGCGCGCGTCGAGGCCGAATGGCGCCAGCAGTTCGGAATGGTGTTTCGAGCCACCGGCTTTCAACAGATCAAAATATTTGGCGACGAAGCCGGGGTGAGCCTCGGCGTAGAGGCCATAAAGCGAATTTACGAGGCAATCGCCGAATGCGTACGCATAGACGTAGAACGGCGAATGGATGAAGTGGGGAATATACGTCCAAAAGACTTCGTAGCCGGGTTTGAGATCGATTGCCGGTCCCAAGCTCTCCGCCTGCACCTCGAGCCAAATCGCGTTTAGGCGGTCGGACGTCAGCTCTCCCTTGCGGCGCTCCTCGTGAACCTTGCGTTCGAAGGTGTAGAACGCGATCTGGCGCACGACCGTGTTGAGCATGTCCTCAACCTTCGCGGCGATCATCGCCTTGCGCTCGCGCTTGTCCTTCGTCTCGCCCAGGATAGCCCTGAACGTCAGCATTTCGCCGAAGACGGAGGCGGTCTCGGCAAGCGTCAACGGTGTCGGCGCGAGAAGCGGACCTTGCGCACGCGCCAGCCATTGATGCACGCCATGCCCCAATTCATGGGCGAGCGTCATTACGTCCCGTGGTTTGCCGAGATAATTCATCATTACGTACGGATGAACGGACGGAACGGTCGACGCCGAAAACGCGCCCGGAGCCTTGCCCGGCTTCACAGGTGCATCGATCCATCGCTTGTCGAAAAACTGCTTCGCGATCGTCGCCATCTCGGGTGCGAAGCCGCTGTACGCGTCGAGCACGATCTTCTCGGCTTCCGCCCAGCTGATGGTTCGTTCCGGTTTATCCGGAAGTGGCGCGTTGCGATCCCATGACGCAAGTTTCGTCTTGCCGAGCCATTTGGCCTTCATCGCGTAATAGCGATGCGACAATTGCGGATAAGAGGCGCGCACGCTCGAAACCAGAGCATCGACGACCGGCGCCTCGACGCGGTTCGCGAGATGGCGACTGTCGGCGACGTCGGCGAAGTTGCGCCAGCGGTCGGAAATTTCCTTGTCTTTCGCGAGCGTGTTCGTGATGAGCGTGAAAAGCGGCAGGTTCGCCTTGAAGACCTTGCTCAGAGCCTCCGACGCGGCCTTGCGCTTTTTCTCGTCGGTATCCGAGAGGAAGTTCAGCGTCGGCTCAAGGGTCAACGGTTCCTTTTCGCCTTCGACGTCGAACTTCAGAGCCGACATCGTCTCGTCGAAGAGGCGGTTCCAGGCGCCGCGGCTGGTCTGCGACTTCTCGGTGAAGAGCCGTTCCAGTTTTTCATCAAGTTGATGCGGCTTTTCCTTGCGAAGATCGTCGAGCCACGGCTTGTAGCGCGCGAGATCCTTTTGTTTTACCGCGGCTTCGATGGTCTGATCGTCGATCTGGTTAAGTTCGAGCTCGAAGAAAATGAGATCGGTGTAGAGCTTTGTCAGCGCTTCAGAAACGTCACCATTGAATTTGGCGCGGACCGGATCGGTCTGATCCAGGACATAGTAGAGCCCGGCATACGATCCGAGCTTGCCGGCGAGATCAGCCAGTTTCTCGTAATCCTTGATCGCTTCGACAAGTTTGCCGCCGTCCTTGGCGAGTTCGGCAAGGCGGCCCTGATATGCTGATTTGATGCGCGCCGCTTCCTTCGCCGCCGCATCAAGGTCGCGCTGCACCTCAGGCGCATCGGGAGCCCTATAGAGATCGCTCAGATCCCATTCGGGCATCGAGCCGAAGGCTGCGCTCTTCGGCGCCTGGCCGGCGTCTGTCTGTGCGACGTGCGAGCGTCCGGGAAATTGGCGGCGCATCAGTATCCTTTCGGAGAAAATCGGTCAGAACCGGCGCGAGCGTTACCACACCTTTGGGTCCCCGCAAATTTGGTTACGGGTTCGAGGCGCACAAGGCCTTGCAATCCACGAGAAGCGAGGCCTCCGGCGGCAAGATGCCTCGCTTTCGGACTTTTGCGGACGGCTCCGCGCGATCTGACGCGCGTTTTGGCTCCAACCGGCCTCAGAAAAAAATGCATCACGCGGAAACCTTCCGTTTACTCATCTCCGGCACTCTCGGCCCCGTTGCGTAATTTGCTGGTCACCAACTGTCAGATGCTGGGTCAATCCAGCCTTGGCACTCATGAGCCGGCACCCTGTATCAGTAAATGTAAAGTTGCGTGCCCCATGTCCAAGCGTGTTCTGATCGTCGATGACGATCCTGCCCAACGGCGTATTCTCGAAGAGACGATCAAGCGTTTCGGCTTCGAAACCAAGATGTGCGGTTCGGGCGAACAGGCCCTGCAGATCCTCGAAGCTCAGGATCGCGAGCAGATCGCTCTCGTTCTTCTCGATCTGGTGATGCCCGGCGTCGACGGCATGGCGGTCCTCGATCGCGTCGGTCACGCTCAGAACATGCCGCCGATCATCGTGCAGACGGCGCACGGCTCCGTCGAAACCGCAATCAACGCGATGCGCCGCGGCGCGGTTGACTTCGTGATCAAACCAGCTTCGCCCGAGCGCCTTGAAGTCTCGATCAAAAGCGCCATGAAGATCGAAGCGCTCGCCGGCGAGATCAATCGCATCAAGAAAAAAGTCGAGGGCACGCTGACCTTCAGCGATCTCGTCATGCGCGGCGATACCATGACGCGTGTGATTTCGCTGGGCAAGCGCGCCGCCGCTTCGAACATTCCGGTGTTGATCGAAGGCGAAAGCGGCGTTGGCAAGGAATTGATCGCGCGCGCTATCCAAGGCCAGAGCGATCGCGCGGGCCGTCCGTTTATTACCGTCAATTGCGGCGCCATACCGGAAAACCTCGTCGAGAGCATCCTCTTTGGTCATGAGAAGGGCGCGTTCACGGGTGCCGTCGACAAGCGCATTGGGAAATTCCAGGAAGCTGACGGGGGAACGCTGTTCCTCGACGAAGTCGGTGAACTGCCGCTCGACGCCCAGGTGAAGCTGCTGCGGGCGTTGCAGGAAGGCGAGATCGATCCGGTCGGTTCGAAAAAGTCGGTCAAAGTGAACTTCCGGCTCATCTCCGCCACCAATCGCGACATGATCCAGCAGGTGAAGGACGGCAAGTTCCGCGAGGACCTCTACTACCGGCTGAACGTGTTCCCGATTTTCGTGCCGCCGCTACGCGAACGCATCGACGACGTTCCCGAGCTGGCGCGTCATTTCGCGGCGCGATTTGCAGCGGAGGAAGGCAAGCGCGTTGCCTCGATCTCCGAGCGGGCCATGGCGCTTCTGCAGGCCTATTCGTGGCCCGGAAACGTTCGTCAGCTCGAAAACACGATCTTCCGCGCCGTAGTGCTCGCCGACGGTCCGGAATTGTCGATCGCTGAATTTCCGCAGATCGCAGCCCACGTCGAGGGCTTCGAGACGGAAATTCCGGCCGCACCGTCGGTCCTCCAGAAACAGCCAGCCTATACTGGCCCGGCGCTCATCGGTGCGGAGAATACCGTTCCGCATACCGTTGAAATCAAGTCCCCGGCATCGGGCAGCTCGCTCGGCATTCAAGCCGTTGCCGAGGATGGCGAGATCCGCTCGCTGGAAGCTATTGAGGCCGACATGATCCGCTTGGCGCTTGGGCGTTATCGTGGCCACATGACGGAAGTTGCGAAGCGACTGAACATAGGCCGTTCAACTTTATACCGCAAAATGCAGGAGTACGGGCTCGAACCAAGACCGAACTGACCTTCTCGCCGCGTTGCAGCGCGGAGCGGAATGCGTGCGCCAGGTTTGGCGGTTGGCCGCGCGCAGCTCAAAGAGCATCTATCCCGTTAAAACCTTTTTGGGTCCGACATAATTGCGTCGGCCCGAAACCGAGGACGAGCCCCTTTCGCCTCGACGCAAAAGCCTCGGCTGCATCCGGGGCTTTTGCATTTTTAGGAAAGTGTTTGTGAGCCGAACCAATCGCGCGATTGCGACGTTATCTCCGCGACAGCAATACTTTCGCCATAGCTTCGTGCAATGCTGTTATCGGATGTTGTAAGCTGGTCAGGTGCCCCATCGGCATCTATGGAGAAATACGCCGCTTCGGCGGGCAAGCGGAAGGTCAATTTTGTAATGCGGGCGACGCGTCTTGTGGTGGTCAGTTTGTTGCTGGCCTGCGGTTCAATCTCAAACGTCTACGCGGCAAGCCCCGACGAGATCACGCCAGCGGCCGAGGGTTCGGAGATCGCAATGCGGCCCGAGGCTGCGTCGGAGCGCGCGATGCCCGCCAATGCGACGGCGGACCCGGCCCAAAACACCACTGCCGAGGTGAACCGTTCCAATGATGAATCTGCCGCGCCGAAAGTCGTGGCCTCGGACGTGCTCGTTTATCTGCCGGTCGGCCACTATCTCGACCAGAACAAAAAGAAGCTGTTCGCTAATATCGATCAGAGCGACCGTGCAGCTTTGGTGCAATTCTATGGCTCGCGCATGGGAGCGACGTTGTGGGTCGACAAGAACGGCTACACTTCCGACGCCAAGAATTTGATCGCAACTTTGAAGGCTGCCGACACCTGGGGCTTGAACTCCAAGGACTACAAAATTCCCGAGCTGAAGCGGGACCCGAGCGGAGAGTATGGCCTCGACGATCTGACCGAGGCCGAGACGCGCCTTTCGCTCGATGCCCTCCAGTATGCGCGCGATGCCCGTGGCGGCCGAATTCCCGATCCGACCCAGCAGCTCTCTGGCTATCTCGATCGCAAGCCGCAACCTCTCGATCCCAGGATCGTCATCGATGCGTTGAGCAAGGCCACGGATAAGGGTGCTTATCTGACGTCGCTGCAGCCGAAGAACGAGCAGTTCACCCTGCTGCGGAAAAAATTGCTTGCTCTCCGATCCGGTGCGGACGGCGACAAGATCAAGATTCCGAATGGACCTCTTTTGAGGCCCGGCAACAGCAATTCGCAGATCGCGCTGATACGAAAAGTTCTCGATGTACCGGCGCCGACCGTCAAGGCTGATGGAAAGCCGGCGGACGCCAACTATTACGACGACGCCCTGGCGCGCGCCGTCAAAGCGTTCAAGGAAAAGAACGGCATTTCGCCCGTAACTACGTCGATCACGACAGCGCTTCGCCGCGCCTTGAACGGCAATGACATCAGTGAAGCGAAGCTGCTCGCAAATATGGAAGAGTGGCGCTGGATGCCGGATGACCTCGGCAATTTCTACGTCCTGGTCAATGTTCCGGAATTCAAGGTTCGCGTCGTGAAAGACGGTGAGATCGTTTACGAGGAGCGCATCGTCACCGGCAGCGTCAACCGTCAAACGCCTATCTTTTCCGATCTCATGCGCACGATCGTCTTTCAGCCGCGCTGGAACGTGCCGGATTCCATCAAGATCAAGGAGCTGTTGCCCGGTTTGAGGGATGGCGGAAATCCGCTGCGTCGGCAGGGTCTCGTGATGGAACGCAATGGCCGCCGCGTCGACGCGCAGAGCATCAACTGGTATCGGGCCGATATCCGCTACTACAGCGTCTATCAGCCACCGGGCGGCGGCAATGCGCTCGGCGTCGTGAAGTTCCTCTTCCCGAATTCACACGCAGTTTATCTGCACGACACGCCGAGCAAGAGCCTGTTCAACGCCAGCGTCCGGGCGTTCAGTCATGGCTGTATGCGGGTGCGCAATCCCGTAACGATGGCTGAGATCATTCTCGATCATGACAAGGGTTGGGATAAGGCCAAGGTCGATAATCTCGTGACCAAGGGCCCGGAAGAAAACGCGGTCCAGCTCGATCATCCGATCCCGGTCTACATCACGTACTTCACGGCCCGCGCCAACAAGGACGGCGATGTCGAAAGCTTCAACGACATCTACGGCCATGAGAAACGCATCACCCTTGCGCTGGAGGGCCGGTGGAACGAGATCGATCGCACGACCGAGCCGAAGGTGACGCCCGACGATGTCGGCTTCGATGAAGACGCCGATAGCCGCAGGCGCGACTATCGCGACTATGACGACGATGATTGGTTCGGTGTGAGCGACGACCGCGACAGGCGCCGGCGCGACAGGCACTACGACGGTGGCCTAAACCACTTCTTCCGGCAGGTCCTGGGCGGCTACTAAGAGGCAGCCCCGTATTGAAAAAGCCAATGAAAGCCGGTCCGGGTTCACTCGGGCCGGCTTTGCTTTTTTGATGCTTTTGAGCCTTCCCGCCCTTTTATCGCCCCTTCCGTAGAGTTAGGTGCCGCACGCTTGGTTACTGCGTCTTAAGGGTTCGGGGGTTAACCAGTTAAGCCGGGCATTTTCGGCCCCAGTCGGGCTCGGGGACTCTTGCGTTGGACGGGGGAATTTCGTGGTGCTTCGCCGCTCGGGCGTCATTTTTGGAGTCATTGCGCTCGCATCAGCGCTTTGCCTGCACGCCGATAATATTACGGCGCAGAGCAAGCCGAACGAACGCACGATCTCCTTTTATCACATCCACACGCACGAACGTCTGACGGTCGTCTACAAGCGGAATGGCAAGTACATTCCCGAGGCGATGAAGAAGATCAACTGGATCATGCGCGACTGGCGCAAGAACGAAGTGAAGGAAATCGCGCCCGCTACGATCGACCTTGCCTGGGAGATGCACGAGGAACTCGGCTCCAAAGAACCCATCAACATCATCTGCGGCTTTCGCTCGGCAGGCACGAACGAAATGCTACGCCGAACGGTTGGCGGCCAGGCGAAATTCAGCCAGCACATCACCGGCAAGGCCATCGACATCACATTCCCAGACGTGCCGCTGAAGAGAATGCGCTATTCGGCGCTGATCCGCGAGCGCGGCGGCGTGGGATATTACCCGACTTCGGGCATCCCATTCGTACACGTCGATACCGGACGCGTCAGAATGTGGCCGCGCATGCCGCGCATGGAGCTGGCGCTGCTTTTTCCGAACGGCCACTCGAAATACATTCCTGCTGATGGCAGGCCGATTACGCCTGTGGACGTCAAAATTGCGCAAAGCAAATTCCACGCTCTGGCAACGCAGGTCGCTCAGTTCTTCCACGATCGGGTAATTCCGGGTTCGTCGCGGACCTTGGTCGCGTCGGCCCAGCTTGGAACTGGCAAATCGCGATTGTCCGTCGTTGCATCGCTCGGCAATGGGTCGACACGCCAGAATGTCGAGCTTGCAAGCGAGCCCGATAATCCGGTGAGTGATCCGAAGCCCTTTGCGTCGGCCCGCCTCGCTTCATACACGCCTGGCGATGGCCCGCGTCTGCTCTCGGCGCCGCGGGTTATCGATCGCGGCTCTCGCTTCACGGCGACACCCTCCAGCGACGATCGCAACAAGCTCGATGCGCTGATCGCCACGGCTGCGTCGGCGCCACTGCCTGAACTGGTCTCCGGACCGAAACTCGCCGTGCGACCGCGAAAAGCACTCGCCGCAGTTGCTTTGGCCGAAACCGGTCAACCGCGCCCGCAAAGAACGGCGCGCGTCGCAAGTCTTGATCCTTCGCTCGCCGCCGACGTCTCGGATATGAGCCCGAACAGCCTCGGCAACGGGTGGGCGGAGGCTCCGGCCTTCGACGAGGATCATCCCGAGGAACTTGCCTACAGGCCGTTTCCGCTGGCGCCGCTGATGACCGATAACGCCGCCCTGCGCGACGCACCGTTGGTTGCTTTGCAAAGCCCTGACGTGGCGGCAACGCTTGATGCGCTCGGCGATGACGGCAGCATCGCGCCGATGAAGTTCCGCCCTGGCAAACAAGTCGCCGAAGAGATGTGGGCGGAGCAATTTCAGGGCAAAGCCGTCCATATCGACGCTCTGATGGAGCTCGATGGCAAGACCGCGGCGCCGACGGCGATCACCGACCGTCCCGTCCGCACAAGCTCCCGCTGAGATTTTCCAAACTCTTATGCCTGCGTCGCGGCCACGCCGCGTTTCAGCGACATCTGCGCAGCTTGCGAAATAAGCTTGGCGAGAGCCTTGAAGTCGTCACGCCGCGGGCTCGAACGCCGCCAAGCGAGCCCAATAGCGCGCGACGGCTCGGGATCGACGAAACGGATCACCTTAATCTCACGACTGCGGGCTTCGACACCGACGCAAATTTCCGGCAACAGCGTAATGCCAAGGCCTGCCGCCACCATCTCCACGATCGTCGAAAGGCTCGACGCCCCGAACGTGTTGACGTCATCGACCTGCTGCAGGCTGCAATACGTCAACGCCTGATCCCTGAGGCAATGGCCCTCCTCGAGCAGCAACAGGCGATCGCCTTCGAGCATGTCTCGGGTAGCCCGGACGCGTCCGGAAAGCTTTTTGCCTTTCGGCACCGCCAGCAAGAAGCGATCGTCGAAGATCGACAGCGTTTCGACGTCGGCGTTCTTGATCGGAAGCGCGAGCAGCAGGACGTCGAGTTTGCCTTCGACGAGTTCGTCGGTCAGCATCTGCGTCTGCGTTTCGCGAACGTAGAGTTCGACGTCGGGATACTTCTCCTTGAGCAGCGGCAGCAGAGGCGGAAGCAAATAAGGAGCGACCGAGGGAATGACGCCGAGCCGCAAAGTGCCGGAGAGGATGCCGCCGGCGTGCTGCGCGTAGTCGACGAGGTTTCGCACGTCATTCAGCAGCCGCTGCGCGCGAATGGCGATCTCCTCGCCCTTGGGCGTCAGCTTCACGCCGCTCCGGGTGCGTTCGACGAGCGCAATTCCAAGCGAAGCTTCAAGGTCCTGGATCTGCATGGACAGCGCGGGCTGGGTGACGGCGCATGCGTCCGCTGCCCGTCCGAAATGCTGTTCCCGGGCGAGCGCATCGAAGTAGCGCAATTGCTTCAGAGTAACGTGTATCATCAGTACATCTAATGTCTGAGGCAAGAAATGACGATTTGTTCTTATCTCACCAGCGCACTAACTTGCCAACTATCAGATACGCACGGACGTCATCACGTTTCCGCGCGCATCCGCGGGTAGGCAGCCGCAAGGCTGTCGTCAGCGCCGCTTGACCCCAGCGCCGAATGGGGAAGAGCGGCGCTGCTTCTGCCTCGATCTTTTCCAACCCCATCGAAACTGCTCCCTAAAACGGCCGAACCGCGACGGCGGATGCCGCGCGGTTCGTATATCAGCTGAATTTAATGTTCAGCGGGGTCCGGGAGTGGAAGCAGATCGCCTTCCGCCGCCGCGACCTACTCAGCCGCAATCATGGCATCAACAACATGAGCCGATGGCGGCTCATCGAGCATGCCGAGCGCATGCATGTAAACTTCGAGGATGCTTTCTTCTTCCTGGCGCTCTTGGTTCGACTTCTTGCGCAGTCGCACGATCTGGCGAAGGGCCTTGACGTCGAAGCCGACGGCCTTCGCTTCCGTATATTTGTCGCGAATGTCGCTCGCGAGCTGCTTCTTTTCCTCTTCCAGGCGTTCGATTTGCTCGACGAACTGGCGCAATTGGTTCTGTGCCGATGCCTGAAGCGTACTCATGGCGGATCCTTGCTGAATTTCAACGTTCGGCGACGCTACCGGTGGTGAGTGGTCACAGCAAGGTAGAGTGGGCTGCAATCCCAAGGGATATGTACGACGAATGGCTTGACGTTACCTATGCCACACGCCGACTCACCCATGTCGTCGGTTTAGGTGTCGAGTAAATAGGTCCCATTCATTCGTCATCACCTCGGAGCCCAGGCCTGCTCTCCCCGAAATTCTTGCTGCTTGGACAGATCTCCGCCGCGGGGGATGACGGGATGGGCTGGGATGGCAGAGCTTTGTCATCCCGGCGCCGGCCGGGATTTAGCCAAGCTTCGAGGAGCCGTCATTGAGCGGCCAGCAAACCTTGGAGAAGGCGCCATGACTTCCCGAAAAGGCGCGGTCTTAACCCGGGGCCGTCGTCAGCAGACGGTTCACGTGACCCATCTTGCGGCCTGCGCGAATTTCCTTCTTGCCGTAGTGATGCAAAAAGGCGCCCGGCTCGGCAACGATCTCCGGCCACGTCAGAATGTCGTTGCCGATCAGATTGATCATTTCGGCGCCCGCCGCTTTGAGCTCCGTCGAGCCGAGCGGCCAGCCCGCGACCGCACGAATGTGCTGCTCGAATTGCGAGGTCAGCGCGCCGTCGATGGTCCAGTGTCCGGAGTTGTGCACGCGCGGCGCCATCTCGTTCACGAACAGCCGGTCGCGGTCATTCTCAGGCACGACGAAAAACTCGATCGCGAATACGCCGACATAATCGAGGCGCTCCGCAATCTCCCGCGCGATGGCAATCGCTTCGTCCGCCACATCCGGTGCAAGCCGCGCCGGAGCGACGGACCGATGCAGGATATGATTGCGATGTTCGTTCTCGGTCACGTCATAGGCCGAGAACGCCCCGTCGAGCGCGCGCGCGGCGATAACCGAAACTTCGGCGCGGAAGTCCACAAAAGATTCGAGGATCGACGGCGCATCGCGCATTGCAGCCCACGCATCCTTGGCACCCTTGCGATCGAGAAGCTTGGCTTGGCCTTTGCCGTCATATCCGAAGCGGCGCGTCTTCAGAATGGAGGGAACGGCGAAGCCACCCGCGAGCGCGGCCTCAAGCGCGCCGAAATCATCGATGGCCGCGAATTCCGCGGTCATCGCGCCGAGATCACGCGCCAGCGTTTTCTCGTTGAGGCGATCCTGTGCACACGCAAGCGCTTTGGCGCCGGGCCGCACCGGAACCTGCTTCGATAAAAATTCGACGGTCCTGGTGGGGATGTTCTCGAACTCGTACGTCGCGACGTCGATAGCCTCGGCGAACGCCGCGAGCTGTGTTTGATCTTCATACGCCGCGACCGTATGCGCAGCGGCGACCTCGAAAGCCGGGCTGTCCGCATCGGGTGCGTAGATGTGCGATCTGAAGCCGAGACGAGCCGCAGCCATCGCAAGCATGCGGCCAAGCTGTCCGCCGCCCAGAATGCCGATGGTAGAGCCAGGAGGAAGTGTGGTCATTGCGTTTCGTATCATCCCTGCGCAGGCGTTTCGGCGACTTCAGACGTGTGCCGCTTACGCCAGCCATCGAGCCGTTCGGCGAGCGCCGAGTCGGCCAAAGCCAGAATCTGCGCCGCGAGCAGTCCGGCGTTCTTCGCGCCCGCTTCCCCGATGGCAAGCGTCCCGACCGGCACGCCCGCAGGCATTTGCACGATGGAGTAAAGGCTGTCCTGACCCTTGAGCGCCTTGGTCTCGACGGGAACGCCCAGCACGGGCAGCGTCGTCATAGATGCCGTCATGCCCGGAAGATGCGCCGCGCCGCCCGCTCCCGCGATGATGACTTTGAGGCCGCTCGCCTTAGCGCCCTTGGCAAAGGAATAAAGCCGCTCGGGCGTGCGATGCGCCGAAACGATCTTCGTCTCAAACGCCACGCCGAGTTCCGTCAGAACGTCGGCGGCGTGTTTCATCGTCGGCCAGTCCGACTGGCTGCCCATGATGATGCCGACGAGCGGCTTGGCTTTGCTCATAGGTCCCTGCCCATGACGTGACGTCCTTAGATGCGCCAGCAACGATGTTCGTTACTATACGCATATGATGTAACGAAAACCGTAAGCGGGGGAAACCGCGTGGGTACAGGAGCTAAGCCGTATTTACAAGGATTTTCCCTTTGCCCGGCTTTGGAGAGAGAAGGTGGTTTTTTCCACGTCCTTGTGGCGAATGACCAGACACGGCGCCGGACACCAGGGGCTATACTGCGACAACAATATCGTTCCCCGACCTAGGTCGGGGTCCAGACAAACCGGCAAGCAATGGCTCGTCGAAGCTTGCCCCGATCCCGGCCTTCGCGGAATGACGATTATAACTGGCTTGCAGCCCCGTCAGGTCTCAGAAACGGCCTGTGTAGCAACCGACGCCGCGCCGGCGAGACGCAGCACCGTTTCGAGCGTGTCGGCTTCGGCCGCAGGCTTGTCCCAGCGAATGCGGTGGATACGCGGAAACCGCATCGCGACACCTGATTTATGACGCGTCGATGATTGCACGGCGTCGAAAGCGACTTCGAGCACGATGCCAGGCTCGACGGCGCGCACGGGCCCAAACGTCTCCGTCGTGTTGTTCCGGATCCAGCGGTCGAGCTGAAGAAGCTCTTCATCCGTGAACCCGGAATAAGCTTTCCCGACGGGCACGAGTTGGCGCTCGCCATTTTCATCGTCGCGCCAGACGCCGAACGTATAATCGGAATAATAGGACGAACGCTTCCCCGAGCCGCGCTGCGCGTACATCAGCACGCAATCGAGCGTCAGCGCCGCGCGCTTCCACTTGAACCACTGACCTTTGATGCGCCCGGCCTGATAAGCACTGTCGCGGCGCTTCAGCATCAAGCCTTCGATGCCTTCTGCCCGCGCAGAAGACCAGAGCGCGTTGAGTTCTTCGAATGTCGTGAATGCGACCAGGGGCGAGACATCGGTCAGTCGCGGATGATGCCGTGCATGCCAAGTTTCGAGCCGCGCGCGGCGCACGCTGAACGGCAGTGTACGCAAATCCTCGTGCCCATCGAACAAGAGATCGTAAAGCCGGACATGCGGCGGGTATGCCGTCATCATCTTCGGCGTGACGGTCTTCCTGTTGAGGCGCTGCTGCAAGTCGTTGAACGGCGCGATTTCGCCGTCGCGCATCACCAGCAATTCTCCGTCAACGACGCAATCGTGCCCGAGAAAAGCGCTGCGGATTTCCGGAAAGGCACCGGAAATATCGTCACCCTGGCGAGAGAACATGCGGACCTCGCCGCCGCGCGCTACGATCTGCACGCGAATGCCGTCCCATTTCCATTCGGCAACGAAATCCTCGGGCATCAGCTTGGGCCAGTCTTCGTCCTCAATCGGATGCGCCAGCATGACGGGTCGGAATACGGGCTTTGCTCCCGGATCGGGACGGTCCGCTTTGCCGTCGAGCCAAGCGAAAAGATCGAGATAGGGTGGTTCGAGCGCGTGCCAGATTTCCTCGATCTCGGAGACGTCGCGGCCGTAGCTCTCCGCAAGAGCCGTACGCGCAAGCCGAGCCGACACGCCGACGCGGGGTGCTCCGCCGAGCAGCTTCAATAACGCCCAGCGGCCCGAGGCATCGAGCCGGTCGAGAAGCCAGCCGAGGCGTTCCGTCCGTTCCGCCGTCGTGCCGGTCGACATCTCGCTGATGACGTGACCCAGCGAGAGGTACGCTGGCTCGCCTCTTTCCTCGAAGCGCTTGTCGTCGGATGCTGCATGGACGCCAGCAGCCACCGCCCTCTTTTCCCCTACACCTTGCGGGGAGGGGCTAGGGGTGGGGTTAAGATCAAGCGACAATTGCAGCGATTTTTCGCGCGCATCCTCACCCCGCCCCCGACCCCTCCCCGTCAAGGGGAGGGGAGAAGTGGCGGCAGCGTCGAGCGATGGCTGGCGTAAAGCCTGATGGCTCGGACGCGATGGATGATGAGCCTGCGCGCTCTCCCTCTCCCCGATCGCGGGGAGAGGGTCGGGGTGAGGGGCGGCAACAGAATCGGAGGAAGCTTCCCCCAATTCCCCTCCCCCTTGCGGGGAGGAGTCAGTGGTGGGGGCAAGAGACGCGGTGGGGGTAACCGCCTGATCCGGCCACAGCAGCGAAACGGTCTCTGCCGTGTCGCCGACGTAATCCCGCGACAGCCGGTAGAGAACCGGATCGATGAACCGGCTGACGAGATCCGTCAGCATGCGCCGCAAGGGCAGACGGATCGGCACGCCGTCCGTCAGCGCCGCCAAAGCCCAGCCGCGGTCCGGGTCTGGCGCCGTGCGGAAGTATCGGCCGAGCAAAGCGACCTTGCGATTGCGGCTTTGCGTATAAACGAGACAATCGAGCAGGCGGGCGAAGGCGCGCATGACTATTCCGCCTCCTCTTCGCGCCCGACGAGAGCAAGCGCACGCGCTTTGCGCCCGAGTGTCGATAAATAATAGACAAGCGCGTCTTCGCGACCGTGCGTGACCCAGATCTCTTCCGCGCCGACTTCCGTTACGGTCGCGATCAGCTCCGGCCAATCGACGTGATCGGAAACGACAAGCGGCAGCTCGACGCCGTGCTGGCGCGCTCGGCCGCGTACGCGCACCCAACCGCTGGCAAATGCGTTGACGGGATCGCCGAAGCGGCGCGACCAGCGATCGCCGAGTGCCGATGGCGGACACATGACGATGCCGCCGCGCAGCGATTTGGCGCCACTGTCCGTCGCCGGGCGAAGTTCGCCGAGTTCGACGCCGAGTCGCTGATAAAGCTCTGTCAACGCGATGACCGCGCCGTGCAGATAGATCGGCTCGTCGTATCCCGCGTCACGGATGACGCGGATCATCCGCTGGCATTTGCCGAGATTGTACGCGCCGATCAGATGCGTGCGATCCGGTTCCGCGGCCATCGAGCCCAGAAGCTTTTCGACTTCGTGCTCCGCTTTCTCGTGCCGGAAGACAGGCAGCGCAAACGTCGCTTCGGTCACGAAGACATCGCACGGAACGAGTTCGAAGGGGACGCACGTCGGATCGAACGCCCGTTTGTAGTCGCCCGAGATGACCGCGCGCTTTCCGGCCCATTCCAGGACGACCTGCGCCGAGCCGAGGATGTGCCCCGCGGGCGCCAGACGAACGCTGACGCCATTGATCGAAATCGGCGCGCCGAGAGCTTGCGGTTCGAAGGCTCCAGCGCAGTTTTCGCCGTAGCGCACCTTCATGATTTCGATGGTCTCGCGCGTCGCGAGAACCGCGCCGTGGCCGGAGCGCGCGTGGTCGCTATGTCCGTGCGTGATGATGGCGCGATCGACCGACCGATGCGGATCGATGTAAAAGCCGCCCGGCTCGCAATAGAGACCGGCGTCCCTCGGATAGAGCCAGGTATCGACGGCGGGAGAAACCGAATTCATACGTCACTAACGCGTCAGGCCGCGGTACGCCTCGCAGCCGGATGCCGCTCAGGCGATGATGTCGGGAAGCAGCTTATCTTCGACTTGGGTAATACGATCTTTGATTGCGAGTTTTTTCTTCTTCAGTCGCTTGACTAGAAGTTGGTCTGCCAAAGGGTTGTCTTCAAGGGCTACGATCTCGCAGTCGAGCTTTCGGTGCTCGGCCCGCAAGTTTACCAGCTCTTCCCTGAGCTCGCGTTCGTCGCGTCGCTCCATAGCAAATGCCCTACCCCCGCCCAGTCGCTCGCAGCGTTTTGGGCGATTGGCCTTGATCTGGCAACAGCCAAAAGCGACATGCCGCAGGATGACAATAATTGCATGAAATTATTTCATCATTTTTCACACCGCCGGCCAAAGGGTCGCGATGCAATGAACATCAAATGTGATGAAGTCGGTCGTGGAGGCGTTGGACAACCCGCTTAACGTGTGGCAGCATTCCCATATCTGCAATCTCTTTTGGAGGCGAATGATGGCGATTATGGCTCATCTTGCAGAACTCGCGGAAAAGCACCGGGCCCTTGAAGAGCGGATCGATCAAGTGGTCGCGCGTCCCAGTTCGGACGACATCGAGATCCGGCGATTGAAGCAAGAGAAGTTGAAGCTGAAAGACGAGATGGAACGGCTGAGGCGCGAAACGCGCCACTGATCCGGCAGAGAAGAACAATAAGCCAGATTCAAGGCCCTGCTCGCGGAGCGATTGAGCCCGCTGAGCGGGGTTTTTTATATTTTGAGTTATGAAGTGCACGTTGTTTTTCAATTTCAGTGCTTGGCGAAGCCGATGCCAAGTCCCATGTCTCATCTGTTAGCACATGCAGCATTCACCGTGCGTTAAGCTGCAAAGTCCGAGCTTCTTGGAAAGCGGCAGGCAACGGAGAAAGACGTGGCGCAGGGAAACACAAGCGAAGCGCTGGTTCATCAGGATGAAGCGTCGGTTCTCGAAATCGTCCGCATCTTCGAGGCGCCGAGGATGCTCGTCTATCGAATGTGGTCGACGCCCGATCATCTGAGAAAGTGGTCGGCGCCGAGGGATTACACGATCCCCGCAGCCCGGACCGACTTCCGCGAAGGCGGCAGTTGGCACGCCCGCATGATCTCGACGGACGGCGAAGATCATCGCGTGCAGGGGACGTATCGCGAGATCGTCGAAGGCCAGCGCATCGTCCTGACGCACGCGTGGCTCGGTGCAGCCGGAAAGCCGGAATCGGAAACGCTCATAACGGTCGTCTTCGAAGACTACGGCCAGAAGACGAAAATGACGTTCCTCCAGGAGGGCTTCGGCTCGGCGGAAGCGCGCGAAGGCATGGCCACCGGCTGGAACGAATGCTTCGATCTTCTCGGCGCGCACCTCGAGCACTTCGCCGGGCCCGCCTGAACGGCTAAGCTTCGACTCGCGCACCCTGAAAGGGAGCATAGGCATGTCCACCAAGGCTGAGGTCGCGACGGCATCGATAGGCCGCGAGATCGTCGTGACCCGCCTTATAGCGGCTCCGCCCGAACGGATATTCGAAGCTTTCAAGGATCCTGACCATATCAGCCAGTGGTGGGGGCCGAACGGATTCTCGACGACGACGCACGAGATGGATGTCCGCCCCGGCGGGCAATGGCTTTTTACGATGCACGGGCCGGACGGCACCGATTACAAAAACCGTGTTCGTTACACTGAGGTCAAAGCTCCCGAACGTCTCGCCTACGATCACGACGGCGGCGATGGCGAGCATCATTTCAAGGCCATCATCACTTTCGTTCACGAAGCAAGCAAGACGCGCGTAACGCTACGGCTGATGTGCGCGACGAACGAACAGCGTGAATTCATGGTCAAGTTCGGCGCCATCGAAGGCGGCGTGCAAACGTTGAGCCGGCTCGACGGCTATTTGTGCGGCGGGTGACGAGAAAAGATCCTTTGCTCGGTTAGAGGAGAGACGTGATGTTCGTTGCGACGGACAAATCGGTGGTCGAGCCGTTCGTCATTTCGCGCGAGTTCGATGCGCCGCGCGTATTGCTTTTCAAAGCTTTCACCGAAGTCGAACGCCTGAAGCACTGGTGGGGACCCAAGGGCTTCAAGGTCATCGCCTCGGAAATGGATCTCCGCCCCGGCGGAGTGTATCACTACGGGCTCCAGGCACGAGACGGCAGCTCGATGTGGGGCCGGTTTCTCTACCTTGAGATCGGAGCGCCGGAGCGCATCGTCCTCATCAATTCGTTTTCGGATGAAAAAGGTGGGCTGACCCGCCATCCTCTGCAGAAAGAGTGGCCCCTCGAATTGCTGTCGACGTTCTCGTTTGAAGACGTCGGATCGGAGCGCACGAAAGTCACGATCGTTTGGGAGCCGATCAACGCAAGCGAGGCCGAGCAATACGCGTTCGACATCAACCGCGAGAGCATGACCCAAGGCTGGACTGGCACCTTCGATCGGCTGGAACATTATCTTGCCGATTCCAAATCTCACGCCGCAACCGGGTGAAGCCCTCCCAAAAGAAGCCTTGCCGAATGGCCCCAAATTCCCATCCCCTCAGGGGAGAGGCGAGGGGTGGATGACGGTGTGGTTTGCGGTGTTCCCTCTCCCGATTCCCTTCAATGGGGGGTGAGGGGCTGCAAACACACACCGATCGTGAGTCCGCCCCTTTCCCCGACCCTCTCTCGCGAGCGGCGCGGGGGAGGATGATCCTCCGCCTGCACCGGGATTACGTCCTTTGGGCAATCGACTTTACTTCGAGCGGCGCGCGAACGAGACGCCGTAGGCCGGCGATCGTATCGCGAAGATCTTGTCGTTCTCCGGGCCCTCGATACCGTCGACGACGTTGGTCGGATCGAAGATGCCGGCATCGCACGTCTTGTCGTCCTCAAGGCCGGTGATCGAGAGCCTGCCGAGAGTCACGGACTTGCGTTTGTCCTCGGGCCAGAACGCGGTCGGATCGTCGAGCGGATCGCCGGGCTCGCCAAGAATGGCCGTCAGCGTGAACTTCGCCGGTCCTTTCGCCAGCCGCTCCTTGAGTTCCGGGCGGTAGAAGTCCGGATCTTTCGCCTTCGCCTCGGCATCGGACAGGCCAGCTTCGCCGCCAACCGGCAACGCCTTGTACTTGAAGATCTGCTTCTTCCCTTCCGCATTCGTGAACGTGAATGCGTGGATACCCCAGTAGTTCACCGTCGCGAAGCTCGCGGGCACGGGCCTCGCGTTAAGCCACTCGGCCTGTCTCGTCGTGTTGGGATTGGCTTTGAAGAAGGCGGCGATCTTATCCTTGTCCTTGGTTTCGACGGTTTTCAGCAACGCAAGAAATTGGTCTGGATCGCGGGCATTGAAGACCGGCGCAGAAATCATCACGAGATCGGTTGTGCTGCCGTTGCCGATATCGAAATGCAGGGCCATGCCGCGCACGTTGTCTTTCTGTGCGTTCGACGCGTTGGGATCACCGCCCCCCATGGAGAAGCGTCCGATCACTCCGACCGGCGTTTTCGAATTGAAGTGGGGAGCCTTTGTCAGGCTTGCAGCCTCAGCCGTCGGCATGAAGCTCCCTTTGACGCAGACACCGTGCGTGTGCGCCGCGCGTTGGCCAGCATGCTTGCCGAATACGGCGTTCAGAGCATTGACGAGACTCTCGGCATCCGCCTCCGCATGAGCAGAGGTAACCGGCGGAATTGACAAAGCTGCGACGAGAATCGCGGCTGGGATGAGCCGTTTCACGACCATTGGAGAGATCCTTCGAATACGGGGTGCTCAATATTGCGAGTGGGTGGAGGGTGAAGACCGAAGATATAGCTCCCTTCGAACTGTACCGTTCAATTGTTACAATTCGACGTGTCGTGATGCATACGAGGTATTCCTCCACGGCAAGCCAAACCATTGCGCTATCTGAAGGTAAAGCTCTCTGGGAAGGCACTTGTTTAAGCGGCGTCCCGCGGCCATTCGGGAAACGGATCCCGAAGCATCTTCCAGTCCCTCGTATTGAGGACCCCATCAGACGGTAAGCGCAACAAGCACGCATTTAGCTCCGTCGTGATCTTCGTCTGGTCCATCTCCCGCGTGCCGATGAATACGATTTCCTGACGGCGATCGCCCCAGGTCTTGTGCCATCCCTTATTGATGCGATCGAGCAGGCGCTCGTCGTCGGGCCAGTTCTTCTTCGGCACCGCGGCCCACCAGTATCCGATTGCCTCGTGTTGGACGAGCGCTCCCGCCTGGCTGACCTCCCCGACCCATTGCGGGCGAGTTGCGAGCCAGAAAAATCCCTTGGCGCGAATAACGCCCGGCCACGATCGATCGAAGAACGCATGAAGCTTTTCAGGCTCGAACGGACCACGTGCCCGAAAGACGAAACTCGAGATGCCGTATTCTTCCGTCTCGGGTGAATGGCTGTTGAAGCCGTTCAGCTCTTTGTACCAGGTCGGATGGCGACGCGCGGCGTCGAAATCGAAAAGCCCCGTATCGAGGATGTCGCATGATGCGACCCGCGCGTGACTGGTCTCGATGATTTTCGCATCGGCATTGAGTGAGCGGATGATCGCGCGCGCGGCAGAAATATCATTCGCGCTGGCGATATCGATTTTGTTGAGCACGACGACGTCCGCAAACTCGATCTGCTCGACGAGGAGGCCAACGAGCGGGCGCCCATCATCGTCACCAGCCACTTCACCGCGATCCTTCAGGAAGTCTTGGGACGCATAATCCTTGAGCAAGTGCGCCGCGTCGACGACCGTAACCATCGTGTCGAGACGGGCAACGTCGGAAAGGCTCTTGCCGTGTTCGTCGCGGAATTCGAACGTCGTTGCGACCGGAAGCGGTTCGGCGATACCGGTCGATTCAATCAGCAAATAGTCAAAGCGTCGCTCAGCCGCGAGACGATAAACTTCCTTCAAAAGATCGTCGCGCAGCGTACAGCATATGCAACCGTTCGACATCTCGACGAGGGTTTCATCCGTGCGCGAAAGATTGGCGCCGCCCTGCGCGACAAGATCGGCGTCGATATTCACTTCGCTCATGTCGTTGACGATGACAGCGACCTTCAATCCTTCGCGGTTGTTCAAGACGTGATTGAGAAGCGTTGTTTTGCCCGCGCCGAGAAAGCCTGAAAGGATCGTGACCGGCAGACGGCCATCTTTCGCTGTTTCTCCGGCTCGCAAGTGAGTTGCGATGTTTGCATCCATCCGACGGTCTCCTCGAAATCAATGAGCGGCTGAATATCGGATGTTATAACATCCGTCAAGTTAAACGCGATGGATGGTAGTGTGCATACGGAGCATATGCCGGAGACAACCTTCGCGGCGCAGCATTGCGCGTCGCACAATTGCGCGAAGCAACGTCCTGCGATCGAAGCGATCAAATTCTTTGCTGTATGCTGCGGATTTTCTTGTCGCAGAGGACGTCTGATCTTACGTTTACTGAATAAGCAGGTGACTCACGGTGACTCTGATGACAACGGAAACCTGTACCCGGCCAATTTCAAAGGCCGAAGTCGATCGTTTCTTGTTCGGCAAGCATATTACCGGCTGTCCCGTATGCGGACGCTTTCGCTCTCAATGTGATGTGGACGTTCATACGCTGACGTGTCAGCGCGCCGACCCTTCGTCGACGGCGCCCGTCAATGTGTTGATGATCATTTGCCAGAACTGCGGGGCGATTCAATTTCACGACCGCAACGTGATCGCGCACTGGCTCGAATGTCAGAAAAAGGTATTTGTGAAGTAGCGACGCGCAACGCCGAACGTATGAACGGCCGGGGTTCCGGGATAAGGGCCCGTCGTAGCGTAGAATGGTTGCGGCGCCGTCAGGCGTCTTTCGCCATTTCCCGCAGCTTGAACTTTTGGATTTTGCCCGTCGATGTCTTCGGCACTTCGGCGAAAACGACGTATCGCGGAACCTTGTAGCGCGCGAGACCCTGGCGGCACCATTGGAGAATCTCCTCCGTGGTTGCCGACGCGCCGGGCTTGAGTTCGATGAAGGCGCAGGGCGTTTCGCCCCACTTTTCATCAGGTTT
>ERZ778017.1591-NODE-1591-length-21688-cov-6.677761_pt1 | contig 21688 bp, 14 predicted proteins | sample MGYA00375747_ERZ778017 | MGnify/ENA primary metagenome ERZ778017 (study PRJEB29350, sample SAMN05509838) | bioreactor metagenome | biome: bioreactor; material: wastewater | place: South Africa: University of Cape Town | collected 2014-03-17 ...
GCGCGAGCCGGAGGAGGCTCCGAAGGGGCGTAAGGCGCAGGCGAAAAAGGCAGCGCCCAAGAAAGCGGCCGCGCAGAAGCCCGGCCCGAAAGGCTCCGACCCCAAGGGCAAGGACGGCGGCAAACGCAGCCTTGTGCCGCAATTGCCTCGCAAGAACTGACGACAAAAAAGCCCCGGAAGCGGGGCTTTTTCTTTTGGCGCGTCAGGCTTGCGGTGCAAGAGCAGCGGATCGATGCCGGTTTATGGTAAAAATTCGATTCAAACTTTATTGGTAATTTCTCGTTAGGACTTGGGTTCGGTTTTCTGGCGGCATCGCTTGCCGCCGATCTGTTTTGTTTTCGCGTACAGGTCCAGATGCGAACGCCAAGCGTCATCGCCCTCTTTTCGATTTTGTGCCTGGCGGGCTGCACGTCCAGTTCGGCCATCGATTCCCTCCAGCTCGACAAGCCTTCCGGCGAAACGACGAGTTCGGTGGCGCGGCCGAGCGCGCCGATCGAGACGGCGGCGGCGGGCGGCGAAGAGGGCATGCCGCTCAGCGAGGAGGTCGCTTCGTACGGCTCGCCGGCGCGGCCCTTGCCGCCGATGGCGCTTGCCGACCCCGATGGAGCGCCGGAGCGCGCCGCCGAGGCGATCACGCTGGTTGCACCGACGAAACCCAAGGTGCAGAAGACGGCTATCGTCGGCGGGCCGATCTACAGCTACGCCTTCCGCGACGCCAAGCCGATCAATTTCGGCCCCCGCTCACCGCGCAAGCTCGCCGTCCACGGCGTCGACGTCTCGCGCTGGCAGGGCGACATCGACTGGATGAGGCTGCGGCGGCAGGGCGCTAACTTCGCCTATATCAAGGCGACGGACGGCGGCGACCATCTCGACCCGATGTTCAGGAAGAACTGGCGCGGCGCGCACGAGGCCGGGCTAAAGCGTGGCGCCTATCATTTCTTCTACTGGTGCCGCACCGCCAGTTCGCAGGCCGACTGGTTCATCCGCAACGTGCCGAAGGTCGAGGGCGCGCTGCCGCCGGTCATCGATGTCGAGTGGAATCACCTGTCCAACTGCAAGAAGCGGCCTTCCCGCGCCACGGTGCTGGAGAAGATGCAGGTGTTCATGGACAGGCTGGAGCGTCATTACGGCCAGCGCCCCATCATCTACACCGCCCCGGACTTTTATGCCGACAATCTGAAGGGCGCGTTCAAGGATTACCCGTTCTGGCTGCGCGCCGTGGCTGAGCATCCCTCGAAGGTCTATCCGGGCCGCAAATGGGTGTTCTGGCAGTATTCCGGCTCCGGCCTGTCGCACGGCGTCACCGGCAAGATCGACCTCAACGTCTTTCACGGCAGCGAGCGCGAGTGGCGGGCCTGGCTGGGCGGCCAGCAGATGGTCGCCGACGCCGATTGAGCCCGGCCGTCGCCGCTTTCTTCAAAAAAGCTTTCCTCACATTGCGTCAGCGCATGCGGGGTCGCGGTTTTCGGTGCTATAAGAAACCGGTTCACCTATCGCCGGGTCATTGCCATGCCGAACTCAAGCACCGTTGCCGTCATCGCGAACCACGAGGGCCTGGATTCCCAGGCGTTGCTGTCGAAGCTTGCCGCCGGATGGCGTGCCGCGGGCGTCAGGGTCGCCGGCATCCTGGCCGAAAACAACGAGGCCGAGGGCGAGTGCAGCGCGGCCTTCGTGCGCGACATCGCATCGGGCAAGCGGTTTTCCGTTCAACTCGATGCGCCGCTTCCCGGCAAGACCTGCCATCTCGACGCAGCCGGCATGGAAGAAGCGGGTTCGGGGCTGCTTGCGCAGATTCCTCAGGCCGACGTCGTCGTCGTCAGCAAGTTCGGCAAGCTGGAGGCGGCGCAGGGCGGCCTCTGGCCGGCCTTCGCGGCTGCGCTCGCTGCCGGCAAGCCTCTGCTGACCACCGTTTCGCCCAAGCATATCGACGCCTGGAACGCGTTCGCGCCCCGCGCCCTGTGGCTCGAAGGCGAGAGCGAGGCGGTCGAGGCGTGGTGGAGCGCGCTTCGCGCCGCTGCGTGAGCCGCGAGGGATTGCAGGGGAGGCGATGATGTTTGCCGCGCAGAAGATCAGCCAGGACGACAAGCCGACGCTCTACCGCGAGCTTTGCAGCCAACTCCAGGGCCTGTTGCAGGGCGAGGGCGATGTGATCGCCAACGCGGCCAACGCCTCGGCGCTGATTTTCGAGCAGGTTCCGGACCTGAACTGGGCCGGCTTCTATTTCCTGAAAACGCCGGAAGAATTGGTGCTCGGCCCGTTCCAGGGCAAGCCCGCCTGCGTGCGCATCGCCGTCGGCAAGGGCGTGTGCGGCGCCGCGGTCGCGCGCCGCGCCACCGTTCTGGTCGAGGACGTCTACGCTTTCCCCGGCCATATCTTCTGCGACGGCGGCTCGCGCTCGGAACTGGTGGTGCCGCTGATCCATGAGGGCAGGGTACTCGGCGTGCTCGACCTCGACAGCCCGACAACGGGGCGCTTCGATGCCGTGGATCAGGCCGGCTTCGAGCGGATCGCGCAGATTTACATCGCGACATGCGACTGGACTTCCGTTTGACCCGGTCTTACCCGAAGGTGAAGGCGTAGGCCGAGACGCCGGGGTCGAGAAAGCGGATCTCGAAGGTTCGCTCGCCGATTTCCCCGCTTTGCCGGATCATCTGGTAGAGCCGCTGGCCGGTGACGACGCCGTCGCCTTCGGCGTTCGTATCCACGCCATGGTCGTCGTCGGGCGCCTTGCCGTCGAGGGTGACGCGAAAGCGCACCGGCTTGCCGTCCGCCGCCGGCCCCAGCACCAGGTGCAGGTCGCGGGCGCGGAAACGGTAGACGATGGCGCCGTCTGCCTGGTCGAGCGCGGCGTGTTCGCGCCCGACCGTCCAGTCGCCGGACAATCCCCATTGGTTGAGCGCCGGTTCGCCGACCGTATAGGTGTGGGCGGCGTCGTTGACGAAGCCGCCCGGCGAGACGAAATTTTCGGCGCGGGCGTAGCCGACATAGGTTTCTGGCGAAGCGACCTTCTTCCAGTCCGAGGCTGCCTCCGCGCCGCCGGCGTTGACCGTCACGAGGTCGTCCGGCATCGCCTTTCCGCCCGCCTCGGCGAGAAGCCGCTGGATGACGCGCTCGGAGGCGTCGTAATCGCCCTCGCCGAAATGATGGTGGCGGATGCGGCCTTCGGCGTCGATGAAGTAATGCGCGGGCCAGTACTGGTTGTCGAAGGCGCGCCAGACCGTGTAATTGTTGTCGATGGCGACCGGGTAGGTCACGCCGAGGTCGGCCACCGCCTTGCGCACGTTGCCGATATCCTTCTCGAAGGCGAATTCGGGCGTATGCACGCCGATCACCACCAGCCCCCGGTCCTTGTACTTGTCGGCCCAGGCGCGCACGTAAGGCAGGGCGCGCAGGCAGTTGATGCAGGAATAGGTCCAGAAATCGACCAGAACGACCTTGCCTTTCAGGCCCTCGCGCGAAAGCGGCGGCGAGTTCAGCCACTCGATCGCCCCGCCCAGCGACGGAAAGGCGCCCTCGACGGGCAACGGCCCCGCGGTGAGGGGGGCGGCCTGCGGCTTTACCGCCGTCGCGGGGCCGAGACTGTCGATGAGGCCCTGTTCGAGCCGGGTGGTGCCTGCCAACGAGACCCTGGCGAGAAAGCCGGTGTCGAGCCCGAGCGCGATTGCGGCGACGCCGGCGAGCACCGCTGCGCCGAGGCCGCGCCGGACCCACTCGCCCGCGCCGAGCGAGCGCTTCATGGCGGAAAAGACTTTTCCGCCGATCAGCAGCGCCAGCGCCAATGAGGTCGCGGCCCCCGCCGCATAGGCCGCGAGCAGCAGCGATGTCGCGGCGCTGGCGCCTTGCAGTGCGGCCCCCGTCAGGATCAGGCCGAGCACCGGCCCGGCGCACGGCGCCCATAACAGGCCGGTGGCGACGCCGAGCAGCACGGACGACCACACGCCCCCGCGCTTGCCCTGTTCGGCCGAGAGCGACAGTTTCGCGCCGAGCTCGACCAGGGGCCGCGTCAGCCATGCCGACAGGCTGGGCAGGAGCAGCGTCAGGCCGAACAGCGCCAGCAGCGCGAGCGCTGCGATGCGGCCCCAGCGGTTGGCCTCTACCGCCCAGCCGCCGGCGACGGCGGCGAGGCTGGCTACCAGCGCGAAGGTCAGCGCCATGCCGGCGAGCACCGGCAGTCCGCCCCGCAGGAACGGCCGGTCGGCGCGCGCGAAGACGAAAGGCAGCACCGGCAGGATGCAGGGGCTGACGATGGTGAGCACGCCGGCGAGATAGGCTAGGATGAAAAGCAGCATGGTCGGCACACCGGGTCGGCAGGGGTGAAGCCTTTCAAGGCTTCGCGACAAAGCAGCCCGTGCGAATTCGCCCGATCCGAAGGACGATCGAGCTGGCTTCGATCTGCCGCGTCGAAGCCCTCGACCGGGGGAACCACCCCGCTCTTCGGCCTTTTCCTTGCATCTCTCGCCATCTCGAACGCCATTCCAGTCAAATTAACGAGTCCTGACCCTAGGTGGCCGGCTGGCCGCTTCGTGCGCAAGCATACGCAAATTGCGGCCCCGTTGTCGGCAATTCGCCGTCCCTCACGCGCTGTTGACCGTGCCGTGAGGCCGGCCTTTCAGGGCGTGCCGGAGAGCGCGAGGCCGAGTTGCGCCCGCCGCCTGAGCCACAGGCTCGCCCGATAGCGCGGGTCGCGCGTGCGCGCGTGAATGGCGTCCAGGATGCGCAGGACGCGCGCCGGGCCGATGCTGTCGCCCCATTCCAGCGGCCCGTGCGGATAGCCGAGGCCGAGCCTGACGGCGGCGTCCACGTCCGCTGGAGAGGCGATGTTTCGTTCCACGATGAGGCTGCCGATGTTGACGATCATGGCGACGACGCGCTGGCAGACCGCGCCGCAACTGTCGTTGACCAGCGTCGCCTTGCGCCCGGCGCTTTCGGCGAGCGCAAGTGCCGCGGCTCCGGCTTGCCCGGAGGTAGCGGGCGAGGCGACCAGCGTGATGTGCCGGTCGAGGCCGAAACAGGCATCGAAACCGACGGTTGCCGCTGCCGGCAGGCCGAGGCGCACGACCGCGCCGGTAACGTCCTCGCCCTCGAGGCCGACCAGCACGAGGCCGCCGTCCTTCGCCGCTTCGGCGGGGTCGGCGCAGACGCGGTGGCCGGCCGATTCCAGCAAGTGCCGCATTTGCCCGGCGTCGTCGTCGCCGAGGACCACCACCCTGTCCGGAACCGGGCCGCCGGCGCTTTGCGGCCGGGGCGGCACGATCGGGCGGTTTTCCTCATAGGCGTAAAAGCCCTTGCCGGTCTTGCGGCCGAGCAGGCCGGCCGTCAGGCGCTGCGCGGTGATGACGGAGGGGCGGTAGCGCGCATCCTGGTAGAACTGCTCGTAGACGCTCTCCATGACGGGATGGGAGACGTCGAGCCCGGTCAGGTCGAGGAGCTCGAACGGTCCCATGCGGAAGCCCGCCGCATCGCGCAGGATCGTGTCGATGTTGGCAACCGGGGCGACGCCTTCGCCGAGCATGGCCAGAGCCTCTGTGCCGAAGGCGCGCCCGGCATGGTTGACGATGAAGCCCGGCGTGTCGCTGGCGCGCACGGCGCGATGGCCGAAGCGGCCGGCGAGGTCGACCAGCGCGTTCTCCACCTCGGCGGCAGTATGCGCGCCGGAAATGACCTCCACCACCTTCATCGCCGGAACGGGATTGAAGAAATGATAGCCGGCGACGCGCTGCGGCCGCTCGGCGGCGGCGGCGATCGCGGTCACCGATAGCGAGGAGGTGTTGGTGGCGATGATCGCCTGCGGGGCCACGATCCTTTCCAGCGCCCGCAAAAGTTCGCGCTTGGGCTCCAGGCGCTCGACGATGGCCTCGACGACGAGGTCCGCTCCCGCCAGTTCATCGAGCCGGTCGACCGGCCGGATGTGCGCAAGCAGCTTCTCGACCGCCTGCGGGTCCGCCTTGCCTGCTGCCGCCCTTGCGCGCCGGCGCGCCGCGATCTGTTCCAGCGCGGCCTCGGCCTTGCCCGCTTCGCCGTCCATCAGCATGACGTCGATGCCCGCCGAGGCCAGGACTTCGGCGATGCCCGACCCCATGACGCCGGCGCCGACGACGCCGGCGCGCTCGATGTGGATTTGCGGGGGCATGGCGGAGCCGGTCATGTCAGCGCCCGGTGAAGGAAGGCTTGCGCTTTTCGAGGAAGGCGGAAATCCCTTCGCGCTTGTCGGCCGTGTCGAACAAAAGCTGGAAGGCTTTCCGCTCCAGCCTGAGTGCGGTTTCGAGCGGCGCATCCTCGCCGGCGAGCACCGCTTCCTTGATCTGCCGGACGGCGAGCGGCGCGAGTTGGGCGATCCTTTCGGCCATCTTCAGTGCTTCTGGCAGCGCTTCGCCTTCGGGCGTCAGCACGCTCACCAGCCCGGCGCGCTCGGCCTCCTCGGCGGGGAAGAGATCGCCCGTCAGCACCAGCATCAGCGTCTTGTACTTGCCGATGGCCCGCAACAGTCGCTGCGTGCCGTCGGCGCCCGGCATCAGGCCGAGCTTGACTTCGGGCTGGCCGAATTTCGCCGTTCTCGCCGCCACGATGATGTCGGCATGCATGGCAAGCTCGCAGCCGCCGCCCAGCGCATAGCCCTCGACGGCGGCGATGACCGGCTTCGGGCAGCGGGCTATTGCGTCCCAGACGCGGTGCGTCTGCTGCGCGAGCATATCGGCCGCGCCGAGTTTCTCGAACGCCCTGACGTCGGCGCCGGCGGCGAAATGGCCGCCGCGCCCGCTGATGACGACGGCGCGGATGGCGGGATCGTCGGAAAAGCCCGTTACCGCTGCCGCCAGTCCTTCGCGAACCTCGGCGTTGAGCGCGTTGCGGGCTTCCGGCCGGTCGATCTCGACCAGCCCCACCTGTGGGGAAGGCCGGCTTGCCACCACGACTTCGGCTTGCGCGTTCATGCCGGTCCGATCTCTGCTGGATATACGAGGCGCAGAATTTATTTCATGCTTGAAAGATTATAGGCGAGGCAGCGCGGGCCTGCAACCGCCGGCGGCCTGCTTCGCCATGATGCCCGCTGCTCCGGACGGAGGGCCTCAGGAAGACTTGCTTTCAGGAAGATTGCCGCAGGGGCCATATTTCCACGACGCCGTGCGCGACGGCGCAAGGGGTGTGCGACACCAGTTCGACGGCCTCGTCGAGGCTGCCGGCCTCGATGACCGCGAAGCCGGCGATGGGAAGCGGCGAGCGCATGTACGGGCCTTCCGCCGTTTCGACCCTGGCGGCGTCATGGTTGCGGACCTGGACCGGCGTGCCGGCCACGCCCATCAACACCCCGCTTTCCCGCAGCTTCGCGTCGTGCGCATGCGCGGCGTCGCGGACCTCGGCGGAAGTACGGTCGTACCCTTCGCGGTCTCCGTATCCGATCGTAATGAATTTGGGCATGGCGGCTTCCTTTGCTGCATGGATGCGCTCGCCATGGAAGCTCCTTGGGACATGTGCCCAAGGGGTCTCCGCTGGCGGAGCTTTCTCCGGCGGGGCGCAAACCGCCTGGTCCGGCGTCATCCGCCAGCCCGTTACCGGAGAAGCCACCCCGCCCTTCGGGCTTTTCCTTGCACTCCTCGCCGCCTCGAACGCCATTCCCGTCCTCATGCGTCACTAATTCTCGCTCAGCTCCCTATGTAAGTCTTTGAAATCGTTAGATCGAAAAATCGACTGCGTCACCGCTGCTCACGGATTCCTCGCTCGAAGGCTGCTCAGAATTCCGGGCACGCCAACGGCCGGGCGGGCGAACGCAAAAAGCCCCGGCCGATGAGGGCCAGGGCTTGGATTAAGGTTGGCGATGATGGGGATGTATGGGAGATCGAGTTCTTGATCGGCAGCTCCCTCGAGAAAGCAGGATTCACGGACACTGTACTCTGTAGGCGTTCGGCGATGAACAGCCCGATCCGACAGGCGGCGTGAATCAGAGGAAAACGACAGCTAGGATTTTGTGTTAATATCATTCGTCTGAAAGTACATATCTAATTGCTCGCCCTATAGCTATACCAAAACAGGGAATTATGAACAAAATAAATATTAATAACACGTCTTCTAGAAAAATAGGTTTACGAAAAATAATCATTAAAACTAATATTAATAAGAATAATATGGAAGGGGCATAAAATACGAATTGAATAACGCGTCCAGATCGAACTGCTATGGTGCTTTTACTTGAGAATGGCGGGAAAAGAAATTCTATCAAGCTCATCGGGTGCCTCATGAGGATTTGTTGCCTTCCTAATGATGGTGTCGGGATCAGGCCTCTGGCGTCAACTAGGGGGGCGATGCGCATGCGCATTCTTATATTGCCGAGGTTTTCTCCCCATTGGCGCTTGGCTCCCCCCATGAATACACGTCTGATCTTCGGTAGAGCGTCTGCTTCAGTTCTGCGGGATCGCCGACCGGGACAACTCCGGCGGCAACGAGAGCTTTTTTAACGGGCGCGAAATGCTCGCCGCGTTCCCGCGCCAGTGTGTGGAGCGAGACGTATTCGTGCTGGAACCGATCCAACTCCTCCTCACGAACGATCGGCTGCATCCATCCGGTTACGGGATTCTTCACTGTCACCGTCGCCAGGAGCCCTTTCTCGACCAGTGCCTTCACGGCGCGAGTGCTCGCGGAAAGGCGCTTTTCCAGGTCACGCAGCGAAACGCCGTCATAGTCGGGGCCCGTGACGAGGGGACGGACCTCCTCGACATCGACGAGGATCGAAAGGAAACCCTCCTGCCCAGGATCTCGACCTACCCGGGACAGCTTCCTGTCCATCACCAAGGCAACGACATTCATCACGGCGGCGCACGAATGCTTGGCGGCAGCGATCAGCGGAACCATCGCTGGATCGCCATGGAGTGCGGGATCGGCATCGCGCTGAAGCCGATCGAGGAAGCTGTCGAGATCGGTGCGTAGGAAGGCATGCGCTCCGCTGGCTCTACCGCCCGCCATCATCGGCTTGATGAAACCATGCTCCAGCAGGCCCCGGTCGTGCGGGCGGGGGACGTTCAGGTAGGACCGAAGCTTCTCCATGCTCATGGATTCCGCGAGGCCCTTCAGCAGCGTATCGGCTTTCTCCGCGTCGAACGTGACCTTGTTGTTCGCGGGGCCGCTGATCCCGTTGTCTGTCAGGTTAGCCCTCTGGAGCATCCGACGCATACGCTTGGGGTGGAGTCCATATTCCTTGGCGGCGGAAGCCACCGAGTGTTTTCTCCGCAGGGCAAGCTTGCGGCCGAACAGGGCATCGCCAGGGCCGAGGGCCAGCGTGTCCAGGGAATGGTCGACGATGATGTCGCGGACAGGGTCGTAGACCTTGTCGCGGCATTCGTGCGCCAGCCAGTCGTAGAGCCGTCCGTACATGACCTTCGGGCCCGTCGCGGATCGGCTTTCCCGGAAAGGCGTCTGGAGTTCATCAAGGAGTGCCCGGATGCCAACGGCGCCTTTGTCGACGATGTCGAAGCCGATGCCCTCGCAGTGCCATGCGTCGTTACCGACGATGTCGTCCAGGGTTACACCGGGCCCATGGACCGCAACCGAGCCGACGACAAAGGGGAGGTGGACGGCTGCATACATGGGCAACCCATCGAGCCACGATCCGGCGCTCCTGCCCTCCAGACGCGCGAGAAGATACTGCTCGAACCGGGACGGGGTTCTCAGTACCGCTTCGTTCGTCAGCTGTCGCAGACGAGGAATGGCGTCGCCGATCACGCGGCTCGTGTCGTGGATGATCTGCGGGCCATCGAGCTTGCCGACCTCGGTGAGAGCCATGCCGTGCTTCGCGCAGGTCCGAATCCCGCGGATGAGCCACATGCTGCGACGGTGGGGACGGGCGGCGAGGCGGCAATCGAGGCGATCAACGTCCTCGGCCATGCAGGCAGGGCACATCCGCACGCGGTTTCGGACGAGGCTGGGCTGGGTCAGGTGCTGACCCTTGTGCCGGAACTGCCGCTTCGGGCTGCCGACGCGGGTGAAAGATTCATGCAGGAGCCGATCCCGGTCCACGCCTGCGAGGTCGGCGAGCGCGCCGACAGCCTCCGGCTCGCAGTTGATGATATCCTGCGGATTGATATCGAAGTCGCGGCAGAATTCGCGCATGTCGTCCCGACATGCTCTCGTCGACAGGCGCGAGGCGAAGTCCGGCGGGGTTTCGTGCTCCCCCAGCGCGAGAGTAAGCGAAAGCCTCATTTTCCATCTCCCTTCGTGCTGCGGCCCTTTGGCCTGCGCGCGCCCGTAGGTTTTCCGGCCGCATCGACGACATCTTCGTAAAGGGCAGCCTCTACCGGAATCGCGGTCCAGTCGGTCGCCAGAAACGGATTCAGGTCATCGCTCCCCACACCCGTGCGGAGGGTGTAGACATCCGCAAAATGACCCAGGTTGAGTTCTCCGCCGCCTTCCACCGTCAGGCATTCGGCGATCGCGTCCTGTACGTATTCCACGACGATGCCGAACTGATAGGTCGCGGCATGGAGAAGGCGATGGGCGAACTCGGCCGACTGAAGTTCGCCGCAGCCAACTGACGGGCAAAGGGCGACAAGGTTTTGGACTGTTTGCTGGACGGACTCGGCGTGGTCAGAGAACTTCAGCGTCTCGAAGGGAAGCACGCGAACCCGTCGCTTCATCGAAGCGTCGTCCTGGCAAAACCGCGACAGCTCCGGCAGGCCGGAGAGGATCAGCCAGATGGGCCAATCCGCTTCCTGCATCATCCTCTTCAGCGTGTTCTCGACCTCCTGGGCCATGGTGTCGCTCTTGATCTCGTCGCCATGCTGGGCCTCGTCGATGTGGAGGATACGGACGCCGCATTCAGCCATCATTTCCCGAACGACGGGCCAGACCTTGCTGTGCCGGATTTCCCGGTTGCCCTGGTAACCGAGCTTGCGGACGATCTCGTTGCCGAGCGCACCCAGCGTGAACGGGGAGGGCGCGACCACGGACAGCAGGGGGCACCATTCGCCAGCCTTGCCGAAGCCGTCGAATTCAGGACGGCGGGCGAAGGTATGGGCGAGAGCCCGGCTCTTGCCCGCGCCCGCCTGTCCCGTGACGATGAGCGCCCGCCCGCCGCGAATCTGCCCCTCCGGAACCGGGGTTCCCGGCTGCTGGCCAAGCTCGAGAAGCATGGAATCCAACAGCCAGTCGATCTGTTCGTTGAGCTGCTCGTCGTAGGCGGTCGGTAGGTACGCCGAGAGAACCCGGCCCATCGCCTGATTGACTGAGCGGCGCTTGTCGGTCTGGTTCGACACGATCCTGTTGAGGAAGTCGGCGGACCTGCCGCTGGCAGCTTGGGGTTGCGTAATGTCCATGTGTCATTCCTTTCTGAGAAAATTCGTTCCGAGGCGGCCGCGGCGGCGCGTCACCGGGCGCTGGGTTTCGTCGCCGATATCCGGCTGGTCCTCGGCTTCCTGTCCGGCAACGTCGTCCGGCGCCTGGTGGTTGTCGCCTGCTACGGGAGCAGGCTCCGCGTCTTCCAAGTCCTCGAAAGCGCGGCTGCGCTCGCCCGCGATCGCGTAGCCGAAGTGTTCGACCAATTCCTCCTCAAGCTTCCGGATCTGGTTGTTAGACATCGGGGACGGTCCGATGCCGGCCACGGCAGCGGAATGTCTTCCCGTCTCGCGAAGGTCGCGGATGGCGGCGTGGACGATGTGCTCGCGCAATTTCGAAACATCGGCATGCCTGCGGCGCAGCGCGGCAACCGACTCCATCCACAGGGCGGCCGAAACGCCCTCCATGTCGAGTTCGCAGGGAACGGCGAACCATTCCGCGCCAGGATGGTTCCGGGAGACCCAGATCGTGCCAAGGTTCTCCAGGTCGGCCCTGATCCGGACATCGGCCTGCCCGACGGACTTGCGAAGGTTGGCAACCTCACTGGAGCGATAGAACAGCCCAAGGAACCGCACGCCCCGGTTCTGGATGCGCCTGTTGTCGGAGAAGCCGAACACCGTCCGCAGCACGTGCGGGGGCGGGGGCGGCAGTACCTTATAGAGGGCGGCGCGCTCCTCCCAGGCGTCGTTCGGGGTCTGCCCGCCGAGGCCGGCATGGGGCGTGTTGTGATAGATGTCGACGATGTAGCGGACCAGGGCTTGCCCCAACGCCTCCGTGACCATGTTAGCGACCGGATCCGGATCGTAGTCGCCCCTGTCGCCGACACCCGAGAAGGTGCGCCCCTGGAAAAACTGCATCAGCTGGGTGTCGATGGTTTCGAAAAACCGTTCGCCCACGCCGCGGGCATCCGGGTGCGAAGCCGGGCCGATCTCGTTGGCGGAACCGATGTCGCGCACGGCGCAACGGAATCCGGCGTCGATGAACTCGGAGCCGGAATCGGTAGGCACCGTTTCGGGCGTACAGGCGTGGTGCCAGGTGGAACTGCAACCCGCCGCCATGGCGATATCGGTCTTGTCGCGGCACGCCATCTCCAGGGTGCGGATCGCGGTGTCAGCGTCCGCGTTCCAGTTCAGCCGCGCGCCCAACACAACCTTCGTCGCCTCGTCGACCGCCGCGCAGAAGACGAGGCGGACCTTGCCGAGCTTGCCGACGAGTTCCTCCGGCATGCCTTCCCAGAATTCCTGAGGGAGCTTCAAGGTCCTCAACTGTACGCGCCAGCAGTCGAGCGCAACACGCTCGCCGGGGAACAGTGCGGACTCGACGCGGCCGCTCACCTTATGCTTCCGACGGGCGTAGGCTTCGCCACGCCGGGCGGCCGCGACCGCATAGCTGTCCAGCTTCCGGATCGCCCGTTCGAAGGTGCTCTTCGAAGGAACGGGGAGGGGAGGGAGGCCCTCCGCGGCCCGCGCGACGTTGGCGGCGGCAAAGGAGAGTGCGTCCACCGAACGGAGCAGGAGGGTGCCCGACCGTTCCCTGCGGGCGTTCTCTTCCTCGAGCGTGATCGAACCCGTCATCAGCTTGTACAGCATCGTGATGGACGGGCGGCTGCGGTCGAGGTACGCTTGCACCCATTTCGCCATGAGGGCGACGGAATGCGGATCGGTGATCTTCGGAGCGCGATAGCCGGCACGGCCCTTGCGGTGGTCGCGAAGCGCCAGGATGTCCCATTCATGCTGCTCGAGGACGCGAATCCAGCCGCGGACGGTCGAGGGAGACGGCGCCTTCCGGCTTACCTGGGACTTCCGGGCGTTGATTTTCCGGCCGGATGACCCGCTTGCCGATGCCTGGCGAGGCCGATCGGAACCGTTGTCCGCTTCCTCGTCCACGCCGTAGACCAGGTTCGCCATGACCTTGCCGATCGTCCGCCTGAGCGGTTTGTCGGAAAGGCTCGTCTTGCGGTCGTCGTACATCTGCACGACATGGCGGCAAAGCTCCCAGTAGAAGGCCAGCTCTTCCCGGTCATCGTCCGGCAGGTCCCGGAGCGATTTGATGTCGGGAGAACGGGCGAGAAGCTTCTGGCGGGATTCCTTGTTCTGCTCCAGACGCGGGTCGAGCTTGCCCTCCCTAACCAGTTCACGGAGCTCGTCCTGGGGGAAGACCTGACGCAATTTGGGGTTCGCCAACGGGCTGGCGGTGAGCACGTGCCTGTCGTGGCTGATGTGCTTGTAGAGGACCTCGTCGAAGCCCTCCCTGATCGCGAAAACGTGCCCGGGCTCGAACCCGTAGGTGGTGGGAGCCGAGGAGCGAAAGGTATGGCCGTTGAAAATGTTCATGCTGTTCCTCCCTGTTTGCAGGTCAAGGGCTGGGCACGCCTGACAAAGCATTCGTAGGAAATGCGGGCGTGGCCCCGCACCTCGAGCACGCGGTCGCCGATCAGCCGGACCGCCGCGTTGAAAGCGTTTCCGCCGATGCCGGAAGCGGCCACCAGGTCACGCAGTCGGCACCAGCCATGGAGACCGCTCGCCATACTGGCGACCCTCGCATCCGAAGCCGGGCAGGGGAGCGCCCGCGCCCGCAGCAGGAGCCGTGCGTCATGGACATCGTCGGGGTGGACATGGTCCTCGGTGCGGAGCAGGAAGACGTCAGCGAACGCAGCCCCGACCTGGGCTTCGATCAGCCGATGGACCTCGAGAATCCGGGACCTGTCCACCCTCTCCTTAGGCTTCAGGTCGACGGCAACGCGGGTGCCGTCCCTGAGGGTCAGCAGCGCGTCGAAGGTGTGTGTCGCCGTTCTGCCGCTTCCATCGACGAAATCGACCGGAGGCGGCTGGTCGAGGTAGTCCTCAACCAGGTCGCTGGCCAGCGAGATGTAGATGAAGCCGCGCTCGAGCTTGCTCTCGAAAACGAATTCACGGTTGCGGCCAGGGTCGACCACGAAACCTCGGAACGAGGCCGTCGAGCGCAGCGGCACCTGCCGCGACGCGCGGCTTGGCTCGGGCGGTGTCCAGGATGCGGCGCCAGTGGTCAGCTCGCTATGTGCAAGCTCCTTTCGGTGGCCTCGCCGTCATTCTCCCGGCACGACCGCACGGCCGCCGATTCCAGCCAGTCCGGACGAAGTGCCTCCGGCAGCTGACCCCGCGGAATGAAACGGTTGATGGAAATTTTCTTACGCATGACTAACCCTCTCCAGAACGCAACTTACCGATCCCGCGGAGCGATCCGCAGAGGCATCGGGAAGATATCGAAGGGGCAGACAGGAAGCCGGTTGGTGAACGTTCCGGCAAGGATACCGGAGGACCTCAGTCCAAAGCTTCGCGGTCGCCCCGCGTCGCTATCGATATGAAGACAGTCGTCATCGTTCGTCCTTGTCTCCACCCGGAGGTGGGAGGCGGCATTTACACGGAAGATCCTGCCGCCCGGTGAACGGAGTTCCTAAAATTGTTCGGATCTGAAATGTTCCGATCGCAATCAGGTAACCCTCGCTGATTGGAGGCGGAACATAGAGGGAACATTTGGCGACGTCAATAGGCTGACTTCGTCATTGCGTAGATCGCTTTTTGTGGTCGATGATATATACCTATACATATAGGAATATAGGATGTATGGGGTGTTTGCGGGTCGGGTTGAGGAAGAGAAACTTTGACGGGCGAAAGAGTTGGAAACTCCGCTGGACTGCTTGCCGCGGACCACGACGCGTGGGACGGTTGCATTGAACGTTTAATGGAAAATTGCCGCCATGACAGAGAAGATACCGTTGTCCAAGGGCCGAAAGCCTGCACAAGGCGAAAAGCGGCAGTTTCTCACGACGATAGATCCCGAGGTCATTCGTCAAGTGAAACAGGCCGCAATCGCACTCGACAGAACAGCGTCACAGATAGTGGAGGAAGCCGCTCGCGATTGGCTGGAACTGCACCGTGCAGGAAGGCGATAAGGGACCTTGGAATGAGCCCTCAGGTTATTTCGAGGGAGCGTGTAACCGCTCACGGGGAAGTCCTAACCGCTCAGCGTGAAGTTGAAGCGATGGTCAACCTTGTGGATCAAGAAGCATCGAATATCGAATCTCGATTCCTTGAGCCAGCCTGCGGTAATGGCAACTTCTTAGTGGAAATCCTGAAACGTAAGCTCGCTGTCGTCGAGCGTCGGCATGGAAAGCCAGATGCGCAGCACCTATACGAGCGAAACTCCGTTATAGCGGTCACGTCCTTGTATGGAATCGACCTTCTGGAAGACAACGTTCTTCAGTGCCGCAATAGGCTGTTGGCGAATTATGAGGATCAATATCGACGCCTGTTCAACGCTGCTGCTAAAGACGAATGTCTCAGATGTGTGAAATTTATCCTTGAGCGCAATATCATCTGGGGCGATGCTTTAACCTTGATGACCGTTGGGGAGAAGCGGCACATCGTCTTTTCGGAGTGGTCTCCGGTGAACGGAACACTGCTCAAGCGCCGGGATTTCACGTTTCGCGCTTTGCTTGCTCACGAAGATTCGAAGTCGCTACCCCTGTTTTCGGATCAGGGGGAAAGCGTGTTTATTCCAACGCCCGAGAAGGAGTTCCCGGCAGTCAGGTTCATGGAACTCCCAGATGTTCAATAAAAACACCTACAATCCGGACGTACTGACCTGCCTTGCCAATCTCAGCAACGACGAGGTCTTCACGCCCCCGCAGCTGGCGAACCAGATGCTTGATCTGTTACCCGTCGACATATGGAACGATGCCGCATGCACGTTTCTCGACCCGGGATGCAAGTCTGGAGTATTCCTTCGTGAAATAGTGAAGCGTCTCGACCACGGTCTTGAAGCGCGGTTTCCGGATAGGCAGGAGCGGCTTGACCACATCCTTACGAAGCAGGTGTTCGGAATCGCGACCACGCATCTGACCGCCTTGCTGGCCCGTCGGTCTGCATACTGTTCAAAGCACGCGAATGGACTCTACTCGATTTGCAGTAGCTTTTCTGATGAGGCTGGAAACATCCGGTTCAACAGTAGCTTGCAGCATACGTTCGATAGGGCTGGGCGCTGCACGTTTTGCGGCGCAAGCGAAGCCACCTACGCGCGGTCCGACGAACTGGAGAACCACGCGTATGAGTTTATTCACACCGATTCACCGGAAGAGATTTTCGACATGAAATTCGATGTCATCATCGGGAACCCACCCTATCATCTGAAAGACGGCGGGCACGGACAGAGTTCGACGCCAATCTACCACAAGTTCGTCGATCAAGCGATCAAGCTCGCCCCTCGATTCATCGTCATGATCACGCCTTCCCGATGGTTTTCTGGCGGTAAAGGGTTAGACGAGTTTCGTCAGAGGATGCTGACGAAACGACAGCTTCGCAGTCTTGTCGACTACCCGAAGCTCTTTGATGCGTTTCCAGGTGTAAAGATCCGTGGTGGTGTCTCCTACTTCCTTTGGGAGCGTGACTATATTGGTCCATGCACGGTGCAGACTATGTGGGATGGCAAGCCATTAGGGGAAGCGGCCGTGCGCCACTTGGACGCATATGATGTCCTCGTCCGCCGAAATGAGGCCGTGCCGGTTTTGGAGAAGGTTCTCGCATTTCGTGTCGATGGTCATCCCGAGTCCAAACTGGACAGCAGGGTGTCTAGCAGAAAGCCGTTCGGTTTTCCTACGAACTTCCATGGGCGAAAGTCACCCACCGGCTTGAGCGATCCGATCAAGCTTCATGGTTCGCAGCGGGTGTCGTGGGTAGAGCGTGAAAGTATCACGCAGAACAAGCTCTGGATTGACGGTTGGAAGGTTCTCACAACTGCCGTGCAGGGGACAAGCGGCGCTGTCGAAACGAAGTTTCTCAGCAACCCCATCATAGCGGGGCCAGGGGAGGCCTGCACAGAGACCTATCTCATTGCTGGTCGATTTTCATCGAAGGAGTCGGCCGAGCATTATGCATCGTACCTACGTACTAGGTTTGTAAGGTTTATGATTTCTCTGCGCAAGGCGACCCAGCACGCCACGAAGCAGGTGTACGCGTTCGTTCCAGACCTGCCGATGGACCGCATGTGGACTGACGAAAACCTATACGAAAGATACGGGCTAACGCCAGACGAAGTCGCCTTCATTGAGTCGGTGGTCCAGCCGATGGAAGCGTGAGAAAAATGGCAAAGGACTTCTTTCCCGCCCGTCCGGACTTCCGCCCCGTAATCTATGCATATGAGGACTCCAATCCACAGTATGCAGGGCTTCTGAAGGTTGGCTACACGGCTGGCGATGCTCGCGTGCGGGTGGCCCAACAGTACCCCACTAAGCGGCCTGGAAAACTTCCGTATCGAATAGTCGTAGAAGAAGTCGCCATGCGAAACGACGGATCAGCTTTCACTGATCGTGATATCCACCGGCTCTTACGCGACAGCGGTATTTCAAACCCGGAGGGAGAGTGGTTTGAATGTTCGGCGGACGATGTTCGAGCAGCTATCCTAGCGGCTCGAACCCGCAGCAATTTATACAGAGAGCGTGATCAGGATTTCGTACTCAGACGTGAACAGTCTGCCGCAATTGAGAAAACTGCGGACTATTTCGTAAGCTTCCGAAATGAGGATAAGAACAGAGGGAGGACACCTCACTTTCTCTGGAATGCCAAGATGCGGTTTGGGAAGACTTTCACAGCCTATCAACTTGCATTGAAAATGGGTTGGAAACGCATCTTAATCCTGACGTTCAAACCAGCTGTCCAGAACGCATGGGAAGAGGACCTTCTGCGGCACGTGGATTTCGTCGGATGGCAGTTCATCCGCCCTGGCGGTCTAACCTACGAGGAGGCGGACTTATCGCGACCGATCGTCTGTTTCGGTTCCTTCCAGGACTATCTTGGGAAGAACACCAGTACTGGCGGAATCAAAACTCGCAACGAATGGGTTCATGCCACAAACTGGGACTGCGTAATACTTGACGAGTATCATTATGGCGCTTGGCGGGAGAGCGCTAAAGAGTTGTTCGAGGCGGAAAACGGAAAAGAGGTCTCGTTCGGCGAAGGTGAAGGCATCGACTACTTCGATGAAGAGGTCATGCCGATCACGACCGACCATTATCTTTATCTGTCCGGCACTCCCTTTCGGGCCATAGCATCCGGAGAGTTTATCGAGGAGCAGATATTCAACTGGACCTACTCTGATGAACAGCGTGTCAAGGAATGTTGGTCGGGATCTGGCCATAACCCATATGCCCAGCTTCCGCGCATGGTTCTGCTGACCTACCAGCTACCAGACGCAATCCGAGAAATCGCCATGCAGGGCGAGTTCAACGAGTTTGATCTCAACGAATTTTTCTCAGCGACGGGAAAAGGCAGTCACGCCAGTTTCAAATACGAAAACGAAGTGCAGAAGTGGCTTGACCTAATCCGCGGCAGCTACGCTGAGGCCAATGTTGATAACTTGGTGCTCGGTGCACAAAAGCCCCCGATGCCATTTTCCGACGCTCGGCTTCTGAACCTTCTCTCTCACACCTTCTGGTTTTTGCCAAGCGTGGCGTCGTGCAACGCGATGCGGAACCTACTCCAAATGCGGCAGAACCGCTTCTATCACGACTACGAGGTTATTCTCGCGGCAGGAAGCGAAGCGGGGATTGGCGCCGCGGCATTGCCACCCGTGCTTAAAGCCATGGGAAACCCGCTTAAGTCCAAGACGATCACGCTCTCGTGCGGCAAGCTTACTACGGGCGTGACCGTCAAGCCGTGGAGTGGCATCTTGATGTTGCGAAGTTGCTCCAGCCCGGAAACATACTTTCAGGCAGCGTTCCGTGTTCAATCTCCGTGGACGGTTCGCAATCCGGATGGCACCTCGCCCAATCACGAGGCTATTATCAAGGAAGAGTGCTACGTATTCGACTTCGCGCCAGACCGGGCGTTGCGGCAGATCGCAGATTACAGTTGCCGACTAAACGTCGATGAGGCGAGTCCCGAGCATAAGGTCGCGGAGTTTATCGGTTTCCTGCCCGTATTGGCGTACGACGGCAGTTCGATGAAACAAGTTGATGCGGCAGGCGTTCTTGACATGGCGATGAGCGGCACAACCGCGACGTTGCTCGCACGTCGATGGGAAAGCGCCCTTCTGGTGAATGTTGATAACGATACATTGCGTCGGCTGATGGCGGATACCAAGGCTCTCAATGCCCTGATGAATATTGAAGGTTTCCGTAACCTAAACCAAGAAATTGAAACAATTATCAACAAATCAGATGCTGTGAAGAAGGCAAAAAAGGACGCGCACGACAGAGAGCTTAGCAAAAAGGAAAAGAGTGATCTTAGCGAGGAGGAGAAAGAATATCAATCCCTTCGTGCTCAGATACAAAAAAAGCTAATGAAATTTGCTACTCGTATCCCTGTATTTATGTATCTCACAGATCATCGTGAACGAACTCTAAAAGATGTTATCAGCCGTTTGGAGCCGGGATTATTTAAGAGTGTAACAGGTCTTGATGTTAAAGAATTCGAGCTACTAGTGAGCCTCGGACTTTTTAACAGTGCTCTCATGAATGATGCGGTATACAAGTTCAAGCGGTACGAGGACTCCAGCCTCAACTATGCTGGCATCAACAAGCACCAAGGCGAGGACATAGGCCTCTACGATACGGTTATCACCCAGTCTGAAGCTCGTGTAATCTACGAGAATGTACCCGTCATGGAGAACGCTTGACCAATCGAAGTTTGTTCCCTATACGTTCGCGCCCATGAATACGCCCGTGCACCTCGACCTCATACGCTGACGCTTTTCCGCCGCCGCTCTCCGACGGCCGTGACCGACTGCGTATGACCGAGGACAAGGCCGTGATCAGCACCTCCTGGAATTCCGAAACGACGACGAGACCAGACAGCCGCTCGCTCATATGCGCGGCCGTTGGCGCCTGACCGCGCCATCTCCGTCAGTTTTCCGAATTCCATCACCGTGCCGGCTTGCCGCCACGGTCGACAGAGGTGTCGATATGATCCGCTACCAAGTTATCGAAGATACCGAGAGCCGCGCCCTTGCCGAATTCCGGCGTAAGCTCCGGAAGTCTTTCCCGCGCTTTCTGGCCTATTGCTCGATCATGCGCGCATGCCGCTCCATTCCGCAGTTCCGGCTTGGGAAGCCTGTCGTTCTCGCCCTGGTGGTCGCAGACAGTTCCGACATCGAGATTTATGAGGATGCCGCTCGCTACGCCACGTATGGGCCTGCGATCGCATACGTGGGTGACGACGGCACGCTGGTCACGGCCAGGACCTCCGACCGCAAGAAGCTCGCTGACGAGATCGAGCTTTCGAAAGCGCTCGCCGGAAAACGGCGCGTCGTCCTCGTGGCCGAGAATGATGGCTGCGTGCCGGAACGGTTCCGCCTTGCCGCCGATGGGATCGTCCAGATCGGCCCCTTCGTGCCCCGTCACATCATCGCCGCGGCGAAGCTTTGCCTATCCCTGACGGTTTCGCCGGAACAGGCGGAGTTCATCGCAACGGTTCCGCTCCCGATCGTCGTCGCCGCCCTTCGGCGGGGGAGGCCTGTCGCCGCTGCCATCAAATTGATGAAGGAGGCGACCGCCCCGAAGCCGAAGGACCTGTCGGCCCCGACCTTGGCGGAGCTTCATGGCCTCGGCGAGGCGGGCGAATGGGGCCGCGAACTGGCGACAGATCTGGCAGACTGGCAGGCAGGCCGAATCTCCTGGGCCGACGTCGATCGTGGCATCCTGTTGAGCGGGCCGCCTGGCACTGGCAAGACGACGTTCGCCGGAGCGCTCGCCCGCACCTGCGACGCTCACCTCGTTCTCGGCTCGCTGGGCCGCTGGCAGGCCAAAGGACATCTCGGCGATCTCCTGAAGGCGATGCGCGCCGCCTTCGACGAAGCCCGCAAGAATGTGCCTTCGATCATTTTCATCGACGAGATCGATGCCGTAGGCGACAGGGAGAAATTCCGGGGCGACAACGCGCGCTATAGTACCGAGGTGGTGGCCGCGCTGCTGGAGTGCATCGACGGTGCCGAGGGGCGCGAAGGGGTCATCGTGGTTGGCGCCTGTAACCATCCCGAGCAACTGGATACCGCGCTCCTCCGTGCCGGCCGTCTCGACAGGCATGTCCGCCTCCCGTTACCTGACCGCAAAGGCCGCGAGGGCATCCTTCGTTGGCACCTTCAGGGGCAGCTTCCGGATGCGGATCTTTCCAGCATTGCCGCGGCGACCGATGGCTGGAACGGCGCCTCGATCGAGCAGCTTGTCCGGCAGGCGAGGCGGCGGGCACGGCGCGGACGGCGCGAGATGGTGCTGGATGACCTGACGACGGAACTGCCGACGCCCGTTCCTATCCCTCCGGAAATGCGGCGTCGCGCGGCCGTGCATGAGGCCGGGCATGCCATCGTGGCGCTCGCGCTCCGGTGCGGTGAGATTGTTTCCGTG
>ERZ778017.1592-NODE-1592-length-21682-cov-7.865770_pt1 | contig 21682 bp, 22 predicted proteins | sample MGYA00375747_ERZ778017 | MGnify/ENA primary metagenome ERZ778017 (study PRJEB29350, sample SAMN05509838) | bioreactor metagenome | biome: bioreactor; material: wastewater | place: South Africa: University of Cape Town | collected 2014-03-17 ...
GAGCTGGCCGGTCACCTGAGCCGCCCCACCCACCCAACTTCTCGGACAAGAAGGAGCAACACCATGAACGCAATCTCAACCGCGACCGTGACCACTACGGACACCGGGGAAGCCATCGACGGCGTGACTGTGCTGGGCGATTACCACATGAACGGCGGATACGACTGGATGGAACTCATCGAAGCCGAAGGCTGGGCAGTGATCCCGAGCTGGGGCTGTGACGGATGGGATTTGGGCCAGTGGCCCCATGTCATGGTTGCGGCCACGCGGACCGCTGACAGCATCGGCAACCTGTTCGGAGTGGCAACGTACTGCGAGGGCGACGTGAGTTGCTACTGGTGCAGGTGCGTTATTCGATCCGTGCGCTATTCGAATAGTTCTCGCTGCGTAGTTGGGGGTAGGCGTTCCAGGACCGGGCGGCGATGTCGGCCCAGCTGACGGCGGCTTCGATGCCGAGCCCGGTGAGATCGCATAGGGGCTGGATGGGCAGTTGCCCGGCCAGGTTGGTCAGCGCTGCGCCCCGCAGTTGCCGGGTGTCTATCCCGATTCGGGACAGGCCGCGGGTCAGGGCAGAGGAACTGAGGTGTTGTCCGGCATTGCGGGAGGGAAAGAGCCATCCTGTGGCGTTGGGAGTATGGCGCTGGGTTTCTTGCTGGTAGTGGTGGATCAGGTCCGCCAGGACGGGTTCGGCCAGGATGTGTGATGACCCGAACCATAGCCGTGTTTGTGTGCTGTTACTGGTGATCTTGGCGTTGGTCAGTGCTGCGATGTGTGTGAGGCGCTGGGCGTAAAGGCCTACGAACAGTCCTGCGATGCGAATTTTCGGCGGGATGGTGGTGTCTGTTTCGAGCTGGTGCACGACCTGGTGGTAGTCGGCTTCGGTCATCATGGATCCCCGGGTGTCGCTCCTGACGCGGTTGATGGTGAGTTTGGGAATCAGTGCGTTGGTGTGCGCCCATGCAAGGAATGCCGGTAGATGTGTGCGCAGGCGCTGGCTGGGATTTTGGACGATACAGGTTTCGAGGTGTGTTTGGTTCGCTTCGGAAAGGTTCAGGCCGGAGGCTGTGAGGTGTTCGAGATATCGGGCCGCTGTTGTGAGTTTGTCGCGTCCGTAGTGCTGGGCGTTGCGGGTCAGGGGTTGGCGACGGGCCTTGATGCGCAGGTTCCGTCCGACGTTCCAGCGCAGGTATGGCTCGAGGATGTTCCGCGTCGCTGGGGGCAGTGACTCGAGGAATTTTCTGGCCCAGGTGTCGAAGAGGTGCAGGTTCTCGTCCCGGGTCGGCAGTAAGCCGGTGTCGGTCAGAAGACTCCGGACGTACTCGGCGGATTTTGGTCGGGGCCATTGGTCCAGGGTGTCGTGTTCAAGGGGGACGTCGTTGTTGACGAGGGCGCGGATCAGCTCAGTAGCGGGTCTGTTGTGTGCGACCTGGACTACGGCGGTCATTTTGGGCCGTTGCAGCAGGTTCTGCCGGACGGGTTCGAACGCGGTATTGATGACGCCGTGGCGGTCTGTGATGAGTTCAAGGGTTCTGCGTCGGGCGACACAGGTGTAGCAGTGTTTTCCGTGCAGGTTCTCCTCGCCGCCGCAGTCTGCGCATGCGTAGCGGGGCCGGACCCCTGCGCACGAGGCGCAGCAGGGGTTGTTGCCCGGCCCGAGGTAGGCGATGATCCGCATGTTCGCGCAGCCGGGGCAGCGGATGGCGGTGCTTTTGATCCGGCGGAAGCATGAGCGGCATTGGGGTCCGCCGAGCAGGTGCGCGGCGATGCGGGAGAACGTCCCGCAACTGTGGCAGGTGAGGACGGTGCCGGGGGCGCAGCGGTAACAGAGCGGCCCGTCAGCCGTGCGCTTTTCGATCTCCCCCATCGCGCCGCAGCGGGAACATTGCTTGAATGAGGCGGGGTTTTTCCGCCAGCAGGGCCTGCAATGCGCGACCCCGTCGGGTCGGGCGATGATGATCGTTTCCTTGTCGCAGACGCCGCAGGCGTGCACGATGAGTCGTCTTTCGCAGCGGGCGCAGACGCGCCTGCCATCGGGCAGGGTTTTGACGAGCAGCCGTTCCTCCCCGCATGCCATGCACCGGGGCTGCACGATTCCATCGATCCCGCTTGATTGCAGTTCCGTGAGCAGGCGTTGGGCGAGCCGCGGCATGAAGGGGTCGCCGCTGGATGCGAAGCCGGGCACTTGTTGGACGTACTTGCGAAGGATGCTCTCGGCCCGTGAGGAGGCGGCGTTGGCGGTGATCCAGGCATCGAGGGCGGTGGTCCCCGCCTTGCTGAGAGGACCGGGAAGGTTCGCCAGGATCTGCAGCAGCGGGGTCTTCAGGGTTTTCAGTCGCCGGGGCGGCGGATCCGGGCCGGAACGGGGCGAAGGTCCCCGATAGGCTGCAGTCCGCTGGTCTCGGCGGTTTCACCGGAGGCGGTGCGCTCGGTCGGGGATAGGGCCGCTGCCCGGGTGAAGGTGATCAGGTCGTTGGGGGTGCAGCCCAGGATGTCGCAGAATGCTGCGAGGACTTCCAGGTTGAGCCGGGACGGGGTTGAGGTGACAAGCCGGTAGACCTGCTCGCGGGAGAGCGAGACACCGTGTTCGGCCATCAACGGCACCAGATCGGTGGTCTGGTAGAGGCCCTTGGCGGCCATAAGTTGGCGGATGTTCCAGGAGATCACGTAGGCGTTGGTCATTGCTGCTGGCCTTGCTGTCGGGGGTGGCGGACCCGGGCCAAGGCTTTGGCGAGGATCCGGTTCTTGTAGTCATCGCTGACGTCCGTGTAGACCGCCGTGGATGAGGCGTAGGAGTGGCCCACCTGTTCCTGGACGAACCGTTCCGGGTAACCGTATTCAAACAGATGAGTGACATAGGAATGCCGCAGGCTGTGCAGGGTCAGTTTCGGATCCAGGCCGATCTCGTCGCGCAGGAGCGCGAATTTCTCATCGGAGTGCCTCACCGACAAGCGTGAACGACGCTCGGTCATCCAGACCGGGCTGGCGCTTCCCGGGCGGAATTTCGGGCGCCCCTCTTCGATCCATTGCCGCAGGCCTTCCACTGCCCAAGCGAACTCGGGCACGGCCAGCACGGTCCGGCGGCGCGGCGGCCCTCCCTTGTTGGCCTTGGCGTGGCGGACGTGGAGGCTGCCGTAACTGCCCCACTCCGGGTTGTTCGGGTTTGACCGCAGGTCGGCCAGGTCCAGCATGCACGCCTCCCGCCGGCGAAGACCGAACGCGTAAACGGTCTTGAAGAACTGCGCGTCCCGCAGCGCCCCGAGAGCTCCCTTCTTCCCGGCCGCGAGGATTCGCTCAACCTTGAGGTCTGCGTGGGCGAAAAACGCATCGGCCTCATCGAAGGTCAAGGCCCGCTTCGCCGGGCGGGCCTCAAACTCAGCGACGTGATGACGGGTGTTCCAGTCATGGCAGATCTGGACAGGATGGGCGCCAAAGCGCTCCTGGCATACCTCGGGCCAGTCATACCGTGCATCGGTGATGAAGGCGCAGAACCCTCGAATCACCCCGTGATAGCCCCGAAGCGTAGAGTGCGATGCCGGCTCAGCCCGGTTGAGCAGCGAGACCGTGAAGTCCTCAACGTCACCGGGCTGCCATGTCCACGGATACTCACCCGTGAACCTCGCAAAGCGCTTCACCAACGCGACGTTGCTCCGGGTTGCCACCCCATTCAGGCCCCGGCTCAGCCGCTGTCGTTCCCACCCGGCGAGCATCCCTTGAAAGACAGCCTCCATCGGATCCAACGGAACCACGTTTAAGGGGAGCACTTCTGCCCCAAACGAACGAACCATCAAGACTCCAATCCACATACTTTAGGCATCATTGAAGCATGAAAGTCACTAATGATGCATTAAACGCAACTTCAGAAGTAGCTGCGGGCAGTGGGTGCCTGTTGCCCGGTTGTGAGACACTGCAGGCCGGAGTGGTTTTGCGAGGGGGCAGCGGTGCTGGCTTGGGCAACAATCTTTTACGGGGCGGCGCTGTCGGCAGTTGCTGCTCTGGCGTTGGTGGTTCTTGTGGGCCGGGAAAGGCGCCCCGTCACGCTGGCCGCCGTGGCGGTAGGTGCGTTTGCGGGTCCGTTCGCCTGGAACGCCATCCTGCGGGCCGTGAACGCGCCGCAGTTTTTCGTCGACGCACCGCTGCCGGTGTTTCCGGTCAGCTGGCAGGATGCCGGTTCGGGTGTTTTTGCTGTGGCTGCCCTGGCAGTGGTCCTCGGTCTGGGTCCGCTGCGGGCTGCCGCGGGCCGCAGGGTGGTGATTCTGACCCTGCTCGGCGCCGTTGCGGCCCTCGTCGTTGACGTTTTCCTCTACTGAAGCAGTGACGCAGGGCTGGGGGCAAAGGAAGCCTTCGGGGCGATGCGGGTAGGGGGACAGGGCCCGCCCGGAAGTGTTCCGGGCGGGCCCTGTGATCGGTTGCGGGGTCAGTCGGCGCTGCTGGCGTTGGCCTTGGTTCGGCGGCCGATGAGGTAGGCGCCCGCGGCAACGAGGATCAGCAGCACGGCGCCGGCCCCGATGATCAGGCCGGTGTTATCACCGCTCTGGGCGGACGCGGGCGTCGCGGCCGCCGTTTCCGCGGACGGGGCCGCTGATGCCGGGGCTGCGGCCGTCGTTGCTGCTACGGCGGACTCGGTGTGACCCTCCCCAGCGGCGGGGGCATAGGTGAAAGCGAAGGTGCCATCAATGGGGTGCCCGTCAGCGGACACGGCCCGCCACGCGACCGTGTGCTTTCCCTCGTGGTCGATGTCCGCGGCGATGCTCAGGGTGGCCCCGTCTGCGGTGACGTCTCCACTGCTGACGACGTGCCCGTCGGGTGCGGTGACTTCGATGCTGTTCGAGCCAGGGAGCCCGGTGTCCGGGGCATTAGTGAGGGTGATGGAGACCTTGCCCGGGTTCTCGGTGATGGTCTGCCCGTCGGAGGGACTGGTGGAAGCCAAGGCGTCGTGTGCCTGCGCGGGGCCAGTACCGGCCAGAGCGGTCAGGGCAACGGCGGCGGTGAGTGCGGCGGCCACGCGGGCGCGGCGGAGTGAAAACGTCATAACTGGAGTGTCCTTTCGGGACAGCCTGCGGCACAGGTCGGCACTGTCAGGCAAAGGAAATCAAAAGGGTCAAAGCCGGCAGGGCCCGTCAGGCGGCGAAAGCCGCCACGGCCCTGGAAGAAGCGGTGGGCGGGCCGCGCAGGGCCGGGATCCGCAGGCATGGGTGCAGTCGCGGGATCACCAACCCTGCAGGCGGTGCCGGCGTCGTCCAATGCGGCAGCACGGGCAGGTGGAGTGCGAAGCTTCGGGGAGCCAGCCAGTCCAGCATCCGCCAGAGCATTGTTTCGCCGTGTGCCAGCAGCAGCGCGGTCGCGGCGACCGCGAGGATGTGCGCGCCGGTCATGACCGGTCCTGGAAGGACCCCCGTGACGTGCGCGGCCATGGTTCCGGTCGCGGTGAGGCAGCCAGGAAAGGTGGCGGACTGGTGGTGTCCGTGGGCGGCGATCCCCGCCGCAGTGCAATGCTCGACCGGGCTGGGAAAGGCCGTGAACGCGGCGTGCAGGGCCAGTTGCCCGGTGCCCAGCGCGGTGGTGATCGTGCCGAGGCCGAGCTTCCGCCGGGCCAGGACGGTGACCGGGAGCATGACCAGCGCGGCCAGCAAGACGAGCAGCGGCGTGGCGGGGAGGCGGCCGCCGCCGGCGGTGTGTGCCGCGGCCGCGATCCCGAGGATCAGGCCCGCGACGGTCAGGGCGCGCGGCAGGGTCAGGGGTGCCTGTGCTGGCATCATCGTCCCTTCCTGCCGCCGCCCCGCCGGGGTGTCTGTCTGGTGTTGGCTTAGTCGTGGGTGGGTTCGCCGGTGAGGCGGTGGTCTGCGTGGTTGATGGTTTCCCGGATCAGGCGGACGAGGTGCCCGTCATGCAGGGAGTAGATCACCTTTTGGCCGTCCTTGCGGGTATCGACCAGGCCGCTGAGCCGGAGCTTGGCCAGGTGCTGGCTGACCGCTGTCCGCGGAGCCCCGGTCGCTACGGTCAGCTCGGTGACGGTCTTCGGGCCGTCCGTGAGCTGCAGGAGCAGATGCAGCCGGGTGGGTTCGGCGAGCATCCGCAAGGTCCCGGCAGCTGTTTCGAGCAGCAGCGGGCCGGCCGCGACGTCATGGACGAGCGAGGGCTCCTCAGACGCGGCGGCCGCGGTGTGGTCCGGCTGGCTGCTCATCAGCATGCTCCAAACGATCAACGGGTCCGGGGCTGTGCCGGGGCCAGGAAAGGAAGGCTCCTGCCGCCCCTATCATCGCAAGAATCAGCAGCGCGAGCGAAGCCGGGCCCAGGCCCGCGGCTGCCCCGGCGATGCCGGCCAGCGGGTAGCTGATGATGTAGCAGGCGTGGGAGAGGGAGAACTGGGCCGTGAACACGTACGGCCGAGTTGCCTCGGTCGACGCCTCGCGAAGCAGCCGCGACGACGGGGTAAGGATCGTGGAGTTCCCTGCACCGAGCACGAACCATAGTCCCAGCAGCGACCACCAGGTCGCATCCGAAGCGGGCTGGAACAGCAGCACTGTCGCCACGGCCAGGGCCGCGGGGATGACGGCCGCGCCGGTCAGCATGACCGCCCGTTCTCCGAGTCGCTCCAAAACACGTGGAGCGGACAGCGCCACGACCATGGATCCGACACCGAAGCTGGCAAGCGCCAGGGCAAGGTCCGTGTCGGGGCGGTGCAGGATCTCACGGACCATCACGACACTATTGACCAGCACCAGCGCGGTCGGCGCCGACACCACCAGGTTCAGCGCGAGCAGCGACCGCAGCCGCCGGTTCCGCCAAAAAATCCGGGCCCCGAGGGTCGTGCGGTGCCACAGGGATGACGCCCCGCCCTGCTGGGCAGACGCCGTGGCCGGCAGGACGGTCAGCACCACCATCAGTGCCGAGAACAGGAACCCGCCCACGGTGCCCAGGAACAGGTTGTTGTAGCTGAGCACCGTCAGCAGCAGCGCCGCAATGGCAGGGCTGGCCAGCGCTTCCATGTCGTAGGCCAGACGGGATAGCGACAAGGCCCGGGTGTAGTCCTTCTCATCGGTCAAGACCGCCGGGATGAGCGACTGGAATGCCGGGGTGAAGGTCGCCGAGGCGGACTGGAGCAGGAAAATCACCACGTAGATCTGCCAGGTCTCCGTAATGAACGGCAGGCATAACGCCATCCCGGCGCGGATCAGGTCCGCGCCGATCAGGACCGGCTTCTTCGGCAGCCTCGCCACCAGCGCGTTGATCACCGGTGCAAAACCCACGTACGCGAACATCTTGATCGTCAACGCCGTGCCCAGCACCGCACCCGCGTCCCGACCGGCCAGGTCGAACGCCAGCAGCCCCAGCGCCACCGTCAGCAAGCCCGTGCCGAGCAACGCGACAATCTGCGCGGCGAACAGCCGCCGGTACGTCACATCCTTCAAAACCGAAAGCATGAAACCCCTCTAAGTGCGTATGTGCGTGATTACGCACATATAAAGGTTATCCTTGAATCGCCGCCGCGGACACCCAGACGGAAGGATTATGACGATGACGCCCAGGACTTCTGCCGGTTCCACGACCACCCAGCGCCTGCACGAGCGGAGAGCGGGGAAGCCTGCAGGCAGCGAGAGCAGGGGATCCGAACTGACTTCGGCCGCCATCCCGGGCCACGGCACGTTCTTCCTCACCGATGCCGCCTTGGAAATGATCGCTGTGTTCGGCGGGACGCTGCACTGCTACCTGGGCCCGGGCGGATGCCGGAAACAAGGCCTCTACTTCTCCCGTACCGTGCCCCGCAAGCCCCTGCGCTGCGCACTGCCCGGGGCTGACGGTGCAAGGCTGGAGGTCAGCGTCAGCCATGACCTCGCACCCAAACTGGACGGAGCCGTCCTGGACTTCGGGGCCTACAACAAGATGCAGCGTTTTGTCTGGGCATCACTACCGGCCGTGAAAGGCCCGCAGTGCACCTGCCTGCGCTCAACCGGGTCACCGGCCGGCAAACGCTCCCCCTGTCTGGACGATGCCGGAACAGGCCTGACAGATCTCTAACAACACCGCGTGAGCCGGCGCACCGGCCAGGGCAAGCCGATGCCAGTGGCCGGGCACCAGCCTGGCCAACCTCCGAAGGGGCAGCTCGGGACGGCTGCGCCGCACCGAGAACCGGACCTCGCTTCGCTCGGGCTGCCAAAGCGTTCTTCTTTTTTGGCTGCTGTCCTGACGGATTGTACGTACCCGCTCCAGCCCGTCTAGCCCCTCCTTCGTCGGGGCCTGCGCTCCGAAAAAGTCTTCTCCGGCGCTCCTGCGTCGCTTATTTCCTCCGAAGATTTTCCGGCTCTTGCCCTAGCGGGTAGACGGGCCTGCACGGGCACAGCTCCGCAAGCTTCGCCAGCAGCCAAAACAACGGGGGAGAGGGGAAAGCTGGCCACTCACCCGAGCCGCCCCGCCCACCGAACACCTCGGCATAGGAGCAACACCACATGAACGCAGTCACCACCAGGACCGTGACCACCGGCGACACCCAAGAAGTCATCCATGACGTCCCCGTACTCGGGGATTACCACATGAACGATGGCTACGAGTGGATGGACGTCATCAGCGAACACGGCTGGGTCGTGATTCCGAGTTGGGGCTGCGACGGCTGGGACCTCGGGCAATGGCCCTACGTCATGGTCGCAGGCATCCGCACCGCCGATAAGATTGGCAACCTGTTCGGCTTGGCGACCTACTGCGAGGGCGACGTCCGCACGACGTTTTATCGGACAAAATCCAGATTCTGGACCGCCGTCAGCGAGCAGGCGTTCTTCCACTGGAAAAACGGCCAGGCCCAAGGACCGGACGACCTGCCCAGCACCTTTGATGGCATGCCCGCCAAATACCGGCAGCCACACGTAATTCAGAACGCCGGCTAACCACCACCGGCCCCGGTGTCCCGCCCTCTGCAGCGGGGCACCGGCCGGACCCGAAGTTTACGGTCCGCACCCTGGCGCATTCCGCCGCTGATGCATCCAGTGAATAATGCCCGGTCACGTTCTACCGGACCAATGCCCGCCAATGGGACGCGATCACTGAGCAGGCGTTCTTCCACTGGAAGAACGGACAGGCTCACGGCCCGGACGACCTCCCGGAGGCAGCCGCGGAACTTCCCTCCCGCTACCGGATGCCCTGCACGGTCAACGCCGCTTAAGAAGCGCAGGAGCCGGTGCCCCGCCGACAGCGGCGGGGCACCGCACCCCCACCCGCACCACCTGAGAGGAAAACCTGATGGGCACCTGCACCGCCCTGATCATCCCCGCCGACGGAGCCGAGCCCGCGCGGGTCGAAACCATCGACGCATCGCTGGAGAACCTGCAGACCCTCGTGGCCGGGAACATCGAAGCCGTGAGCGGCTACGACTGGCACTTCTACGTCAACGAGGAAGGCAAGATCCTGAACTTAGCTCCTAACCGCCGCGCCGCTGCGCTGGTCTTGGAAGAAACCGGCGTTCTGACCGATGTCTACTGCGGGAATGCCGTGTTCCTGGGCGAGACGGAGGACGGCGGCGAGGCCGACGTCCCTGAGGAACTGATCGACCTGGCACAGCAACTCTTCGGACTGCACCAGCCGGTGGGCTGACACCCAGGACGGTGGCCGGCCCTACATGGCCGGTCACCGCTGGCGGTCCGCCGTCGTGGCCGGCTCCCGCTTCGGGTAGGGGTGGCTTGTGAAAAAGTGAAATATCCGACGCTAAGACCGTTCGGCATACTGTTGCGGTCGACCGTTGGCAGTTCATTTCGTTGGAGCGAAGTCGTATGCCAGAAGCACGGCCCCTCACACCTACGGATTGGAGGTCGGGGCCGTGGGCGCCCCTGAGGTGGCCGTGTCCAGGTCAACCGTGGTTGGAGACGCCCCCTCCTGTCGGCTAGTCAGCCGTTGATTCGTTTAGTTTGTTCGCATCATGGCGCACTGGCACGCGGACAAGGTGCCCTCCGCGACGCCGGCCTCACGGCCTGCCGCGGATCGTTGTGCGGAGTTCTCAAGTGCTGCGGGGCCGCCGGCAACCGAGGTGTTTGCCGCTGGGGCGTTTACGATGGTGGCGTTTGCACCAGCTCCGATCCTCATGTCTGCCTCCTGCTGGGAAGCGGAGCGCTCTGGTTCTGCAACCACTGGTACGTCTTCGACTTCGGCGTGGCGCGGCCACAGGGACAGTGCCGCTATGGTGCCTGCCGCGGCCAGGGCGGCGAGGATGGACCAGGTGAGGGTGAATCCTGCCATGGTGCCGAGCCATCCGGCGATGGGGTAGGTGATCAGCCAGGCGAGGTGCGAGAGCGAGAACTGGGCGGCAAAGACCTCGGGGATCCCGTTCGGTTCGACCGAGCCGCGCAACACTCGTCCCGTCGGGGTGACAACCAGCGCCATGCCGCTGCCGATCACGACCCAGACGATGGCCGTTGCGGTCATCGTGAGCAGTCCCGTTGCGGTCATCGTGACAGCGGCCAACGTGCCGAGCACCAAGACCGAAGCCCCGGCCATCATGACGGTGCGGTCGTTGGTCCGCTTCAGGATCCGTGGGAGCACCAGGGCCACGAGCAGGGTTCCGCCGCCGGAGGCGGCGAGCATCCAGGCGACATCGGCCTGCGATCCGCCCAGGTTGTCCCTGACGTAGTTGACGGTGTTGACGATCACTATCGATCCGGCGGCCGCGACCACCATGTTCAGCGCCATGACCCCGCGCAACCGTGGCGTCCTGGCGAACCGCTTGATCCCCGCCGAGGCCCGATCCCAGGCATTGGCGTGGGCGCTGGGTTGGGCGTTGGGGATGCGGGTGGACATCACGAAGGCCGCGGAGATGACAAAGCCTATCGAGGTGCCCACGAACAGCCAGTTGAACGTCATGAAGGACAGGGCGATGGCTGCCAACACCGGGCTGAGCAGGCTTTCCATGGTGTAGGCGACCTGGGAGGCGGATAATGCCCGGGTGTAGTCTTCCTTGTCGGTCACGATGTCGGGGATCACTGCCTGGAAGGTGGGTGTGAACGCCGCAGAGGCGGCCTGAAGCAGCCCGATCAGGACGTAGACGTGCCAGACTTCGGTGATGAACGGCAGGGCAAGAACCACAACGGCGCGCACCACGTCCAGCAGGATCAGGAACATCCGGCGCGGTAGCTTGTCGACGTAGGCTGCGGCGAGCGGGGCGATGAACACGTACATGACCATCTTGATGGTCAATGCGGTGCCCAGCACCACGCTGGCGCGCGGACCCGCGAGTTCGTAGGCGAAGAGTCCAAGGGCGATGGTTGTCAGTCCGGTGCCGAAGAGGGCGATGACCTGGGCGCTGAGCAAATGGCGGTAATCGCGGTTTGCAAGCAGTCTCATGGCTTCCTTTTCTTGCTCCGCAGTACGGGGCACCGCCTCGGCCCTGGGGCTATCCCTGGAATCTGAGGTTCGTGCGTCCCTACGAAGCGTGGTTGGTTTGTGGGGTGAGGCCGGCCAATAGGTTGAAGGCGCCGGTGAGGATGTTGAGGGTGACGATGCCAACGATGTCGGCGATCTCGCGATCGCTGTAGCAGTGTTCCCGCAATGCGGATACTTGCTCGTCGGTGATGCTTGTCGGTTCACGGTAGATCTGCAGGGCCAGGGCGATAATCGCAGCGACCGCCGGATCATCAGAGGTGCCGGCGCGGGAGCGTTCGATTTCCGCTTCGTCGATGCCCAGTGCGCGGGCCGCGTTGATGTGGGACTCCAGACACAATTCACAGCCCTGATGGACCTGGATCGCGATCGAGAGCCGTTCGCTGATCCCGCGGTCGAGCTTGGCCCGCTTCATGGCCCGGCTGAGCTGCAAGTAGCCTCCCAGCACTGCAGGGGAGTGTGCCATGGTGGAGACCATGTCACCGACCTGGCCATGGCGAGAGACCAGCTCGGAGAGCATCTCTCGTGAGGCGCCGTTCGCGCTTTCGGGGGTGAGCCGGGTCAGCCGTGGTGTGCTGCTTTTGCGGGTGCTGGCGGCTTTGCGGGAGGTTTTCGAGGGGGTCATGGTGTTTTCCTTCCGGTTCGGTGCCGTACGTTGCTGAGTGCTGCGGGGCTGCCTAGTGGTGCTGGTGGCCATGGTGACTGTGTCCTGTGTGCCCCGCAGCGTCGTGGTCAGGCTGGCTGGCCTGCTGGGCAGTTGCGCCGGCGTGCACTGTGAATTCTGCGGTGCGGACCACACCTTCATGCTGGAAATCCAGGAAGAGGCGGTAGAAGCCAGGGGATGGTGCTGCGGCCATGAAAACGATCTCCGGTCCTGCGGCGGTGTTTCCGTCTGCCGGCTCGCCCTCCGGGTGGATGTGGAGGTATCCCAGGTCGCCGACGCGCAGCGCCACCAGGTGTCCGTAGGCGGCCAGGTAGGGTTCCAGGTCGGTGACCGGTTCACCGTTCCTGCTGATGCTCAGCGTCAGATCACTTGCCTGGCCCGGGAGCAGTTCACCGTCGAGATTCACCGTGTAGGGCCCAAGTTCTGCGCTGCGGCCGGTGTCGGGAAGTGACTGTGGCTCGTAGTGGCCGGCCACCGAGGCATCGATCCCCAACGTCATGGGTGAGGTGTGCCCGGTTGGCTGGAAATCCGCGAAGAAACGCCAGTCCCCGGGAGTTAGTTCAAGTTCGACGCTCCAGGTTCCCGCTGCATCCATCACCGGGTGCACATGCTGGAAACCTGTGGTGTCCCGTCGCACGGCGATGAAGTGCAGTTCCTTCGCGTGGGAGGGGGTGAACGCGTTGACCGCGTGTCCGTCGGGGCCGATGATCCGGAAGCTCACGGGCTGGGCGCCGCCGGTGAAGATGACCGAGTTCAATTCGAGGGTGTAGCCGTGTTCGGAGACCGCGAGGCCGCCGGCTACCGCACTGCCATGACCGGCATGGGCGTCGTGTGTGCTGTGGGTTCTTCATTCGCTTGCCGGATGGGCCCGTGTGGGCTTCCCCGCCGGCCCCTTGCTGGATGCCAATAAAACCATTATACCCCCAGAGGGTATATTTTGGGTGGTGATTCGCGACTCACGTCCCGGAGTGCCCAAAAAGAAGGCCTGCGTGGCCACCTCCTTTCAGGCATCGGCGCACCACCAGCGTGGCCCTCGGCTCGACGGGCGGTGCCCGGAAGAATTCTTGGTGCCGCGTTCATCCACGGGACCGCCCGTGGACGAAAGCGCAGTGGGTGGCCCGCTGTCAGGAGCGGACGAACCGGGCAATGGCGTCGGAGGCTTCCTGGATCTTGGCCTCCGCTTCATTCCCGCCGAGCTTGGCCGCATCGAGGACGCAGTGCCTGAGGTGGTCATCGAGGAGTCCGAGGGCGACGCCTTCCAGCGCCTTGGTGATGGCCGAGATCTGGGTGAGGATGTCGATGCAGTACTTTTCCTCATCGACCATGCGGTGAATGCCTCGGGCCTGGCCTTCGATGCGTTTGAGCCGAGCCAGATATTTGCTCTTGTCACCGATATAGCCGTGCGTGGTGTGGCATGATTCGGCGCTGGCCTCGACGGGGATGGTCGTTTCCATGAGATTTTCCTTTGTTTCTGTTGTCCGGTGATTCTTGCAGGGAGGATTGTCGGGTCGGCGCTTCAGCGCGGCATTGGTGCCGGCTGCGGGCCGCAGGTCCAGCCTATGCAGGAGCTGGGCGTTGAAGGCAACACGGATCGTGGCTAGCGACGACAAGACCGCGGCGGCCTGTCACAGTGCATTCGTGCTTTTTGGGCGTGTGCTTCATGGAGTCGCTGGGCCCACTAATTAACCGTTCGGACCAAAAGGCCCGCGGCGCTGGTGCGCCGCGGGCCGGATATGTGGTTATGCCATATTGACGGCGTACTTGGTCGGGTCGGCATCAAACGCCGGACCACACCCTGGGCAGCAGAACCAGTAGCGGTTGCCCTCGAAGTCGCGATACAGGCCGCTGGCCTCGGCGGCCCTCTTGCTGACCGGAGTACCGGGCATGACCATACAGGTGGTCATATCAGGATTCTTGCCATCGCTCGGGGTCTGCTCCTGAGCCTCAGCCGCGGGGGTCTTGGCGCTGCAACAGCTGGAGACCGCCTGTGGTTCGTTGGTCATCGTGGGTGATTCCCTTCTTTTTTGTGTGGGTGGTTCGGGTTGGCCGTAGCGCTACTTGGTGAGGCTCTTGAATCCGCGCAGGCGCAGGCTGTTGCCCACGACGAAGACGCTGGAGAATGCCATCGCTGCTCCGGCGAGCATGGGGTTGAGCATTCCCAGCGCAGCGACCGGAATCGCCGCGGCGTTGTAGGCGAAGGCCCAGAACAGGTTGGTCTTGATGGTGCCCAGGGTCTTGCGTGAGAGGCGGATCGCGTCCACCGCGCTGCGTAGGTCCCCGCGCACCAGGGTGATGTCGGAGGCTTCGATCGCCACGTCGGCGCCCGTACCCATGGCCATGCCGAGATCGGCCTGGGCCAAGGCGGGGGCGTCGTTGACGCCGTCGCCGATCATGGCCACGATCTTGCCTTCGCGTTGCAGCCGGGCCACGACATCGACCTTGTCCTTGGGCAGGACTTCGGCGATGACCTCATCGATCCCGACCTCTGCGGCGATATGCCGGGCCACGGCCTCGTTGTCGCCGGTGAGCAGGATCGGGGTCAACCCGATTGCCTTGAACTGGGCAATGGCCTCGGCACTGGTCTCCTTGACCGTGTCGGCCACGACCAGGATGCCGCGGGCCGCTCCGTCCCAGCCCACCGCGACAACCGTCTTGCCTTCGCCCTCGGCTTGGGCCTTGGTGGAGGCCAGGTCGCTGCTGAGGAATTGGGACCATTCGGCCAGTAGCGATTCGCGGCCCACCAAGACCGAGTGGCCTTCGACAATGCCCTGCACGCCCTTGCCCACGACGTTCGCGAAGTCCTCGGGGGTTGGCAACTCGCCGATTTCCTGGGTGGCGCCCTTGGCGATGGCCTGAGCAATCGGGTGCTCCGAGGAGTCTTCCAGGGCCCCGGCCAGGCGCAGCAATTCTGCGCGGTCGGTGCCCGGCTCGAGGATGACATCGACGAGGGTCATCTTGCCGGTGGTGACGGTGCCGGTCTTGTCCAGCACGACGGTGTCGACCTTGCGGGTGGATTCAAGAACCTCCGGGCCCTTGATGAGCACGCCCATCTGCGCGCCGCGTCCAGTGCCCACCAGCAGTGCCGTCGGCGTGGCCAGGCCCAGCGCGCACGGGCAGGCGATCACCAGGACCGCAACCGCGGCGGTGAAGGCCGCGGCGACGGGGAACCCGGCACCCAGCCAGCCGCCCAGGGCGATGAACGCGATCAGGATCGCGATCGGGACGAACACCCCGGAGATCTTGTCGGCCAGGCGCTGCACCTCGGCCTTGCCGGTCTGCGCGTCCTCGACCAGCTTGGCCATCTGCGCCAACTGGGTATCGGAACCGATTCTGGTGGCCCGGACCACCAGCCGGCCGCCGGCATTGGTGGTGGCACCGGTGACGCTGTCGCCCTCGGTGACCTCGACCGGAACCGATTCGCCGGTGAGCATGGAGGCGTCCACCGCGGAGGTGCCCGAGACCACGACACCGTCGGTGGCGATCTTCTCGCCCGGGCGGACAATGAATTCATCCCCGACCGACAGGTCCTCGACCGGGATCTTGGTCTCGACGCCATTTCGCAACACCGAGACTTCCTTCGCGCCGAGCTCGAGCAGGGCACGCAGGGCTGCGCCTGCCTGCTTCTTGGAGCGCTTCTCGAAGTACCGGCCGGCGAGGATGAACATCGTCACCCCGGCACCGACCTCGAGGTAGATGTTCGCCGCCCCGTCGGAGGGGGCCAGCGAAAATTCGAACGGGTGCGTCATCCCCGGGACCCCGGCGGTGCCGAGGAACAGTGCGTAGAGAGACCACAGGAGCGCGGCGGAGGTGCCCATGGAAATCAGGGTATCCATCGTCGCGGCACCGTGCTTGAGGTTGGTCCAGGCCGCCTTGTGGAACGGCCAGGCGCCCCACACGATCACCGGGGCGGCCAGAACCAGAGAGGCCCACTGCCAGTAGGTGAACTGCCACGCCGGCACCATCGCCATGGCGATCACCGGCACCGTGAGCACGATGGAGGCGATCAGCCGGTTCCGCAGGGATCTCAGCTCCGGGTCCGACTCATCGGCGGCCCCATCCAACGCGCGGTTCTGCTTCGTGCCCTTGGGCACGGGTACCGCGGCGGTGTACCCGGTCTTCTCCACCTCGGCAATCAGCAGTGCAGCGTCGTAGCCGTCCGGGACGGTGATCCTTGCCTTCTCGGTGGCGTAGTTCACGGTCGCGACGACACCATCGAGCTTATTGAGTTTCTTTTCGATTCGCATCGCGCAGGAGGCGCAGGTCATCCCCCCGATCTCCAGTTCGACGCCGCTGGCCCGGTCTACGGGCGCTGGTGTGCTCATGTCTATGTTCCTTCTCTAGCTGTTCGGGGAAGGGCGGGACCTCGGGGGTCAGTGCCCTTCCGTATGCGATTCGCTCGGGGAATCCGTGATGTCGCCGTGGGCCGCGTCGAGCACAAACTGTGCAGTGTGCACCTGGCCGTCGACTTGGAAGTCCAGGTACAACAGGTAGCGGCCCGCGGTGGGGGCCTGCGCGGTGAATCCGATGTTCGGGCCGGCAGTGTCCCCGGCCCGGGGTTCCTGGCCCTCGGCGTGCGCGTGCACATAGGCAAGGTCGCCCTCGCGTAGCGCCACGAGGTGGCCGAAGGCACCCAGGTACGGTTCAACGGTCGTGACTGGTTCCCCGTCGCGGGCCACCGAGATGGTGAGTCCGCTGGGGGTTCCCGCCACCAATTCACCGTCAACCGAGACGCTGAATCCATCCACCTGGTCAACGCGGGACGGTTCCTGTGCCACGGGAGCCACGTCCCCGGCCACCTCAACCGTGCGCGTGAGCGTCAGCGCCTCGGCCCCCGCGGGAGTGAAGTCGGCGAACACACGGTAGTTCCCGGCATGGGTCCATTCCCAGGGCGTCGACCATGTGCCGGTGGTCTGGTCCAGGGTGGGGTGCACGTGGCGGAATTCGCTGCCGTCGGAGCGGGCCACGATCAGGTGCAGGTCCTTTTCGTGGGCGGTGGTGTACCGGGTCACCGCGGTTCCGGCGGCATCCTGGATCTGGAAGCTCATTTTCCCTGGCTGTCCGGGAACCGCAGGTGCGCCAATCGGAGAGAGCACGAATCCGTCCGCACCCAGCGCGAGGCCGTTCACGGTATTCATCGCCGCCGACGTTGATTCCATGTTCTCGGGAACGTGTTCATTCAGCTCGCTGCCCTCGGTCCAGGCAGCTGCCGCGCTGTCGGGCACGGTGGCCCCGGCGATGCCGAAGGCGCCACCGAAAGCCACCACTACCCCGAGCCCGTAGAGGCCAAGTCGTGTGCCTGCGTTCATGCCGCCCGCACCGCCGAATAACCGGCTTCCTCCACCGCGGCCAGGACCTGGGCGTCGTCGACCGTGCCGGTCACGGTGAGCTTGCCCGTTGCGGCACTCACCGCGATGTCCTGGACCCCGGCAATCTCGCCGACCTCTTCGCGGATCGACAGTTCGCAGTGCCCGCAGGTCATTCCGGTTACCTGGTACTCGTTCGTGGTCATTGAATGCTCCTCATTCTAAGCGAGATATACCCCTAGGGGGTACTGGTATACAGAACACTGTACCCCCCTGGGGTATTCCCGTCAAGCAAACCATCAGCGAGGCGAGGCCGACACGATAGAGACAGCCATTGCCGCCATCAGGGGACACTTGCATTGCCGGTGAATAATCCGACGCTCAAGAATCCAGCGTCCGTAAACGATCGTTCTCGAGAGACTCTTCTTCCGGATTCTTGGCCCGCGGATTCCCGCGGTAAATTTTGTAACGCTTGCCGTGTACGCGGCAATGTAACGCTCAACCTGGTTGGTGATACATTTTGGGCATGAGAATCGGATACGGGCGTGTCTCAACACGCGATCAGCACCCCGAAGCCCAACATGATGCCCTGCGCGCGGCCGGCTGCGAGCAGGTGTTCCTCGACACCGCCTCGGGGAAACTCGCCCGCAGACCCGAACTCGACAAGGCACTGCTTTCAGCCAACCGGTCCGGCGATCAGCTCGTTGTCACGAAGCTGGACCGACTCGGGCGATCGCTGGAAAACCTCATAGACCTGTCCAAGACGCTGCAGGAGCGCGGCGTCGACCTGGTGGTCCTGGATCAGGGCATCGACACCTCATCACCCGCCGGGCGGATGTTTTTTCAGATCATCGGCTCGATCGCCGAGTTCGAACACGCGCTGATGTCCGAACGAACCCGCGACGGGCTGGCCGCCGCGCGGGCACGTGGGCGGACCGGTGGGCAGAAACCAAAGCTCGGTCCCCGCCAGGTCAAGCTGGCAAGGGAAATGTATGAGGAAAAGGATGCCGACGGGAAACGTGCCCATACCGTCGAGCACATCGCCCAGGAATTCGGCGTCAGCCGTCCCACCATCTACCGGAACCTGGCCAAACCATGACTCGCGGGCATGGTACTCCGCAGCAGCGCGAGGACAAGTCCGTAGATTGCGGCCTTCCAACTAACAAGGATTTCTGACATGGCCCTGCGTTCCTTGCTCACGACTGCCGAACGCGGCCAAGTCCTTGAAATCCCCACCGGCACCGAGGACCTGGCTGCCCACTACACACTCAGCGAAGCGGACATGTCGTTGATTCGCCAACGCCGCGCAGATGCCAACCGGTTGGGCTTTGCCATCCAGCTCTGTCTGCTTCGGCACCCGGGTATCGCACTGACCGACGACACCGAAGTACCCCCTGAAATGATCGACTGGGTCGCGGCCCGCCTGACGATCTCGGCCGAAGCCTGGGATGAATATGGGACACGTGGGGAAACGCGGCAAGAGCATGGACGGGAGCTTCGCGCGTATCTGGGCATGTCTGCATTTGGAATCGCGGAGTTTCGCCAGCTCGTGGAACACGTGGGCGAGGTGGCCGCACAAACAGACAAGGGCCTTGTCCTGGTCGAAGGCGCGCGGGACTTCCTGCGCTCAAGGAAGGTTGCCTCTCCTGGGGTGGGGATCATTGAAAGGGCCTGCGCGCAGGCCCTGACCCGGGCGAACCGGCGAATCTACGCCATCTTAGGCGACCAACTCTCCGGCGAGCACCGAGGTCGTCTGGATGGTTTGTTGCTTCGCCGCACCGATAGTTCCTTGACCGAAATCGGCTGGCTGCGGCAGGCACCCCTGCGGCCCAACGCACGGGCGATGAACGAGCACATCGACCGGCTCACGGCCTGGCGTGCGCTTTGCCTGCCCTGGGACGCCGGCAAACTGGTGCACCGGAACAGGTTGCTGAAGTTGGCCCGCGAGGGCGCATCGATGACCGCGGCGGATCTGGCCAAGTTTGAACCCGGACGCAGGTACGCGACCCTGTTCGCGATGTCCGTGGAAAGCATGGCGACGGTCACCGACGAAGTCATTGATCTGCATGACCGAATTATTGGCCGGATCATTCGCACCGCTCGGAACAAACAAAACCAGAACACCCTGGCCTCCCGTGCCACCGTCGCAGCCATGATGCGCCTGCACTCCAAGCTCGGCGATGCCCTGATCGCAGCCAAGGAGAACGGTGAGGATCCCTTCGCAGCGATCGACACAGCGATCGGCTGGGAATCCTTGGCTGAAAGCATTGCCCAAGCCAAGGAACTGACCCGGCCTGCCCTCGAAGACCACCTCGCCCTCGTCAGTGCCCACTTCACCACTCTGCGCCGCTACACCCCGGCATTTCTTGCCGCCCTTGACCTCCAGGCAGCCCCCGCCGCACAGGACCTGTTGGCCGCCATCAAGGTCATTCGCACCATGAATACCGCCGGTGCCCGAAAGCTCCCGGAGGATGCACCCACGTCGTTCATACGGGCCAGGTGGAAGCCTCTGGTTTTCACCGAGACCGGCACCGACCGGGGATTCTACGAGTTTTGCGCCCTCGCGGAGCTCAAGAATGCGCTGCGGTCCGGAGACATGTGGGTCACCGGCTCCCGCCAGTTCCGCGACTTCGAAGACTACCTGCTGGCTGGCTCCGACTACACGCTGATGAAGAGTGCCGGGGAACTGCCCCTGGTCACCACCAATGGCGGCGAAGAATATCTCAAGGACCGACTTGCCCGGCTCAGCGAACGGCTGCACCTGGTCAACGAGCTTGCGTCCCGTGATGAACTGGCCGGGGTGCTGATCACCGCCAGCGGAGTGAAGATCACCCCGCTCGAGACGATCGTGCCACAACATGCACAGCCCTTGATCGATCAGGCCAGCGCCATGTTCCCGCGGATTCGGATCACCGACCTGTTGATGGAAGTCGATGGCTGGACGGGCTTCACCCGCCACTTCACCAATCTCAAGTCCGGCCAACCTTCCAAGGATAAGCAGCTCCTGCTCACCGCAATCTTGGCCGACGGAATCAACCTGGGATTGACCAAGATGTCCGAGTCATGCACCGGCGTCACCTACGCCCAATTGGATCGCCAGCAGGCTTCCCATATCCGGGATGAAACCTACAGTGCCGCCCTGGCCGAGCTGGTCAATGCCCAGCATGCACACCCCTTCGGTACGCACTGGGGCGATGGCAGCACCTCGTCCTCGGACGGGCAGCGCTTTCGTGCAGGCAGCCATGCCGAGTCCACCGGGCATGTGAACCCGAAATATGGTGCCGAGCCCGGGCGGATGATCTACACGCATGTCTCGGATAAGTATTCGCCCTTCCACAGCAAACTCATCAACGTCGGTGACCGCGACGCGACCTACGTCTTGGACGGGTTGTTGTATCACGAGTCCGACTTGGCCATCCAGGAGCATTACACCGATACGGCAGGGTTCACCGACCATCTCTTTGCCCTCATGCACCTGCTTGGATATCGGTTCGCGCCCCGGATCCGCAACATCGGCGATACCCGCCTCTACACACCTACCAACAACGCCGAACTGTCGACGTTGGCTCCGCTGATCGGCGGCACCATCAACACGCAGACCATCACCGCGCACTGGGATGAGATCCTCCGCCTGGCCACATCCATCAAGACCGGAACAGTGACCGCCTCCTTGATGATGCGCAAACTTGGCGCCTATCCACGCCAAAACGGACTCGCTACCGCACTGAGGGAACTAGGCAAACTGGAACGAACTCTCTTCCTGCTGGACTGGCTCCAAGATCCCGACCTGCGCCGCAAGGTCACGGCCGGGCTGAACAAGGGAGAAGCCCGGAACACCCTGGCCCGGGCCGTTTTCTTCAACAGACTTGGAGAGATCCGCGACCGCAGCTTCGAGCAGCAGCGCTACCGGGCGTCAGGGCTGAATCTTCTCACCGCGGCCATCGTTCTCTGGAACACGGTCTATCTCGACCGCACCATCACCACCTTGACTCAGGAGGGCAACGCCACGGACCCGGACCTGCTGCGGTTTCTCTCACCCTTGGGTTGGGAACACATCAACCTCACCGGCGATTACACCTGGCCGCGCACCAACAAGATCAAGCCCGGCAAATACAGGCCTCTACGGCGCACGGCAAAACCTTAGCGTCGGATATTTCACTTTTTCACAAGCCACCCCGGGTACCGGCGGCGGACCGCCAACCGCAGGCTCAGGAGCGGGACGCAGGGAAGCGCGGCAAGCCGCCCGCAGCACACCAAGTCCAGACCCCGGGGTGCTCCGCAACGGTTCGCAGGGCTCACCCTCACTGGGGCGTCCGCTGGCGCGGCCGGCTGTTGGGTCCAGTGCCTCCGTCGCAGGGCT
>ERZ778017.1595-NODE-1595-length-21654-cov-5.294643_pt1 | contig 21654 bp, 23 predicted proteins | sample MGYA00375747_ERZ778017 | MGnify/ENA primary metagenome ERZ778017 (study PRJEB29350, sample SAMN05509838) | bioreactor metagenome | biome: bioreactor; material: wastewater | place: South Africa: University of Cape Town | collected 2014-03-17 ...
CGCTCGAGCAGCGCACGGCCCGCTCCCCGGCATCCGCCGAAGAACTGCACGCCTGCCTCATCGAGACGCGCGAACGCGGCTATGCCGTCGACGACCAGGAGAACGAGCCCGGCATCAACTGCCTGGCCTTCCCCGTGTACCTCCTCTCACCCAGCGCTCCCTCCGGGGCGGTGAGCATCAGCGCCGTCGCGTACCGCACGCCCCTCTCGGTGCTCATCGAGGCAGCCGACGAAGTCCGCGCCATCATCCAGGAGACCACCGGATGGCCGGACGCCGGCGCATGAGAACGCCCGAGCCCCGCGAATCCCCCGCCGCCGCAAAGCGGCTCTTCCCTCCGAGAAAAGAGACAAAGGACAGACATGAAACTCCTTCGCATCGGTGACGCCGGCGCTGAGAAGCCGGCGGCCCTGCTCGACGACGACACCTATGTCGATCTCTCCGACGTCGTGGCCGACTTCGACGAGGCGTTCTTCCGGGGCGACGGCATCGAGGCCGTGCGCGGGGTCGTGGCGCAGCGTGCGGAGCAGGGCCAGGTGGAGAGCCTGGCCGGAAGGCGAGTGGGGGCTCCGATCGCACGTCCGCACCAGATCATCTGCGTCGGCCTGAACTACTCGGACCACGCCGCAGAGACCGGCCAGGAGGTGCCGACCGAGCCGATCCTGTTCACCAAGTCGCCGAACACCCTCGTCGGGCCCAATGACGACGTGCGCATCCCCCGCGGCTCGACCAAACCCGACTGGGAGGTCGAGCTCGGCATCGTGATCGGCAAGCGCACGAGCTACCTCGACTCGGTCGAGCAGGCTCGCGACCACATCGCAGGCTGGACCCTCGTCAACGACATCTCCGAGCGAGCATTCCAGCTGGAGCGCGGTGGCCAGTGGCTCAAGGGCAAGTCCGCCGAGACCTTCAACCCCGCGGGCCCGTGGCTGGTCACCCAGGACGAGATCGCCGACGTCACCGATCTGGGCATGTGGCTCGACGTCAACGGCGTGCGCCGCCAGACCGGCTCGACCTCCACGATGATCTTCGACCCCTACATCATCGTCCACTACATCAGCCAGTTCCTGGTGCTCGAGCCCGGCGACCTGATCAACACCGGCACCCCGCCCGGGGTCGGCATGGGCTTCCGCCCGCAGATCTGGCTGCAGCCCGGCGACGTCATGGAGCTCGGCATCGACGGGCTCGGCATCCAACGCCAGAGCGTGGTCCCGCCCCGCTGATCCAGCCCGCAACCCCTGAGAGGAACAACCCATGAGAACTGCTGTCGTAACCGGAGGAGCGCGCGGCCTCGGCGCCGCGACTGCCGCGAAGCTCCGCGAGAACGGTCTCCACGTGATAACGGTGGATGTCGCCGGCGAGGCCGACCTGCACCTGGATGTCACCGACGAGGCCGCTCTGACCGCTGCTGCCGCACAGATCGGTCCCGTCGACGTCCTCGTGAACTCCGCCGGCATCGTGGGGCCCAACAGACCGCTTCTGGCCACCGACGCCGACCAGTGGCGGCACGTCATGGATGTCAACGTCCTCGGCACCGTCGCCACGATGCGCGCGTTCGTTCCCGGCATGGTCGAACGCGGATGGGGACGCGTCGTGAACTTCGCCAGCATCGCCGGAAAGGACGGCAATCCGAACCTGTCGATCTACTCGGCATCCAAGGCCGCGGTGATCGCGTTGACGAAGTCAGCGGGAAAGGAGCTGGCGACCTCGGGGGTGCTCGTGAATGCCATCGCACCGGCGGTCTTCGCCACGCCGATGAACGACGACACCTCGCCCGAGGTGCTCGCACACATCACCGGCCTGATCCCGATGAAGCGCGTGGGCGATCCCCACGAGGTCGCCGAGCTCGTGGCGTGGCTCACCTCCGATGCGGTCAGCTTCTCCACGGGCGCGGTCTACGACATCAGCGGCGGCCGCGCGACGTATTGAGCGAACGGCGCGCTATCTCGGAACGGCGTCGGCCAGCGCGGTCAGGGCACGATCGGCGGCATCGAGAACGGGGCCGAGATCGCGGTCGTCGTCGCCCGATATCCCTCCGCCCGCGTCTTCGAACGCGCGCGCGACCTCGTCGGGGACGAGTCGCGACAGGTCCCGCTGCCGCAGTGCCCGCACGGCCGTCAGCAGCTCGCTTGCCAGAACCACTCGCCACGCGCTCAGAGACCGCTCCAGCTGCGTGACCGCCTGCGGTGCGAAGGTGGCGTCCTCTTCCGTCCCGCGAGAGAGCACAGTGCTTCCGCTCGCGACGGGTGCGCTCGATGCGCGCATCTCCGCGCCGGCCGCCGCGGCGACGTACTCGACGATCATGGTTCCCGACGAGCCCGTCGGTCCCGATGCCAAGAAGGGCTTCAAGCCGGTGATCGAGGGTTCGGACAGCATTCGCAGCCGAGAGATGGACAACGGCACGAGTGCCGCCAGCGCGTTATCGACGCCATCGATGTCCAGCGCGAGGCGGATCTGGAAGAAGCCGGCGTGATGGGTCACCCGGACGACGTCGCCGTCGAGCGTGAACAGGGGGTTCTCCTGCGCGACACCGGTGAGAGCTTCGGTCGTCGACACCGCACGCTCCGCCGCGTCGCGCAATGCACCGTGCATGACCGCGAAGGCTCGGATGCCATACGGATCCTGCACTCGGGCAGCGACAGGATCGGCTCCGTCGGCGGAGAAGAGCGCGCGGATCTCGGATGCGACGGCGTGACACCCGGGGCTCACCGTCGCCGCTGCAGCGGTCTCGGACCAGTGCTGCGAGTTCGCGCCGACCGCTGCCGCCGTGAGGGCGAAGATGCGCACCGCCGCCCCGTCGAGACGACGCAGCCGCTCGAGGGCGAGCGCCGCCCGGCCGATCGTCAGCGCGCTGCTGCTGAGAAACGGGAGCGCGCTGTCGGCACCCAGGGGCGGGATGGGAGTGAACGGCCGGCTCGCCGGAAGCTCGCCGACGAGGGTCAAGGCCGTGCGCGCCAAAGCCGACAGGTCGGCAGTCCCGACGCTTCCGGCATGTCGATGCAGCGTGGGCAGGGCGTCGAGATCGAGCATCATCGCCAGTCCGTCCAAGACATCCGGGCGGATGCCGGAGCCGACGTGGGACAGCTGACAGAGTCTGACGGCGAGCATCGCGCGCGTCTGCTCCGCCGGAAGCGTCGGCCCGAATTCGACCGCATGACTGCGCAGCAACCGCATGCCGTGATCTGCATCGTCGGCGTCCACGGCGATCGTGCGGTTGGCGCCCACCCCGGTCGTGCGCCCGTACACGGGTAATCCGCCGACGGCCTCGAGCCGCGCGTGGAGCCGCGCGACGGCGTCCCGCCGATCATGATCGACCGTGACCCGACTTCTTCGGTCCGCGATCTCGCGGATTCTGCCGATGGTCAGCGACGTCGTCGTCTTCACAGGAGAGACCCCTTCCGCTTGTGCGCTCAGCATAGTACTGTGGCACCTGCTGAAAATAGATTTTCAATAGGTGGTCACACGAGAGCTGAATGTCCTCATGGTGACCGCGTCCCTGAAGAGCGCACGACAAGGAGGTCGAATGGCCGGCGAAGTGGAGAACACGCGCACGGTGGAGCGCGCCTTGCGACTGCTTGCGGTCGTGTGCGAGGCGGGCTCGCTGCCGATGGTGGAAGCCGCCCGACTGGTGGATCTGTCGCCCAGCACGGCGTCTCGACTCCTGAGGACCATGACTCGCCTGGGATTCCTACGACGAGATCATGACAATTCGTATGTCCCCGGCGTCCGGCTGATCCAACTGGGCGCCCACGTGCTCAGCAACGACGAGCTCATCCGCCTCTGTCAGCCGATGATGAACGAGCTCGCACGAGGAAGCTCCGAGTCCGTGTATCTGAGCATCCGCGGCGTCAACGACACGGCCGTGTATGTCGCGATGGCAGAAGGCACCTCGTCCGTGCGGCATGTCAGCTGGATCGGGAGATCTTTTCCGCTCGACGGGTCGGCTGCCGGGCAGGTGCTGCTGGGCCAATGCGGCCCGAGCGGCTTCCTGATCGAGTCCGACACGATCGAACCGGATGTCACCGCGATAGCCGCCCCTCTCCGCTCTGACGATCGGGTCCTTGCGGCACTCAGTCTGCTTGCGCCGACCTATCGCGTCGGAGAGGCCGACGTCCAGCGGCTCGGACGGCTGGTCGCCTCCCGGGCCGACGAGATCTCGCGCCTTCTCAGCACCACTCCCGGTGACGGCGCGAGCGCGCCGTCGCACACCCATTGACTCTGCACAGACGACGCGGAAGTCGGATCGAAGGGCATCAGATGATCAGCTTGCACAACGTGGAGAAACGGTACCCGGATGGGACGATCGCTGTGCACGGGCTCAGTCTCGAAGCACCGACCGGAAAGCTGACGGTCCTCGTCGGTCCTTCCGGATGCGGCAAGACGACGACGCTTCGGATGATCAATCGCCTGATTCCCCTGAGCTCGGGACGGATCGAGCTCGACGGGACGGACACGAGCCACCTCAAAGACGTGGAACTGCGTCGCCAGATCGGATACGTGATCCAGAACGCCGGGCTCTTCCCGCACCGCACGGCGCTGGACAACGTCGCGGCGCTGCCCATCCTGCTCGGTGCGAAGAGAAGATCGGCGCGCGCCGCGGCGATGGAGCTCCTCGAACGCGTCGGGCTGAACGAGAGCCATGCCCATCGCTATCCGTGGCAACTGTCCGGTGGTCAGCAGCAGCGTGTCGGCGTGGCGCGCGCCCTTGCGACCGACCCGCCGTACCTGCTCATGGACGAGCCCTTCAGCGCGGTCGATCCGATCATGCGAGCGCAGCTGCAGGACGAGTTTCTGCGACTGCAGCGGGAGATCGGCAAGACCATCGTCATGGTCACCCACGACATCGACGAGGCATTGAAGCTCGGCGACCAGGTGGCGGTGCTGCGCGAAGGCGGCCATCTGGCGCAGCTTGCGACACCGCAGGAGCTTCTCGAACGACCCGGGAACGCATTCGTTGCGGACTTTCTCGGCGGCGGGCGTGGGTTCCGCGCACTCCAGTTCGCCGACTCCGACGTGTCTGCGACCGTGCATGCCGAACAGACGGTCCTGCTCGGTGAGGCACCGGCAGCGCCCGGATGGGAGGTCGTGGTCGACAACGCGGGCGCCCCTCTGGGCTGGACCGACTCGCGGGGGCCGATCCGCACCGAGGACATCGACGTCAGCGGCACGATCGCCGTCGTGAACGGCGACCTGAGGAGTCTGCTGGATGCGGCGCTCTCATCACCGACCGGACGCGGCCTGGTCGTGGACGGCGACGGCACGTTCCTGGGCACCGTGACCATCCAAGAGGCGTCGGATATCGCGGCCCGGCATCATCGCGGGATCGCAGCGTGAACATCGAGGTGCTGTGGTTGCAGAACAACCTCGGCTGGATCGTGCAACTCACGCTCTCCCACCTCTATCTGTCGGTCATTCCCATCCTGATCGGCCTCGCGATATCGCTTCCGCTGGGTTGGCTCGCGCACCGCTTCCACGGATTCCTTCCGGTCGTGGTGGCCGGGTCTTCCCTGCTGTACACGATCCCCTCACTCGCGTTCTTCGTTCTGATGCCCGTGCTCATCGGGACAAAGATCCTCGACCCGGTGAACGTCGTGATCGCGCTCACGGTGTACACCGTCGCCCTGTTGGTCAGGACAGTCGCCGATGGCCTGGATTCCGTCCCGGAAGACGCCGTCCAGGCGGCAACGGGCATGGGCTACAACGCGTTCCAGCGTCTGGTCCACGTGCAGCTGCCCGTCGCCGTGCCGGTGATCGGTGCGGGACTCCGCGTCGCCGTGGTCTCCAATGTCAGCATCGTCGCCATCGCGGTCCTCGTCGGCATCCCGCAACTGGGGTCGCTGTTCCTGTCCGGACTCCAGCTCCGGCAGTTCCTGCCCGTCGTGCTGGGAATCGTCCTGTGTGCGCTCATCGCGCTCCTCCTGGACGGGATCATCCAAGTCTCGATCCGACGGCTGACGCCATGGGCGACACGAGATGGAGCAGCATCGTGAACTACTTGAGCTGGCTGTTCGATCCGGCGAACTGGACGGGCGTGAGCGGAGTGCCCGCTCAGATCCTCGCGCACATGGCGTATTCGCTGCTCTCGCTGGCGATCGCGATGGCGATTGCGTTGCCACTGGGCATCTATATCGGTGTCACCGGCAGAGGGACCATGGTCATCGCAGGCATCGCGAACACCCTTCGCGCGCTGCCGTCCCTGGGCGTCCTCATCCTCGCCGTGATGCTCGTGTCGCTCATCTTCACGAACGACCTCGCGTACGAGATACCGGCAGTGCTGGTGCTCGTCATGCTCGGCATCCCACCAATCCTGACCAACACGTACGCCGGGATCCAAGCGACCGACCCGCTCGCCGTCGACGCCGCGCGCGGCATGGGCTACACCCCGGAACAGATCCTCTGGCACGTGCAGGTGCCCTGCGCCCTCCCGCTCGTCCTGTCCGGCATCCGAAGCGCGCTGCTCCAGATCATCTCCACAGCCACCATCGCCGCAGTCGTCTCACTCGGCGGCCTCGGCCGGTTCATCATCGACGGCGGTGCCACAAGCAACTATCCGGAGATGATCGGCGGCGCAATCGTGGTCGCCGCCGTCGCCCTCGTCGTCGAGCTCCTGCTCGTCGGCCTCACGGTGCTGGTCGTCTCACCCGGCCTTCGGCGCGCATCGCAGCGCGCCCGTCGCCGGCCCGTCGAGCCGACCACCGCGACCATCGCGATCGACCTCACGCCGTGAGCCAATCCGCATCTGAATAGAGGAAAGAACAATGAAGACTCGCTACTTCGCCGCGGCCGCGCTGTTGAGTGCAGCGCTGGTCACGATCGCTGGATGTGCAAGCGGCAATCCGCTCGGAAACGGCCCCGCGGACAACGGAAAGGCGAAATCGAGCACGGTGATCATCGGCTCCCTGAACTATCCGGAGAGCGAGGTTCTGGCCGAGATCTACTCGCAGGCGTTGCAAGGTGTCGGCGTCAAGGTCGAGGAGAAGTTCAACATCGGTGCGCGGGAGATCACGATGCCCGCTCTGAAGGACGGGTCGATCGACCTGATTCCGGAATACTCCGGGTCAGTGCTCACCTTCCTCGACCCGAAGTCCACCGCGAGCTCACCTGATGACGTGATGGCCGCGCTCAAGCCGATCCTTCCGAGCGGTCTCGTCGCTCTCGACCCTGCGCAGGCGCAGGACAGCGACGTCCTCGCGGTCACCGAGAGTACCGCTGAGAAGTACAACCTGAAGACCGTCTCCGATCTCTCGTCGGTGGCGTCGAAATTCACGGTGGGCGGGAACCCCGAGTTCCAGACGCGCCAGGCGGGGATCGTCGGGCTGAAGAGTGTCTACGGTCTCACCTTCGGCGGTTACAAGAACTTGGATGAGGCGGGTCCCCTCACTGTCAGCGCCCTGGCGAACGGCCAGGTGCAAGTCGCCGACATGTTCAGCACCGATCCCGCGATGGACGAGAAGCACTTCGTCGCACTCGAAGACGACAAGCATCTGTTCGCCGCCCAGAACGTCACGCCGATCATCGCCAAGTCGAGCCTGACGAGCACGATCCAGACCGCGCTCAATGCGGTGTCGGCCAAGCTCACGACCCCAGAGCTGATCAGCTTGAACGAGAAGCTCTCGCAAGGGCAGTCGTTCCAACAGGCGGCGACCGACTGGCTCAAGGCCAAGGGACTCAAGTAGGACACGCATCGAGGTCTTCCTCTGAAGAGCCCGCCGTCTCTGCCCAGGAAGACCTCGACGCGCGGATCGGCGCACCTCCTCCCCGGCGGGCGCGGCGAGCGTGCCCAACGCGCCATGGTCGTCGCGAGCGGCCGAACATACGCTGACGATACGACCGGGCCGCCATACTCCATCGATATGGACACCTCCCGCCGAACGCGGCGCCCCCGCCTCGCCCTCCTCCTCGTCGTGCTGGTCACCCTCGGCGGGTCGATCGGCACAGTCGCCGCGTGGTCGGCCGTCCACGGTGGCTCAGGGAGCCTCGTCGAGGGCTCTGGTGCTCTGGGCTCCGTCTCATGGCCGGCCAGAGGCGAGGCGGCTGTGGCCATCGACGAGGGTTCCATCGCCGTCAGCTCCGACCGCCCCCTGCCGATGGCGAGCATCTCCAAGCTCGTGACGGCACTCATGATCCTCGAGGCGAAGCCGCTGAGACCGGGCGCCCAAGGCGACACGTTCACGATCACTCACCAGGACGATCTTCGCTACATCGAAGCCGTCCGCCGAGGGCAGTCCGCTCTGGCCGTGCCGGTCGGCGGGACGCTGACCCAGTATCAGCTGCTCGAAGGGATGCTCATCGGATCGGCGTGCAACTATGCCGACTTCCTCGTCGATCACATCTGGGACTCGAACGACGCCTTCGTCACGGCAGCCGCATCCTTCCTCCGTCGCAACCATCTCGACGGGATCACCATGGTCGAGCCGACGGGATTCGACCCGCACAACACCGCGACGCCCGCCGCGCTCGTCAAGTTGGGGCGGCTGGCACTGGCCGACCCGATCGTCGCGGGGATCGTCGTCAAACGCTCGGTCGATCTGCCCGGCGCCGGCCGCGTCGAGAACACGAACGATCTGCTCGCAGATCCCGGGACCGTGGGCATCAAGACCGGCACCCTCGACGGTTACAATCTGCTCTCCGCGAGGGATGTCTCCGACGCGGACGGCCGGACCGTCCGCGTCTTCGTCGTCGTGATGCGGCAGCCGACCGACGATGCCCGATTCCGCGCGTCCCGCGCACTGTACGACCAGGTGACGAGCATCAGCGGAGGCTGAGCGACGGGCGAGAGTCGCCGCGAGGATGACAGCCACCGTCACGCCCGCGATGACGACGCACGGGCCGGCAGATGTCCGAGTTCGGACGGGAAGGGTCATGGCCCCATCCCAGACGATCCGATGTTGCGTGAGCGTATCGAACAAGCCGCCGGCGGCGATCAGCACGAGGAGGTCTGCGTGTTCGCCAACCGCTCCCGATACAGCGCGGCAAGCGCACCCGCTCCGGTCCTGCTGACGGCGCGCTGGAGGTTTGCTCCGTTCTTCTGGCGGTCGAGAAGTGCTTTGACGACGCGCATCTCGTCACGACCGTGCAGGAAGGGAGCGATGTGGTCGTACAGGGCGCGCAGCACGCTGCCGGCCGGTGCGAGGCGCCCAGTGGCCGGGCGAACGAGCGTGGTCCCGACGCCGTAGCGGGCGGCGTGCCAGAGCGCGGCATCCAGGGAGACATCGGTCGCCGCCGTATCGCCGGTGGACCCCGAGTCCACGAGTGCGCGGACGGTCACGGACAGCGCCAGCGACGACATCGCGTCGAGCTGGGCGTCGCAGACCCGCACCTCGAGGGTCGGGAACGTGGACGAGAGCCGAACGTCCCAGTTGACCGTCCCCGGGTCGGAGGTCGCACCGATGCCGGTCAACGCGGCCATCGTGCGGTCGTAGTCGTCCGCGTCGCGAAACCGAGGCGGAATGCTGTGCGTGGTCCACCGGCGTAGGTGGATGGCCCGCCAGCTGTCGAATCCGGTGTCGCGGCCGTGCCAGAACGGGGAGTTGCCGGACAGGGCGAGCAGCACCGGCAGCCACGGCCGCAGCGCGTTCGAGGCCCGGATGCCGCTGTCTCGATCGGGGATCCCGACATGCACGTGCAGCCCATTGATCTGGTGTTCCCCGGTCAATCCGCCGACGTCGGCCGCGATCCGCGCGTATCGTGCGCCAGAGCTGATCGGCGCGTCAGGCCGAGTGCGGAAGGGAGTCCCGCATCCGGCTGCCACGACACCGGCATCGGCCGCCCAGCATCCCAGCGTGCGGCGAAAGGCCATCAGAGCCTCTTGCGCCTCAGCGAAGGTGCTGCAGATCGGGGTGGCATATTCGACCTGCGAGGGCAGGAACTCCCGAGCCACGGCGCCCGTGACCTGACTGCGAAGAGCAGCGACCGCCTCGCGGCCGAGATCGACCGTGCTCAGGTCCAAGGGATCCAGGAGAGCGAACTCCTCTTCGATCCCGAACGTCGTCGGCACGGGCTCAGTCCTGCTCTCATCGTCATGGCCCTCGTCAGGGCCACTTCCCTCCGCGCTGATGTTCATGCACCGTGAAGCCGGACGGATATGCCCTTGACACGTCACCCGGGTTATGCATCCGTGCCGCTACTGGTCGCGGGCGCGCTGGCGACGCCTGGTGACAGTGGGGTAGATCAGAAGCACGCAGATCGTCACGGCTGCGGCCACCGTTCCCGCCACGATGGCCGACTGCCGGGAGACGACCACATCGAACAGGAAGTAGACGATCCCCACGGTGAGCACGGATACGAGACCCATCGAGAGTCGCAGGACGCGGTCGCCGATGCGAACGAGGTCTCGTTTCACACCCTCACGAAAGAGCGCCCGGTGCATGCTCACCGGCAGCAGCGTCAGGATGGTCGCGACAGCGGCCACCACGACCAGCACCATGTACACGGTCTTCTGTTCGGCCGGGAGGTGCTGGAAGGCCTGCTGGAACGCCAGACTCAGCAGGAATCCCGAGAGCAATTGAGTACCCGTCTGGGTCACCCGCAGCTCCTGCACGATCTCGGCCCAGTTCCGATCCGCGTGTTCGGCCTTGGTCTCGTCGCGACCGTCGTCAGCCGGCGCGCCGTCGGCACGCCTGCGTGCCTCCGGCCCGGTGGGGTGCTCCGCCGCAGTGCCTCCCATGCTCGGCTCCTTCCGTCGACCGGCATCTTCTTGTACAGCCACAGTCCATCCGGGTACATAAGGTCGCCCGTGTCAACCCCCTGCGTTGCGGAAGGCCGGTCACAGTAGCGTCCGGGCAGTGAAGCAGCCGGAGAGCGGATGCATCCACCCGCTCGTACACCTGGGTGCGCCGCGGCCGACAGAGGACGAATGGAGCGGGGTGTGAGCAAGCAAGCGGTGCAGGATCCCTCGAGCGCGGCTCGAGCGGAGGGATCGTCGGAATCGGGAAAGCGCCGGAATCCGATCGTCACCTTCTTCCGGGCGCTGGGCCCGGGCCTGGTGACCGGGGCCGCAGATGACGACCCCTCGGGCATCGCGACCTATGCGCAGGCCGGAGCGACCTATGGCGCCGGCACGCTGTGGACCGTGCCGGTGAGCCTCCCGCTGATGATGGCCACTCAGGAGATCTGCGACAGAATGGCCCTGGCCACCGGAGACAGCTTCGGCAAACTGATCCGTCGTCGCTTCTCTCACGGCGCGCGCGTCGTGATCGGAATCCTGATCGCCGCGCTGATCGTCGCGAACACGCTGAACCTTGCCGCTGACCTGATGGCGATCGGTCAAGGCGTGCAGTTGCTGCATGCCGGCCCCGCCCCGCTCTGGTCGGCGATCGCCGGCGTCGGAATCGGGGTGGCAGTGGTCGCCGGGTCGTTCGAGTGGATCGGTCGGATCTTCAAGTGGCTGTGTCTGGTCCTGCTCGTCTACGTGGGCGTCTTGTTCGTCAGCCACGTGCACTGGGATGAGGTCTTCCAAGGCCTCGTCGGTGGACGGCTGGAATGGGGCACCGCCTACTGGGCCTTGATCGTCGCGGTGCTGGGCACGACGATCAGCCCGTACATGTTCTTCTGGCAGACCGCGCAACGTGTGGAGGAGCTCCGTGCAGAAGACCTCCAAGGCCGCGATGCGCCGGCTCTGGAAGACCGGACGCCCCGGCAGGCGCAACGGCGTCTGCGAACCGGCCGGCTGGACGTGTTCACCGGGATGATCTTCTCCGTGCTGATCATGTTCGCGATCATGGTGGCCAGCGCGGCAACCCTCGGCGCTCATCACAAGCAGATCGGCAGCGCCGCTGAGGCCGCCCAGGCATTGCAGCCCATCGCGGGCACCTACGCGAGCCTGCTCTTCGCCGTGGGCTTCATCGGCTCCGGCATCCTTGCCGTGCCGGTGCTTGCTGCCGCGGGAGCGGCGGGCATGTCCGGACTCCTCGACAAGCGGTGGGGTCTGGAAGACTCTCCCCGGCGTGCGCCCCTCTTCTATCTCCTGCTGGGCGTCGGACTGATCGCCGGGATCCTGCTGTCCGTGTTCGCGCAGAACCCCATCCAAGATCCTCGTGCTGTCGGCGACCGTCAACGGCATCGCCGCCGGTCCCTTCCTCATCATCATGATGATCATCTCCGCGGACAGGGAGCTGATGGGCGAGTACCGCAACGGACACCTCGCCCGAACCGTGGGCTGGATGGTGACGGTCGTCATGTGCGCGGCGGGCATCTTCGGAACCTGGTACACGTTTACCGGCGGATGAGCGATCCCCCGCTGCCGCCGGCCACGGAGAGGCGTTCAATCGGCCTTGAACCCCGCCGCCTTGTGCGTGCCGTCGCAGAACGGTTTGATCGTCGACAACCCGCATCGGCACAGTGCGACGGTGCGCCTGTGCGTCGAGATCCGGCTGCCGTCGGCCGCCCTCAGCTCCACGTCACCCCGCACGATCAGAGGACCGTCCGGGTAGGGGCTGATCGTCGCCCGCCGGCCGGTCATTCTCCGCCTCCCGTCACGTCCCGAAGCGCGCAACGGCCACTCTGCCAGCGCTCGAGCACGTGCTCCGCCACCACGCCGTCGAGGGTGAGACAAGCCGTCGCGCCGAACAGGATGTCCGGCAGCAGCTCTGGATGCTCCTCGGCCAAAGCCCCGGCGAGGTCTCGGCCGGCGATCTGCTCGTGCACCGCGTCCGCCTCGACGTGCTCATCGAAATAGTCCGTGACATCCTCCCCGAACCCCAGTCGGCGCAGCCCGTCCGCATAGAGCCGGCTCGGGATCGAGGAGGTCATCTCGAACGCGGCCAGATGCCCGACGATCGCGCCGATCAGGCGCCGGTTCAGCCCGAACAGGGACATCATGTTCATCGACGCCAGCGTGACCGCCGGCACGACGTCGACGTATCCCCCGTATCGGTCATCCAGACCGGCCCCACGCATCGCCTTGGCGAACAGCTCCGCATGCACACGTTCCGCCTGCCCCCCGCCGTACTCGTCCGCCTGGATCTCCACCAGCGCGGCCTTCGCCCGGCCACGCAGACGCGGGATCGCCCACGAGTGCGGATCCGCTTCGCGCAGCGTGTAGATCGAACGCAGCACCAGGAACTCCAACGCCTGCTCACGGGTCGCCTTCTTCGCCAGAAACCGCGAGAGACTCGGTCCCGTGTCCGCCGACGTCACCTTGAACAGGGTCGACGCGACCGCCCCGGCGGACGGTTCGGGCACCGGCCAGTCCGGCACGACCGCGCGGATCGCAGCCTCGAACGCGCGCTCCAGCGTCAACCGGGCAGCGATCAGCGGAAGATCCCACTCCCGACGAGCGTCAAGCTCGGGTATCGACCCGTAGACGACCGCGTACAAGAGGAACAGGGCGAGTTGGACGTCATCGTCGCGGATGACGTCCGCGGTGCTCGCAACGGCCTGTTCCGCCGAGCTCGCGACATCCACTCCCGGGCCTTCACCCTGCAGGCTCTTCAGCACCGCCGCACTGAGCGGGCCCCGCGCGGAAACCCGCTCCACGGCGGTCGAAGCAGACTGTGTCACGTTCATAGCGCCTCTCACCTCCTGTGGCAACATTCGACAGGAGACCAGGCGGGAGAGGGAGGGCCTTGACGGAGACGAGGCGAAGCCATACGCGTGAGTGGACGGCGGACGCGCATCGAGATATCGCGTCCTCATCCACGCTGACATCAGGGCTGCGCGACAAGACTCAGTCCTGAGCCGACGATCAGCGCCAACACATCTACGGCGACGACCAGCGTGAGCACGCGTGCCGCCCACCGACGACGAGCGGCAAGCACTGACAGCAGACTCGCCGCGATCACAAGCGGTATGCCGACGGCAGCCATCACGATGATCCCGAACAGCGCGGCCCCCGACGTATCGAACGGCAGCGACACACCGCAGAAGACGGCAATGACGACCACAAGGACGCAGAGGTCTCCGACAATCCCCTCTCTGACACCCCCGCGACCCCGCCGGAGACAGACGACCCCGCCGCGGAGCAGGAACGCCGCAGAGAACACGGCGAGACTCTGCATCGGAAGATTCAGATACAGCGCGTGCGTGAGGTCATTCGGCGGATGGCGGATCAGTTCGATCGCGGCGAGAACGACCGCCGCCGCGTGGTATGCGAGCGCGGCGGAGAACGCATCCGCCAACACCCTGGTGCGAAGGGGGACGAGCGTGGGCGCGCGGCGCTCTTGTGAGAGGGATTCCATGCTGCATCCACCGTCCCATTGGAACGCGTGCTCATACAACCCGTACGCGGTGCCAACGATGCTGCCTGCCACCGTTCTGGCGGGTGGCCGGCAGCCGCGCCGGCGGCCGCCGTGCAGGGCAGTCAGAGCCGGTTGCCGAACAGGGGAAGTCCCAACGCGGCACGACCGAACGCATAGGTCGTCGCGAGCCATGCGATGAGCAGAAGGATTCCGATGATCGGGGATGCCGGCACCTTACCGGGACCGGTCTCCTGTCCGTTCTCGGCGCGGATCACGGACGAACTGTGATCTCGCCGCTGACCCCACCCAACCGCCATCGCACGGCAACTGCGTCGCCTGTCCACCTGACAGGCGGGTCCAGTATCAGCAGCAGGTTCTGCCCGTGCCTGAGGAGATTGACAAGCCGGAACGGGTCGTCCCGCAGGGCTCCCTGAGTCACCGGCAAGTAGGGGTCGTCAGCGCCGCCGAAGCGCAGCTCGAGGCCGCCGTCAGCAGCCGTGACCAACTGCTGCCATCGATCGCCCGCTTCGAGAGGAAGGGTCACGAGGACGACCGTTCCCCACGAGAAGTGGACACGGTGGGCTTCTGGCTCGTTCATCTCAGTGAGAAGGCCGCACCGGGCCAGCGATCAGCAGCACACCGACATACACGTTCACGCTCGTCGAGGATGCCATGAGCATCACACTAGCGGGGGCGGGTCAGGGGACCTCTCGTCCAGGATTCTGCAGACTTTACCGGGCGTCCCGATGTCGTGCGAATGCGGCAGGATAACGAGATGACCTCGTACCTGCGCCCGCCGATAGAGGCACCGGTCTTTCGCGACGCGGACGGCCACGTCATCGACTACGGGCACCGGTGGCCGGGATCGCCGCCGGAGGAGACCTACTCGGTCGACACGCATCCGGAGCGTTTCGCGCCGCTCCACACCATCGCCGACTCCCTCATCACATACCTCCGTGACACCTACGATGTGCGGCTCATCGAGCGCGAGGAGACGGCGGCGGATCTGCTCCACCCTGCTCCCCCATTCATACGAGCGGTGCGAATCCAGCCGAACGATCCGGCATGCGCGGCAGTGACGATCGTGTTCACCGAATACCCCGGAGTCCTCATGCACGCCGGTCTGCTGCACGACTTCTACTACCCGTCTTGTGGCTGCGACGCGTGTGATTCGAACTGGGAGATGGAGGCCAGAGAGCTTGAGCGGCAGGTGCTTGCGGTGGTCACCGGGCACTACACGGAAGGTATCGAGCGAGGATTTCATCCTTGGGTCGAGCACTCGTTCACCTACCCTGACGGCGCAAGCTCAGGGCGATCTCGCTCCCAAGCCTTCTCCGTAGAGCGCGTGAACGCGGCCAAGCCTGTGCTTCGAAGCCTGCCCGAGGGGTGGGCGGCCTGGCCCCTCGCCGCTTCGGGCTCCTGACGGATATGCCGATTCGCGTCGGCACCGCCCCTGCCGCTTTGTCGCCCCCTTCGCTGGGGGGCATGTGCTCGAAGAGCCAGGTGACCTCTTGACGTCCGCTGGAGCGTCGACCCGGACTTTCGCGTCGAGGTTTGAGCGAGCAAGATCTCGGAGTGCGGTTCACCAGACCTCTCGGCGATGAAGGCGTCCTCGATGCGTCGTCGCCGGTGACGGACGACACCGGGATGTGCCGCCGCCTCCACGAGAGCCCAATGCGGCGGGCCTTCATAGCGCCCGTTCGAGGAATGGCCGTACCCTGAGCCCGTGCCTGAGATGTGTTTGTCATCGGCACCCCGAGGAGAACGAGTGTCTGAGCATGCCCCCTCCGTCTTGTACGTCGAGGATGACGACGACATCGCGGAGATGACCGTCGAAGTGCTCTCGGAGAGCTATCAGGTGGATCGTGCCGTGGACGGTGAGGTCGCGCTCCGCCTCGCGCTACGGAACCGTTACGACGTGATGATCGTGGACCGACGGCTCCCCGGCCGAGATGGGACGAGCCTGGTTGAAGCGATCCGCACCGCGCGGATCACGACGCCGATCCTCATGCTCACGGCACTCGGAGCGATTGCTGACCGGATCGAAGGACTTGATGCGGGCGCGAATGACTATTTGACGAAGCCGTTTGATTTCGATGAGCTCCTTGCCCGGCTGCGCGCACTGCGTCGCGGCTTCCAGGCGGAGGGGAGGCGCCGAGCGATCGGCGAATGGATCTTCGTTCCGGAATCCTGGGCCGTGTACTCGCCGTCGGGCCTTCGCGTCGCTCTGACTACCACCGAGAACGCATTGCTCGAATTCCTGTCGGCCAGTCCTGAACGCGTCTTCAGCCGCGAAGAGATCATCCGTGCCGTGTTCAGCTCCGCGGACGGCGCAGGAACCGTGGATACCTACGTGCACTACATCCGTCGCAAGACCGTGCCGGAAATGGTCGAGACGATCCGCGGCCTCGGCTACCGTCTCGGGAGGCCGGAATGAGCGACGGGACCGACCAGCGACGCTTGCGGCGCTCTGCTCGACAGATCGGGCTATGGACGGGGATCGCCTCGGCGGTGATCCTCACCGCCGGCGTCGGCGTGCTTGTTGCCGTGATCCTGTTGACCGCACGTCCCGATCGAAGCGCGGACCCCGACGACGCCGGAAGGCCGCTAGATCACATCGTCGTAGACGTCGACCGCGTGCTGCCGTGGGTCATCGCATTCGGCGTCATCGGCGTTGTACTCCTCGGTGGCGTCGCATGGGCTGCCGCACGACTTGCGGTCGCGCCACTGGGCGAAGCACTCCGGATACAGCGGAACTTCCTGGCCGACGCGAGCCACGAACTGCGCACGCCGCTGACCGCGCTGAACAGTCGCGTGCAGATTCTCCAACGCAGGCACAACCGTGGGGAACCGATCGACGAAACGCTCCAACGGCTGCGCCACGACGCATCCGCAATGGAGGACATCCTGACTGAGCTGCTGATGGCGGCCGAAGCCGACCATGTTCCCGCCGATACGACTGCGGCGGACGTCTCGGCTGCTATCGCTTCTGCGATCGACACACTCAGGCCCACGGCCGAGCACGCTGGAGTGCGGATCTCAGCGTCTCACGAGGAAGGGCTGCGCGCAGGCATCCCCCAGGTGACATTGACCCGGCTGTGCGTCGCACTACTCGACAACGCCGTCCAGCATTCGCCCATGGGCGCACCGGTGACCGTGGCCTCCTCGCGCGGAGGCCGCACCGTGCAGCTGCGTGTGGCCGACCGTGGTCCCGGCATCCCAGATCAGGACCGTGCCACGATCTTCGAGAGATTCGCACGCGGTGCCGACACCGGCAGGCGACGCGGCTTCGGGCTCGGTCTCGCACTGGTCAGAGACGTTGCCGCCCGTTATCGAGGATCGATTCGAATCGAGTCCAGCTCGGCCGAGGGGACAACGTTCCTGCTCACCCTCCCTATGGCCGACTGACCCGTACCCGTGTGATCGTCCGGATCATGTTCTCGCCTGGTCGAGTGCGCTCTGCAACGACTGCTGATAGCCCTGACTGGTGTAGGTGGCTCCCGACACCATGTCGATGTTCGCGCTCTGCGCCGAGACCGTCTCGCGCACAAGCTGTGGCAAAGCGTACGAGTTGATCTCCTGATCCCGACCGCTACCGTTGGGATACCGCGGCACCTCCACTGCGGTGATCTTGCCGCCGGCAACAGTGATCTGCACCTGCAACGGCCCATACGGCGTGTCGGACGCCGCTCCGGCGAAGACCCCCTGTTTCCATCCGCTTGCGGTCTTCGTCGACGATGCCGAGGGCACGCTGCTCTGCGTGCCTGACGAGGGTGCGGGTGCCGACGCCGTTGCGTCGCGGATCACCGGCGAAGTCGCCGAGGCGACCGGGTTCAACGACGTCCGGTAGCTGAACAGCAGAACCAGTCCCGTGACAGTGGCCAAGAGCCCGTAGATGATCTTCTTCATGTCCTACCCCTGTCGCTCAGATGGTGAAGGCTTCACTGTGGATGCGGTCGAGGGCGACACCCGCGGCGCGCAGGTCATGCGCGACACTGCGCATCCACGGCACCGGTCCACACAAGAACACGTCGTACGCCTCGAGGTCCGGGGCGAGTCGGCGAAGCAGTGTCGGCCCGTCCCAGCCAGCGTGCGAGGCGGGGAGCCAAGGAGTTCCCTCGGCTCCGCGAGGCCCGTCCAATGCGTAGTGCGTCAGACCACGCGACGCGACGAGGTCGCGGATCTCCCGGCGACGCAGCCCCCGCCCTTCAGCGTGGTCTCGCGTGATCAGGATCGCATCGCCCGGGGAGTAGTCCTCGGCCTGAAGAAGCGCGACCAACGGTGCGACACCGGCTCCGGCGCTGATCATGAGCAGCTTCGAGCCCCGCCGACGCTCGCCCGTCATCGCTCCGTAGGGGCCTTCAATCAGCACCTTCGTTCCCGCCCGCAACCCCACCAGTTTGTCCGTGCCGTCGCCGACGCGCCGTACCGAGATCACGAGCTCCTCGCTGCTGGGCGCAGCCGCGAGTGAGAAGGGATGCCCGCGCGACCAACCAGGACCGTCCAGGAACCGCCAGACGAAGAACTGTCCGGACCGTGCACCCAAATGAAGAAGTCGCCGGCCACGCATACGCACCGAGACACCGTCCCGCCCGTCCTGCTCCACCGCGACGACACGCAGCTGGTGCCGCGCCGTCCGCCAAACCGGCAACGCGACCCTGAACCACAGTGCGGCGGCCATGGTGACTGCCCACAGCGACCACCAGTAGACGGTGGCCGTCGGCGACGACGTGAAGTCAGCACCGGTCCACAGCATGTGCGGAATCGCTAAGCCCGCCCCCAGGTACCCGTACAGGTGCAGCAGGTGCCAGGACTCATACCGCAGGTGCCGCCGTGCACGTCGGATCGATGTGACCACCACGATCACGAGCAACAGCGTGCCCGTCGTCGCCAGCAGCATGCCCGGGTAATCCCAGACGAACATCCACGCTTGGACGAGCACGTTCACCGATGCAGTCACGGCATAGCCGACAGTGATCAGCACGATGTGCATCATCAGCATCCAGAACGACCAGAAGCCGACCCGGCGGTGCGCCCGTGCGATTCCGTCGCGTCCGAAGCCTCGCTCGAAAAGAGGAATCCGCGCCATCAGAAGCACCTGATACAGCAACAGATTGGCCGACACCAGCCCGGTAAGCCGCCCTAGCGTCGTGAGCGAGTCGGCACCCATCGAGAACAGCGACTGGATCCCGGCTCCTCGCACCCACAGCGCGACGATGATCAGGCTTGTCACCCAGATCACCGTGACGGCCGCCAGGTTCCACGCGCGTCGCTGCCCGCCCGCGCGCACCCGCTCGGGAATCAGGGGCGCCGGCCCTTGCGCCGAGAAGGATGAAGAAGCCATACCCGGATCGTCTGACCGCCAATGACAGACAGCTCCAAGAATCGGCTTGTGTCAGGCACCTCACCAAAATCTCATAGATGCCGTCGGACGCCGTCGCGGCAGGATCGCGAAGTCGGCGATCTGAGAGCCAGGTGAACATGGCCTGAGCGCGTCTCCGCTGAGGGCGTGGCCCGGGCGGGACGACCAGGACTATGTGGCGGAGACGGAGGGTGTGTGGGGTTCAGGGCATCGTGAACGGGTGTCTCGGGGCATCGTGGACGGTAGATGTGGGCGCGGTGGGATGTCTCGGGACATCGTGAACGGTGGCCAAGTACGAGGTGTTGATCAAAGCCGTCACTGTCCAGGGGCTGTCCTACGGTGAGGTCGCCCGTCGATACGGGGTCTCCAAGACCCTCGTGCACAAGCTCCATCACCGCTGGCTCGTCGAAGGCGACGATGCGTTCGAGCCCCGCTCCCGGCGACCAGCCTCGAGCCCGAACCGTACCCCAGAGTCGGTCCGGGCACGGATCCTCGCCCTGCGGGACCAGCTCACCGGTCTCGGACTCGATGCCGGCGCGGACACGATCACGGAACTGCTCGCCCGGGAGCAAGTCACTGTATCGAGAGTCACCGTCTGGCCGGTCCTGACCGCGGCCGGCCAGATCACCCCGCAACCACACAAACGCCCCCGCTCGTCCTGGCACCGATTCACCGCAGACCGCCCTAACGAGCTCTGGCAGTCCGACTTCACGCACATCACCCTCAGCACCGGCCAGGACGTCGAGGTCACCGGTTGGCCCGACGACCACTCCCGCTTCTTGCTGCACCTGAGCGCGCACCCCCGGAGCACCGGCACCACGGTGACCGACACGTTCACCACTGCCGCCGCCGAGCACGGCTACCCGGCCGCCACCCTGACCGACAACGGCATGGTCTACACCACCCGCCTCGCCTGCGGCGGCCGAGGCCGCGGCGACGGCACCGGGAACGGGTTCGGGACCCTTCTCGCCACCCTCGGCATCACGCAGAAGAACGGGAAACCCTTCAAACCCACCACGCAAGGCAAGATCGAACGCCTCTGGCAGACCCTGAAAAGACACACCGCCACCCGGCCCGCCGCATCACTCCCCGACCTCCAGGCCACCCTCGACACGTTCCGCGAGCACTACAACCACATCCGCCCGCACCGCGCCCTCGGCCACAAAACCCCCGCGTTCGCCTACCAGCTCATCCCGAAAGCCACCCCCACCCCACCCGACCACCCCGACACCTGGCGCGTCCGCTACGACACCCATCGACAAAGACGGAAAGATCACCCTCCGCCACCACGGATGCCTCCTGCACCTGGGCATCGGCCGAGCCCACACCCACATCGAGATCATCTGCCTGATCCACAACGACAACGCCACCATCATCACCACGAACACCAGCGAAGTCCTCGCCGACTTCACCCTCGACCCCACCCGCAACTACCAACACAAAAACGGTTGAACCCCCAAACCGGGGGTTCAACCGTTCACGATGTCCCGAGACATCACAATGGCGGAGACGGAGGGATTTGAACCCTCGGTCCCCTTACGGGGACTCCACCTTAGCAGGGTGGTGCACTAGGCCTGACTATGCGACGTCTCCACGCGTCCGGCGCCTTCCGGCACGCACGCGTCTGTCCATGATAACCGGTCCGCGCATCGCCCACGAACCAGACAAGGATGCCGCAGACCGCGCGCTCCGCGGCATCCATCGCCCCAGTTCAGTGCGACCTGACGTTGCCGTTCGAGCACGTCTGCTCGGCCGCCGTCTGCCCCGCGATCGATGTCGGTAGCTTCACGCCGGCGCCCGGCGACGACGGCGAGGGTGAAGGTGACGAGTGCTCCACCACCACGCCGTCGCCCTGGCTCGCACCGCCGGTCAGCACGAGCTTGTCGTTGGCGGCCAGTGCCGACCACAGCGCACGTGCAGCGGGCTCGTCGGGCACGACCCGATTCGGATCGGAGGGGTCGGCGACCGTCGGGTACTGCACGAACACGATCTGGTCGAACGGCACACTCTTGACCGCCATCGCGATCTGCACCAGCGTCAGCGGGTCAGTCAGGCTCGCACTCGGGGTGATGTTCTGCACGGCCACCGTCGCCAGCTTCAGCAGCAGCGCAGGGTTCG
>ERZ778017.1599-NODE-1599-length-21619-cov-6.897561_pt1 | contig 21619 bp, 16 predicted proteins | sample MGYA00375747_ERZ778017 | MGnify/ENA primary metagenome ERZ778017 (study PRJEB29350, sample SAMN05509838) | bioreactor metagenome | biome: bioreactor; material: wastewater | place: South Africa: University of Cape Town | collected 2014-03-17 ...
TTATTGATGAAATAGATGCTGTTGGAAGATCTAGAGGAAAAGGTTCTATGCCAGGAGGTAACGATGAGCGTGAAAATACGCTGAATTCACTCTTAGTAGAAATGGATGGTTTTGGAACTAATTCAGGTATTATCATTTTAGCAGCTACCAATAGACCAGATGTGCTAGACCCTGCTTTGCTTCGTCCAGGGCGTTTTGATAGACAAATAAGCATTGATAAGCCAGATATTGCTGATAGGGAAGCAATACTTAAGGTGCATATGAAAAATTTAAAACTCGACAAAGAAGTAGATGTTAAAAAGCTAGCTGCACAAACCCCTGGTTTTGCTGGAGCTGAGTTGGCTAATGTAAGCAATGAAGCAGCTTTAATTGCCGCTAGGAAAAATAAGAATTCTGTAGATATGCAAGATTTCCAAGATGCGATTGATCGGGTCATTGGCGGATTGGAAAAGAAAAATAAAATTATATCACCACAAGAAAAACGGATTGTTGCATATCATGAAGCAGGACATGCTGTAGCAGGTTGGTTCTTAGAGCATGCAGATCCTTTGGTTAAAGTAACTATTGTGCCAAGAGGAGTAGCGGCATTAGGCTATGCACAATATTTACCCAAAGAACAATTTCTATATCAAAAAGAGCAGCTACTAGATACCCTTTGTACTGCATTGGGCGGTAGGGCGGCAGAAGAAATTATTTTTAGAAAGATTTCTACTGGTGCTCTTAATGATTTGGAGCGGGTTACTAAAATGGCCTATAGTATGATTACTGTATATGGAATGAATGAGAAGTTAGGCAACATCTCTTTTCATGACCAAGGCCAACCAGAATATGTTTTTAGCAAGCCTTATTCGGAGAGCACTGCACAGACTATTGATGAAGAGGTGCGTATAATGATTGATAGTGCTTATAAGCGAACTAGAAAGTTATTATGGAATAAAAGGAAACAGTTAGAGCGTGTTGCTGAGGAGTTATTAAAAAAAGAGGTCATTTTCCAACAGGATTTAGAACGGTTAATTGGACCAAGGCCCTATCCTATGCACGATACTACCTTGGATAAAATACCAGCAACAAATAGTACTGAAGCAAGGCCTAAATATATACCCAATAAAAACAGGTATAACAGGAATAAAAAGCCTATTGCAGCTGATAAGCAGGATAACAATAACCAAGAGCAGCCTAGAGAATCAACGCAGCAGGGTTAAAAGTTTACCAATTATATTTGATGTAAATATGTGCTTATAATGTTGTGGCATTGGTTGGTTGAAAGATCCATTTGCTAATGGTTAGGTTGTTTATCTTTTAAAATGTAGGCTGATGTTGGCAAAAAGTATAGAATGGATGCTGATTAATTAGTATGGGTAAACAATCTTCCCATCAGAAAATAGTATTTAGTGACGAATACTTTATGCGTATAGCTTTACAAGAAGCTATAAAAGCATATGAGGCAAAAGAAGTGCCAGTAGGTGCTGTAGTTGTAAGCAATAATCGTATCCTTGCCAAAGCACACAACCAAGTAGAAAGGCTAAAAGATGCTACAGCACATGCTGAAATGCTAGCGCTGTCTGCAGCGTTCAACCATATAGGAGGCAAGTATTTGCCAGACTGTACCTTATATGTAACACTCGAGCCTTGTCTGATGTGTGCAAATGCAACCTTTTGGGCTAAATTATCTAGAATTGTTTTTGCAGCAAGTGACATGAGGCTGGGATATAGGACTTTTGGGGCTAGTACGTTACATCCTAAAACAAAAGTAGATACTGGTATATTGGAAGAAGAAAGCCAAAAAATTTTACAATCGTTTTTTGCGAAATTAAGGGAATGATCGTAGATTCACTTAAGAGTTAACATGTCTACTTTTTCAATATTATTCTAACAAAACATAAATAACTATGGCTTTTGAACTACCACCACTTCCTTATGCGCCTGAGGCACTAGAGCCTCATATAGATGCTACAACTATGCAATTACACCATGCCAAGCATCATCAGGCTTATTTAGATAAACTTAATAAAGCTATAGAAGGCACCGACTTAGCAGCAAGGTCAATAGAAGATATCCTTAAAAATGTGAGTAATTATAGTGTTACTATAAGAAATAATGGGGGCGGATATTATAATCATAACCTATTCTGGCCTATGCTTACACCCAATGGTGGAGGAGAGCCTACAGGATCAATAGCAGATGCGATCAATCAAAAGTTTCAAAATTTTTCCCAATTTAAAGAAGCTTTTGCACAAGCTGCACTTGACCAATTCGGTTCGGGATGGGCTTGGTTGTGTAAAAATGATATAGGTGAACTGTTTATCTGTTCTACCCCTAACCAAGACAATCCAATTATGGATGTAATAGAGGAGGAATCAAAGGGAATTCCTGTACTAGGGCTCGACGTATGGGAACATGGTTATTACCTGAAATATCAAAATAGGCGAGCTGAATATATAGAAGCTTTCTGGAACATTGTTAATTGGGAAGAAGTTAATAGAAGGTTCCAAGTGCCAAAACCCTAATTGTATAGTCATATTGAAGCTACTTGCAGCAACATATGGCTTAGATACTTTAAGTAAATATTTAATATAGCTCTTTTGAAACTGCTATAATATATACATCTAAATTTCAGAGGTTGAAAAATCAGTTTCAGAAGAGCTTTAATGCTTAATAGCAAGATAATTAAGCTCGTCTAGATTCTATATAAGACCAAATTATCTACAATGTCCTTCCGTTGGATTTTAAGTTTACTACCTTTCTTACTCAGCTATCTTTCTACTATAGCATACTCCAACGTTACTCAAGTGGTTACAGGTGCTCAACAGTTGGAGGTGTATTTACCTACGTTGAGAAATAAGAATATTGCAGTTGTAGCCAATTCAGCTTCTCAAGTAAATGGTATACATTTAATAGATACCTTATTGTCACATGGTATAACTATCAAGAAGATATTTGCTCCTGAGCATGGTTTTAGAGGACAAAAGGATGCCGGAGAGCTTGATGAGGATACTATAGATCCACATACCGGAATAAAAATTACATCTTTATACAAACAATCTAAAAAGCTTACTGCTACTATGTTAGCAGGGATAGATTGTATTGTTTTTGATATTCAGGATGTGGGTGTTCGCTTCTTTACCTATATCAGTACATTGCATTATGTGATGGAAGCGTGTGCTTCCTGTTCCAAACCATTATTGTTGTTAGATAGGCCTAATCCAAATGCACATTATGTAGATGGACCTGTGCTAGAAAAGCATGTACAATCTTTTATAGGCATGCATCCTATTCCTATTGTATATGGTCTTACCATAGGTGAGTTGGCGAGCATGATCAATGAGGAAGGGTGGTTAAAAGATGGGTTAAAATGTAATTTAGAGGTTATACCACTCAAAAACTATACTCACCAAACTATCTATGAATTACCACATAAACCCTCACCGAATTTAACCAACAGGCAGGCTGTAGCGCTCTATCCTTCTTTAGGGCTTTTTGAAGGAACCATTATGAGTGTTGGAAGGGGCACAGGTTATCCTTTTCAGGTAATCGGTTATCCAGATAAAACTTGGGGTAAATTTAGTTTTATTCCTGTTGGTATGCCCGGCATGGCTACTTCACCCAAATATCAAGATAAAGTATGCTATGGTATTGACTTAAGGGATACACTGCCAAGCTCTTTTATTAATTTATCTTATCTATTACACTTTTATAAATTGGCAAAAGAACATAATATTCCTTTTTTTGAAAAAAGCTTTGATTTGCACGTAGGTAATACGACTCTTCGGCAGCAAATAGAAGCAGGCTTGTCTGAAAAAGAAATAAGGGCTAGTTGGCAAGCAGATTTAAACAGATATAAGATTTTGCGTAAAAATTATTTACTTTATCCAGAATAATAAAGGTTGCATTGTATTTTTTTGTCTTACGCCACCAATCTAGGCTGATAAGTCAGATTTCAATTTTTTTGAATACTTTCTCTATCAACAAGGGCTAATATAACGTTTAGTTGATATTCATTTTTCAAGCACTCAAGGTAGCCTTCAATAAAGTATTCCAATTTAGGGTAGACGCATGAAAGGAAATATTCCTTCAATAATTACCTTCGCAGAAATTTTAATGTATTAATCTAGAGACGTATGTTAGACAAAGTAACCCTGTAAAAAATGATAGTTCTTTCTCGCAGACGTCACATAGCTAAGAATTAAGTTTTAACAGTGAATCTATCGTAAAACATTGTTATTAAGGATTAGGAAGACTTACAGCTGTTGCAGTCACTGCCCTTTTTTCCCAATTTTCCCTATAAATTCTATTTATTTTACTATCGGTAATCAATAGTAAATTTTCAGAATTTCTATATTCTGCAGCATTACTCCAATTAAATGAGCCGGTAAGTATATAGGCATTATCAATAATCATTACTTTATTGTGGGCAATGCCTGGTACTATGTCTATCGCTACAGGTATACCCATATCTACTACTTTTTTAACCTGGGAACCCTTTGCTGTTAATTGTGACCGGTCCACTAAGATTTTTACTATAACCCCTCTCTTATGTGCTTCTATAAGCGCTTGTGCAATCTTAGCTGAGGTAAAAGCGTAGGCTTGTACAAGTATATGACTTTGTGCCATACCAATGGCTTGTTCTATAAAAGGTATACATTGACCACCAGGACTAAATCGAATTTGTATTGAATTAGTGGTAGCTAAATTTTGATTTGTGTAATCCTTGTGTAAGTAAACAGCACTTTCATATCCGCTTGCAGCACCTATTATAAAAGCTAATAGAATAGCCACCTTTAGTTTGGTTGGATTCTTTTTAATGGCGCTTTTCTCAATGGTTGCCATGTCCTTTTTGATGAAGCTTTATATCAATTTCTTTCTAAGATATTCTGCTGTATGGTTATTGCTAAGCTGAATCATATCTTCTGGGATACCACTAAACACAATTTCTCCTCCTTGGTCTCCACCTTCTGGGCCTAGGTCTATAATCCAGTCGGCACATTTGATAAGCTCTGTCGTATGCTCTATAATCAAAACGCTATTGCCTACACTGATTAAGTTGTTGATCGCTGTGAGCAACTTGCTAATATCATGCACGTGAAGGCCTGTAGTAGGCTCATCAAAAATAAATAAAGTATGCTCTTGTTGATGGCTCTTATCTAGGTAGGTTGCTAGTTTAAGACGTTGTGCCTCCCCACCACTCAGCGAGCTAGAAGGTTGCCCCAATGTAACATATCCTAACCCTACGTCACGCAAAGGTTTTAATTTTTTATAGATACTCGTTTGATCTCTAAAAAAGTAAGATGCATCGTCTACCGTCATGTCTAGTACGGATGCTATATCGTGATCTTTGTATTTAATTTCCAATGCCTCTTGTTTAAACCGTTTACCATGGCAGCTTTCACAAGTAAGTGTTATATCGGCCATAAATTGCATTTCTATAGTTATTTTACCTTCTCCTTGGCATGCTTCACATCTGCCCCCTTCTACATTAAATGAAAAATAGGAGGGTTGATAACTTCGCTGCTTTGCTAATGGCTGGTCTGCAAATAGCTGTCGGATGTGCTCATAGGCTTTTACATAGGTAACAGGGTTGGATCGAGAAGATTTACCAATCGGATTTTGATCTACAAATTCTATGTGCTTGATTAAATCATAATCACCTTCCAAACCGTCAAAGCTACCTGGCTTTTCTTTATATATTTCTAGCTTGTTGGCCAAAGCTGGGTAGATAATTCTCTTTACTAAGGTAGATTTTCCTGAGCCACTCACACCTGTTATAACGGTCAATACACCTAATGGAATGGTTACATCTACATCCTTTAAATTATTTTCTCTAATACCTTTGAATGTAATATTATATTGTGGTGCTCGCCTTTGAGTAGGCACAGGAATAGTTTCTATACCGTTTAAATAGCGTGCAGTATGGCTTTGGTTAAAGTCTTTTAAGGCTTCCCAGTTGCCTTGAAATATTAACTCACCTCCTTTTGACCCTGCTTCAGGGCCTATATCAATTAACTGATCAGCCACTTGCATCAGTTCTTCTTCATGCTCTACTACAATGACTGTATTGCCCAAATTTTTTAAGGCAACTAAAATATCAATTAGTTTTTGTGTATCCCTAGGATGCAGGCCAATAGTAGGCTCATCTAAAATATAAAGCGTATCTACCAGCGTACTGCCCAACGCTGTAGCTAGCTTGATCCTTTGGTACTCACCACCAGATAAAGTAGCAGACTGCCGATTTAGAGTAAGGTAACCTAATCCTACCTGCTCCATATAAGATAGCCGATTTTTAATCTCAATCAGAAGTCGGTCGGCAATTTGTTGTGCGTGTACCGGCAATGATAGACTGTTAAAAAAACGAGCCACCTCTGCTATAGGCATTAGTAGTAATTCAGTAATGGCTTTCCCTTCTATTTTAACATAACTGGCATCTTTTCTAATTCTAGTTCCTTGGCAATCAGGGCAGGTTGTTTTTCCTCTATAACGAGATAAAAGAATTCTATACTGGATTTTGTGTATTTTCTCTTGCAAATATTGAAAGAAACCATCGATGCCTTTAAAATTACCATCACCTTTCCATAAAAATGCTTGCTCTTCAGCAGTTAAATCTTTGTAAGGTCTGTGGATAGGGAAATCTTTATACCGCTCGTTTTCTATAAGCGGCTGTAACCATTTATACATGGATTGGCTTTTCCAAGGGTAAATAGCTCCTTCGTAAACAGAAAGTGTTCTGTTGGGGATAACTTTATCAATATCAATACCCAATACTTTACCAAATCCATCGCATGTTTTGCAGGCGCCATAAGAGTTGTTAAAGCTAAAAAGGTTTACAGAAGGTATTTCAAAGTCCATTCCATCTTGTTCAAAACGATCTGAAAACATTTTCTGTTCTTTGTCTACGATTTCTACATAACAAGTTCCTTTTCCTTCAAAAAAAGCAGTTTGGATAGAGTCAGATATTCTAAATTGGTTGTCACGATCTTCTTGGTCGACTACAAACCGATCTATTAACACAGATATGTTTTGTGATATCAATGTTTGTCCGCTATTGAGCAAGTCTTCAATAAAAGTTGTTTGTCTCTCATATATAATTCTAGTAAATCCTTTTGCTAGCTCTATTTTCAAGCGCTCTATAGGGTTAGCATTTGCATCTAATTGTAAAGGGTAAGAGATAATAACTTTTGTTCCAGCAGGATGGCTATAAATATAATCAACTACATCAGATACAGTATTTCTAGTAACTTTTTGCCCACTAATGGGTGAGTAAGTGGTGCCAATTCTAGCATAGAGGAGTTTTAAATATTCATATATCTCTGTGATAGTACCTACTGTAGACCGTGGATTTTTATTATTGGTTTTTTGCTCAATAGCAATGGCAGGGGAAATTCCACGGATATAGTCTACATCTGGTTTTTCTAATTTTCCTAAAAATTGACGTGCATAGGAACTTAAACTTTCTATATACATACGCTGGCCTTCAGCAAACAGTGTATCAAAAGCTAAGGAAGACTTACCAGAACCAGACAACCCTGTAATAACTACTAATTGATTGCGTGGAATAGCTACGTTTACGTTTTTTAGATTGTTGACCCGTGCTCCTTTTACAATGATGAAGTGTCTAGGATCTAGTTGATCAAATTCTTTGTAAGGCGTATGGTTATTCATAGAAGCAATATTAGCTTGAAATTCCAGCATAGTCATAGTACTAGAATTTTGAATATGTAAAAGTTATTCTGTTAGGTAAAGTTAAAACAGATATAGCAAATAATTCTGTAATATTCTTCTTTCTTTGATCAGGATTACTTTAGTGCATTTTTTATTTCTTCCCTTTTAGCTAAGTCCAAAGGAATTTGACCTTTATTGTTGGTTATATCTTTTTTAGCTCCTGCATTTACTAGTGCACAAACTACATTAAGATGACCTCTCCGAGCAGCATTATGTAGAGGGGTATTTCCCTCATCATCCTGTATGTCAATAGTTGCACCTTGTTTTATTAATTCTAATACTGTCTCTGTTTGTTGATTATAAAGAGCAGCAACATGTAAAGGTGTACTTCCATATTCATTCTTAGTATCTACGTTTACCCCTTTACCTATCAATTTCAATACAATGTCAGTCTGTCCGGTACTAGCGGCCGAATGAAGAGTTGTATTATCCCACTATCCTTTTATATTAACTTCTGCATTATTTCCTATCAATTTTAATAAGGCCACAATCTGCCCAACGCTAGCAGCATAGTGAAGAGGTGTACTATTAAGCATATATTTTGCGTTAACCTGAGCTCCTTCTTGTATTAGTTTTAGAAGTATTTCAGTATGCCCAAACTTTGCAGCTATATGTAAGGGTGTGGAACGCGAACTATTTGTTGTTATATTTACTTTTGCACTTCTTTCTATAAGTACGTTAACAATTTCCAAATTCCCTATTTCTATTGCTTCTTCTAAGGCTGTGTATTTTTGGTTTAATAATATTATCTGTGGCATTAATATCTGCTGTTTCACTTTTTTGTAGTCTTGTAAGCATATCAGCTAAAAAATTCTTATCTGCTGCTTTAGCAGCATCAATCATTTCATCAGTAATAAGTTATTGATATTTTCTATTAGTGGCAGGACGCTCGTTTGTATTATTTACCTTGGATAATTTTGGGGTTTTTATACCGCCTTTATTTCCCTTTTGGCCACACTCACAGGAAGTTACTGTAACTATTACCAATAATAACTTTAGAAGATTAATACAAATGTGCGAGTTGATAATAAGGTTTTTATTAGTTTGAGGTTGCATGGTAAAGAAATTTTCAGATTCTTAATTATACTTTAGATTAAGCTTTTTGAATTGGCCGATTAGAAAAGTAAAATTTAGTTCTAAAGTTAACAGTATTCTTCTTTACTATTTAAGTCTTGGTAAAACAAGATACTCATAAGTGTACAGCTGCTATGAAAAGTAGTAGCTGTACTAAAGCTAAAATTATATGGTTGATAAGAGGCACATATACCATATATAATATATGTATATTAAGTTAACTGCAAGCTTTATTACTCTTATATATAGAACTTAGGCCATAAGACTATCATGTTGTGTTGAAATCAAACTTACCTCTACTAAGCCATTAGCCTTTAACTTTTCAAGCTGTACCTGCTGTAAAGTATTTATTAAGTTAGCGTCATAAGGCACACTTACGCGGACATAGTTGTCTGAAAATCCTTGTATGGTGCCATCAGCATCGGGTTGTTCAAATAGTACTTCTGCAGTTCTTCCTAAATTCTGTTCATAGAAGTAGCGTTGTTTTTTGTCAGAAAGAATACGAAGCATACTCGCCCTTCTATTTCGATCTTTTTGTGAAACTACCCCTTCCAATGTAACAGCTTGTGTATTTTGCCTCTCTGAATAAGGAAATACATGTAAATAAGAAATGTCCAGTTCATTTAAAAACTGATAGGTATCTAAAAACTTTTCTTCGGTTTCTCCTGGAAAACCTACAATCACATCTACCCCTATACAGCAGTGTGGCATTAGCTTTTTAATATGTGCTACCCGTTCTACGTATAATTCACGCTGGTAGCGGCGGCGCATAAGCTTCAGAATATCATTATTGCCAGACTGTAATGGAATGTGAAAATGGGGTACAAATCGGTTTGATTGAGCAACAAATTGTATAATCTGGTCGTTCAATAAATTCGGTTCAATAGATGAGATACGGAAGCGTTTAATACTTTCTACTTTTTCTAAGGCTTCTATTAATGATAAGAAATTAGTTTGTCGTCGGTTGTCAATAATGCCATAGTCACCAATATTAACTCCTGTCAAAACTATTTCTTTTATTCCTTGATCAGCAATTTTTCTTGCTTGTTCTACAATGCTTTCTATGGTATCGCTTCTACTTTTTCCTCTTGCTAATGGAATGGTACAAAAAGAACAATGATAATTGCAACCATCTTGCACTTTTAAAAAAGTACGAGTTCTATCTCCTATAGAGTGAGCATGAGTGAAAGTGTTAACGTCTTTTATACAGGAGACATATACTTCTGCTTGTCCTTTTTTGTCGAAGCTGCTGATTAGCTCTAATAACTTAAATTTTTCATGTGCACCTAAAACAGCATCCACGCCTGGAATGCTGGCAATTTCTTCTGGCTTAAGCTGCGCATAGCAACCCATGACAATAATAAAGGCTTCAGGAGAGATTTTAAGAGCATCTTTAACTATGCGTCTACATTTCTTATCTGCCTGGTCCGTTACAGAACACGTATTGATTATAAAAATGTGAGGATTATCTTCAAATTCTACCTTTTGGTACCCTTGTTCTGTAAACAGTCGGCCAACAGCAGAAGTTTCTGAAAAATTTAGTTTGCACCCTAATGTATAAAAAGCTACTCGTTTCATAATCAGCTAAATTATGTAGAAACTAGCTATTTTGAGAATAGGTGTAACATTTTTTTTATAATATGCTGGATTCATATTGAAAGTATGCGTTGGTCGACGTAACTTTACAGCGGCAAACCTGTACGACCAGCTCCTATTGAATCCCCCAGGTCTGGAAAGAAGCAAGGGTAGGTAGTTGTAGCGGTGCGATACATGGTTTGCTTTTTTATTTTACCCAATAGATTTTCTCCTAGCTAAACTTATCTAAAGACATTTTATTGCTTGTTTTACAATAAATAATATAGAGACAACCTTATACAATTACAGACCAAGGATTAATATAGATATCATACTGTTGTAGCATAACATATAATATACTCATATATAGTAAATAAAATATTCTAGCCGTTAAATAGTTGTATGCTAGTAAAAATTGGGTAGAAAATACATATTGCATATAGATTAGCTGTTTTAGTTATATATTAAAAAATAGTATATTGATCATACGGAGCGTATATTAGTTGCTTGCCATTTGTAGCTATGTCCATAGATGTATACAGACTTTCTAAGAAATTTTACACCAAGACAGTAGTAGACCAGCTTACTTTTAGAGTAGAAAAAGGACAGATTTTGGGGCTTTTAGGACCTAATGGAGCTGGAAAATCTACAACCATGCGTATGTTAACAGGTTATATAGAACCTTCCGAAGGTGAGATATATATTTGTGGATATAATTTAAAAAAAGAGCCACTTGAGGCAAAAAAAAATATAGGATACTTACCTGAACATAATCCGTTATATTTAGACATGTATGTGCATGAATACTTGCGCTTTATGGGTAGTTTACATGGCCTAAGTAAAAAAAAATGTATTGAAAGGGCATTTGAAGTAGTAGAGCAATGTGGTATAAGAACAATGCAAAATAAGAGAATTGGGGAACTTTCTAAAGGCTATCGACAAAGGGTAGGATTAGCACAAGCACTCATGCACAATCCATCTGTGCTGATCTTAGATGAGCCCACGACAGGTCTTGATCCAAACCAATTGCATCAGATGAGAGAAGTTATCAAAGAGCTGAGTCGTGAAAGATCAATTCTGCTTTCTACACATATCATGCAAGAAGTAGAGTCAATTTGTGATCGTGTCATTATCATGCATCAGGGTAAATTATGTTTAGCAGCTACTTTAGATGAACTAGCCGATCAGGCTAATGACCAATTTATAGTAACTTTCAAAGAAGTTATACCCGTAGAGCAGCTTTGCAACATAGATTGTGTAGAAAAGGTAGAGATATTAGATGCATATAAATGCAAATTATATACTAGTGATAGCAAGGAAATTTATGAGAATATTTTTCAGTTTGCCAAGAAACAAAAACTTACCTTGCAACGGTTAGAGCAAAAAAAAGACAGCTTAGAAGAAATTTTTACACAGCTTACAAAAGCAGATGGTAGCAAACCTGCTTAAGTATAAATTATTTATTAATCATCTATTTTATTTATGCTTGCTATTTTAAGAAAGGAGATTGGTACTTTCTTTAGTTCTCTGATGGCTTATGTTATTATGGGGTTTTTTCTCATACTAACGGGCTTATGGGTATGGGTATTCCCAGAAACAAATGTGCTAGATTCTGGATATGCAGATTTGTCATCTCTATTCCGATTAGCTCCTTATGTACTAATGTTTTTAGCTCCAGCAATTACAATGGGATTGTTATCTGATGAATTTAAAGTAGGAACCTCGGAATTATTATTAACTAGCCCGCTTACTACCCTCCAAGTTATTTTAGGTAAATATTTTGCTAGTTTACTTATCGTAATAACTATATTTCTATTTACTAGCACATATTGTATTTCTATATATTATTTGGCTAGTCCTATTGGAAATGTGGATTTAGCAGCTTTGGTTGGTTCTTATATTGGTTTGTTATTTTTGGCAGCTGTATTTTTATCCATAGGTTTAACGGCGTCAGCTTTTACAGAGAGCCAGGTGGTTGCTTTTCTGATAGGTACTTTTCTTTGTTTTCTACTATATCAAGGGTTTGATGCTTGGACTACTCTTAAAACTTGGGAAAATTATTCCCTGGTTATAGCTCAATTAGGTATTCTATATCACTATGAAGCTTTAAGTAGAGGGGTTATAGATTTACGTGATGTGCTCTACTTCTGTAGTTTTATTGGTGTGTCAATCATGGTAGCGAACTTAGCCTTAAGTAAAAGATGAAATTTGCTAAGATTATATATAACAAGAAATGGTTGCTGTTTTCGATTGCTACGTTTCTTATAGGAATTGCTAATGTCCTAGCTTTTTATTTTCCTGTACGTATAGATTTAACAGGAGATAAGCGCTATACCCTTCATACTTCTACAAAAGCATTACTAGCTCGGTTGGAATCTGATATTCATGTCAATATTTATTTAGCTGGTGATTTGCCAACTGAGTTTAAACAGTTACAAAATAATGTTGCCGCTCTTTTAGAAGAATTTAAAGCCTATGCGCAGTACCCTGTCACCTATCAGCTAATAGATCTTAACCAAGAGCCTATTAATAAGCGAAAAGAAATTTTAAAGAAGTTGGTGGAGAAGAAAATAGATCCTACCAATCTTTATAAACAAGCTCATGGCCAACGTACAGAAAAGCTTATATACCCAGGAGCCATCGTTTCCTACCAAGGTAATGAGGTAGGAATGATGTTGCTTAAAGCTAACAAGTTTTCTTCTACCCCAATGCTGATCAGTCAGTCTATAGAGAATTTAGAGTATGAGTTTACCAGTATACTTGCCAAATTGATTAACAAGAAATCTATAAAAATAGGATTGGTTCAAGGACATGGAGAACCTAATTCGGTTCAACTACAGGGTCTTACACAAGCTATTAACGAAGCATATGAACTTCAACCGGTAATGCTTTCTACAGTATTTGGGCTATCTGATTACGGAGCATTGCTTATTACCAAACCACAACAGGCATTTACAGAATCCGAGAAGTATATGCTGGATCAGTATATTATGCAGGGTGGTAAAGTATTATTTTTCTTAGATCGTTTGCAGATCGATATGGAAAATTTAGCTAGTGGTAATTCTTTTGCTCTTCCACTTAATCTCAATTTAGATGATCAATTGTTTAGGTATGGGATAAGAATTAACCAAGATTTGATAAAAGACTTACAAGCTGGCGTATATCCTGTTATAGTTGGTAAGGTAGGAAACCAACCTCAGCTTAAGTTTTTTCCATGGCCTTTTTTTCCTATCATTAACAATTTTTCTAACCACCTGATAACTAAAAATATGAATGCTATATATACACAGTTTGTCAGTAGTGTAGAACCGATAAACGTAGAAGAAGTTGTCCACACACCTCTTTTATATAGTTCGCCATATAGCATCAAAGCAGGCATCCCTGTATATGTAGATTTAGAATCATTAAGAGAATCACCCAATACAAGTTTATATAATCAAGGGCCTATTCCAGTAGCGTATCTATTAGAAGGAAGATTTAATTCGTTATATAAAAATAGGATGGCTCCTAACGGTATAGATGCTTCTCAATTTATTGCTATAAGTCACCCTACGAAAATATTAGTAGTAGCGAGTGGTAGTATAGTGTTAAATGCTGTTTCGCCTAAGGACGGACAAGCGTTGCCATGGGGTTATGATCCGTTTCTACAACAAAATTTTGCTAATCAAGATTTTGTATTAAATACCCTAGCTTACATGTTAGAGGAGTCAGGGATTATTAATGCCAAGCGTAAAACAGTTAAACTGAGGCTCTTAGATAATCTAAAAGCGGAAAAGGATAGACTATATTGGCAGTTGTTTAATATGGTTACGCCTGTTGTGGTGTTGGTATTATTAGGAATCATGTGGCATATGATTCGTAGAAGAAGATATAAGGTAAGAACTTAATTATTATTCGATATTCCTAATTTTAAATCAATTGATATACTTTAAGCGGTAAACATTTTCCCTAGATATTAATAAGTGTTTATACTTTCTTTGCTGTTTTCACTCCCTCATAAATTATTAAAGTTTCCTTACTGTGTAATGTATCTGTTGCTTAGGTTATATGTTTTGTGTAATAGCTGGCTGGTTAGCCTTTAGTATAACAGGCGCCTTAAGAAAGCTAGCTTCAGGATAAGATAAGTAACCTTGGCCTAGTAGGATATTTATTTTTAAAAATCCTACAAAGAAAGTTTTTCTAAATGAAACTTCTCCATAGCAGTAGAAAAGTAATGAGGGCATGATAACTCTCAGAGCTACTACTACGATAGCTGGTTAATATCTTTTTTTAGGTTGTTAAGCTATTTAAGGATTAAGAAGTAAATCTTTGGATAAGCTGGGTAAGACTCTAATAGAAGTTATAAATTTGAATTATATAAAATGGTGTTTGCTGTGTTCATTGGCTAGCAATAGCAACCCACATCTTGTATATATGGCATGTCCATCTATCGAACTTAACACTCGCTATTGATCAAGCAATATAAATTATAAAACAAAAGATTATGTGTGTACTAAGTGCATATAGTAACCCAACTAACTATTAAATCGTTAAAGTTCAAAGTCAATATAATCTAGTTCCCAATTAGCTACAATAGCTAGCTCATGCGGATAAAAGATGACTGGATCGGGAGGTATTGATTGATTGATATTTCCAAAACTCCATTTACCATCTTTTTCACGAAGTAGTAAGACACGTATTAGGTAGTTTCCAGGCAGTACATCCTTAAATACGTAGTCTGCTTTATTTCGAATTTCTTCTATCACTTCATAGTTGGCATCAAGTAATTGAATAATAAATCCAGGAAATCTTGTTGAAATTCTACCCTTAATGGTGCCACATTCTTGTGTATTTTTAATAAGATATTTATGGTTGGTCGGTTCATTTACCTCTTTTTCTACAGATACAAAAGCTCCCTTAACTATATGTAACTCTATACTCGGTGTCTTTTCACTCTCTGTATTAGACTCCTCAGTAGGTTGTGGCCAGTTAGTTGAATCAAAATATTTTTGAATAGTAATAGAATCCTTATGTGGTTGTAGTACAATTTCTTCAGGCGTTAGCTTAAGTGTATCTGCTTGGTTAATGACAAAAAACAAGCTGTCTGGTTGTATACTCTTGATAGGTTTATTGAAAGTTATATTTATTTCGAGCGTCTTAGGATCTATTTTAGTGTTTGTAGCAGGCTGTATTGTATATTTAAGTTTTTCTTTTTCACTAATTCTATCTCTAAAATGTATACTGATATTTTTCTCTATACTATTACCCATCATATCTTGGGCTGCTAACTTAGCTTCTAGTATATCGTCCTCCAATAGCCCTAATGTATTGTATACCCTGATAGTGTGTCCATTCTCTATTAAATGACTATATAACTGTGCGTTTTTAAACCTTTTAAAGCGATTAGCCAGCTCAAGTGTATAGGCTGTAATGGGTTTGCTGAAATTGATTTCAAAATATTGACCCTGTGGCTGGCTGTTTTGTAGTTTAAAATCAGTTACGTCTGCCTGAAGGATATGTAAGGGTAGACCATCTACAGATTCTAAAAGTTCTAACGTTGTTGGTAAAAATCCATAAGGGTCTTTACTAGGGTCCAAGATAAGTTTGTTCTCTTTACTATAGCCTGCACATATTTTATACTTGCCTTGTTTAATATGCTCTAGTTTAAAGCCCCCTTCCTGGTTGGTTTTAGTAAAATAATCGGGGGTGCTGTTTAGGATATGTGAAGTATCTGCCTCAATAATTTTATATAAACAAACTAGTGCATCACTTGCTGGTTGGCCAGTCATCAGATATTTGACCTGTCCAGCTACATACATAGAGTCTACATAATCGCCTGTGCTAAAAGTAAGTGTAGGATTTTCTGCGGCTGTATGTTCTTTTATGTCGCATATTGCATCTTTAAAGTTAAAAGTATAGGTAGTTTCTTCTTCTAGGGAGGCTTCTAAATCAAGCTCTACCATGTTTCCTCTTACTTTAGCTATATAACTAGGCCTATCTTCCAAGCGGGCTAATTTGGGTGTAATAATAAGTCGATTGTAAATATCTTTGATCTCAATTTCTTTATCAAAAGTTAATTTCAGTTTCCGATCTTTAAATCCAGTACTTTCATGTAAAGGATACGTGCTAATTAGTTGGGGAGGGGTAGTATCTTTAGGGCCGCCTTCTAACTCCTCTATTTGTGCACATCTACTGGTAAGTAGTAGAATAACAATTGTGCTTAGAATTGTTAAAAGTGGCACTTGTTGGAATAATTGATTTGTATAACGCTGAAGCAAGTTTAGAATCTTTATTCTTGTTTTTTCTTGTTTAATCATAGCGTTTGAATTGTATTGTAAATGAATTTACTGTGTATGTAAAAATACGTTAAAATGCGATATGCTAGTTAGCTAACCAAAAATAAGCGATATGATGTTCTCCACCCTGCAATTTTATCAGGGAAAATTTATACAAATAGTAGGTTTCTTTTACAGCATTAATATGCTTGAAATGGAATATAAGAATAATTAGCTTGCTTGGAAGTAACAAAATAATTTAATTGAAATGTAATAGAGTTGCAATAGTAAAAAAAAAGCGCTAAAATTACGCAGGTTTATTTACAGTAAATTGAAAATTAAGCCTAGTAATAGTATGCTAGGGTGTGAGGTTCATAATATAAAAAAGTATTAAGTGAAAATTTATTTATGCATATGAAAAAATTAATTCGAATTGCAGCACTTGTTTTAGTTTCTTTTGCACTATGGTTTTACCTTAAAGGTAAGAAGAACTCCTCACCTAAAGTAACAGAAAAAGTATTGTATACAGCTAATGAAGGACATATCAAAACATTAGATCCTGCCCACGCTGAAGATGTTTATTCTCATCGAGAAATAGCTAAAATTTATGAAGGGTTGTTAGATTTCCATTATCTTAAAAGGCCGTTTGAATTAATGCCGAATCTAGCAGAAGAAATGCCCATTGTGTCAGCAGATCGGCTGATTTACACTTTTAAAATCCGGAAAGGAGTAAAATTTCATGACAATCCTTGCTTCCCTGATGGTAAAGGTAGGGAACTTACTGCGTATGATTTTGTATACTCTTTAAAGAGACTAGCAGATCCTAAGCTTCAGGCAAAAAACTTTTGGTTAATTGATAATAAGCTTAAAGGTGTTAATGAATGGAGGGAGAGGTATGCAGATGCTATTCAGGCAAACTTCGATGAAGAAATAGAAGGAGTCAAAGCTGTAGATCTATATACATTGCAATTCACTCTAACAAAACCTGATCCACAATTTCTATACCTTTTAGCTATGTCAGGCTGTTTTGCAATTCCTCATGAAGCAGTGGAGCATTATGGTATGGAATTTACTAACCATCCAGTGGGTACAGGGCCTTTTGTCTTAGAAGCTTTTAATCCACAAGACAATAAGCTTGTGTATTATAAAAATCCTACTTTTAGGGATAAACGATTCCCTAGTGAAGCTGCAGAAGAATATCAACATATGCTAGCGTATGCTGGAAAGCAGTTGCCCTTTGTAGATAAATTAGTTACCTATATTATTACTGAATCCCAACCTAAATGGCTTAAATTCAAAAAAGCTGATTTGGATATAATTGACATTACCAAAGACAAAATTGCTTCAGATGTAGTGCGTAATAATGAGCTAATTTCTGAGCTTAAGGAAAAAGGTATTCATTTATTTCGTGTAGCTGAGATATCTACTAACTATATTGTAATGAACTTTGCTAATCCTTTGTTCAAAGATAATCTTAAACTACGTCAAGCTATATCATTAGCATTTGACCGAGAAGGCTATAACAAGCTATTCCATAACAATGCCGCGGTGGTAGCACAATCAACTGTTCCTCCAGGGTTAGCTGGTTATAGGGCGGATTATATAAATCCTTACGGTACCTATGATGTTGAAACAGCTAAACAATATTTAGTAGAAGCAGGCTATCCTGAAGGTAAGGGATTGCCTGAGCTTACACTAGATATGGGGCCAGATAGCGAACTGAGGTTAAAAGGAGAATTCTTTCAAAAATGTATGGCAAGAATAGGTATCCGTGTTAAGGTAGCTGGAAATATTTTTCCAGAATTAATAAAAAAGTTACATAATAAAGCTACTGTATTGCATGGCATTTCTTGGAGTGCAGATTACCCAGATGCTCAAAATTTCTTTATGCTGTTATACGGCCCTTACCAACCAAGCGGTATTGGATCCAATTTTGATGACCCTGTTTATAATGCTTTATATGAAAAAGCTGTAGCTATGCCAGACTCGCCCGAGAGAACAAAGCTTTATGAACAGCTTAATGAAATGATAGCTGAAAAGGTGCCTTTCATTTGTACTGTGCATTTCCCTTATACTGCCTTGCAGCATGGCTGGATTAAAAACTATTGTTGGTCTAACTTCCATTATGGTACAGAACAATATGTTGATATAGATTTAGAGCAAAAAAGGCAATTAGTTCCTAAACTATAATAAGGGGTGCTTATTGTATTTGAGCCTCTATGCTTATTATTAATGACGGTGGTTATTTCTAATGTTTATTACATGCATTATTCTACATATAATTTAGAAATAACTTTATAAAGAAATTAGCCATCTTATTTTTATACAAGTAAGATGGCTAACAATTAAGTGAATAACCTACTTAATATCCTACAATTTCTAACTATGAAGAAGATTATTAAAATTGTGGCAATCTTGTTGGTTGTTGTAGGTTTATGGTTCTATATAAAGCGCAGGCAGCCTCCTATAGTAATGGCACAAGAGAAGGTGTTAACAACGGCTATAATTTCACCAATTCAAAGTTTAGATCCCATTCAAGCACAGGATCATTATTCAATTAGCGTATTATCCAAAACATACGAAGGCTTATTGAGCTATCATTATTTAGAAAGGCCTTTAGAGTTAATACCTAATTTAGCTGAAGATATGCCCTTTATATCAGAAGATCAATTGGTATATGTATTTAAAATCAAAAAGGGAGTAAATTTTCATGATAACCCTTGCTTTCCTCAAGGTAAAGGTAGAGAACTAACGGCATATGATTTTGTATACTCTTTTAAAAGGATTGCAGATCCCAAGCTACAGTCAGCGAATTTTTCCCTTTTTGTAGGTAAAATTAAAGGGCTTGATGACTGGCGTAAAAAATATGTAGATATACCTAATACAGACTATACCGAAGAAATAGTTGGGTTAAAAGCATTAGATCTTTATACTCTGCAATTTACCTTAACGAAACCTTGTCCTCAGTTTCTGTATTTGTTGACAATGGCACCTTGCTATGTAGTAGCACATGAGGCTGTAAAGCATTATGGAATGGAGTTTGGTAATTATGCTGTAGGTACGGGGCCTTTTATACTTGAGACATTTAAACCACAAGATACTAAGATTATATATTGTAAAAACCCCAATTTTAGAGATAAATACTTTCCTAGCCAAGGGGCAGAGAAATATAAATTTATGCAAGCTTACGCTGGTAAAAAGCTACCTTTAGTTGATAAAGTAATTGCTTATATTTTGCCAGAAGAACAGACTAGGTGGCTCAAATTTAAAAAGGGGGAGCTAGATATTATTGATATTTCAACGGATAATGCTGGCCTAGAACTTATTACAAATAAAAAACTAGCCCATGAATTGATAGAAAAAGGAGTGCAGTTATTTCAAGAGCTAGACCTTGCTACTAGTTTTATTGTGTTTAATAATTTAAATCCTATATTTAGAGATAATCTTAAGCTGCGACAGGCCATGTCTATGGCTTTTGATGCAAAGCAATATGATGAACTTTTTAGCCATGGAGTAGCTTTATTAGCTCAATCTATTATACCTCCTGGGTTATCCGGTTATCGTGACGACTATCAGAATCCATACAGAGTGTATAATATTGAAAAAGCCAAAGCATATTTAGCAGAAGCAGGTTATCCTGATGGAAAAGGATTACCTGAAATTACTTTGGACGTTGCAGCTAGTACTGATGCTAGACAAAAAGGAGAGTTTTTCCAGCAGTGCATGAAAAAGATAGGTATACACATTAAAGTGGTACAAAATATTTTCCCTGAGCTAGTAAAAAAAATAAATACAAAAGCCACCATGCTACATTCCATTTCATGGAAGGCAGCATATCCTGATGCTGAAAATTTTTTTCAGCTACTTTATGGAAGTAATGAATTAGGGATTGGTTGCTGTTTTAATGATCCTGAATTTAATAGTTTATATGAAAAAGCTGTAGCTATGCCAGATTCTCCTGCTAGAACTAAGCTTTATGAGCAATTAAATAAAATAGCTGCAGAAAAAGTTCCTATGATCTATCTTATTCATAGGCCCCATACATCTCTTTATCAAGGATGGGTAAAAAATTATGCTAATGCTATATGTACTAGTGGTACAGAAGAACAATATATAGATATTGAATTAGCAGAAAAATCGACTTTATTTCCTAAGCTACAATAATAATCAAATTTCCATGGGCATATATAACTATACTATTAGGCGTTTACTATATGTTATACCCATTTTGTTAGGGGTATGCTTGCTTATATTTTTGATGTTCAATATAGTGGCAGGTGACCCTACAGCTATTTTATTAGGAAAGCATGCTACTGTCAAGCAGATGTCAGAACTGAGACATGAGCTGGGCTTAGATAAGCCTTGGTTTATGCAGTATATAGATATTGTAAAGGCTGCTTTTAGTTTAGATTTTGGAAGATCTTGGGCTAGCCGACAACAAATTATACCTATGATTAAGGCTGGCACTTGGGTTTCGCTTACACTTGTGGTTCCATCTATACTCATTACCAATATTTTATCCATATCTATGGCACTAGTTGCAGCTTTTTTTCGAGGTAGAGCCCTAGATAGAAGCTTAGTGATATTAAGTATTATCATGATGAGTATTTCTGGGCTAGCTTATATTTTATTTAGCCAGTGGTTTTTTGCTTATAAGCTAGGTTGGTTCGAGATAGCAGGTTATGAACATGGGTTCCCAGCTTGTATCCCCTATGTTGCCTTGCCATGTCTCATACTAGTACTCTTGAGCGTTGGTTCTGATGTAAGGTTTTATAGAACAGTAATTTTAGACGAAATGTACCAAGACTATGTGCGTACAGCTCGTGCTAAAGGATTGCCAGAAGGCCTGGTGCTTTTTAAGCATGTACTTAAAAATGTTATGATACCTATTATAACTAACTTGATTACGCAACTTCCTTCCTGGCTTTTAGGTACTTTGCTAGTAGAGAGCTTTTTCGGTATACCAGGCTTAGGAGGAATTACCATTAATGCTATTAATAATG
>ERZ778017.1600-NODE-1600-length-21609-cov-4.378352_pt1 | contig 21609 bp, 15 predicted proteins | sample MGYA00375747_ERZ778017 | MGnify/ENA primary metagenome ERZ778017 (study PRJEB29350, sample SAMN05509838) | bioreactor metagenome | biome: bioreactor; material: wastewater | place: South Africa: University of Cape Town | collected 2014-03-17 ...
TTCCTGCCCTCGAACACCTCGAGCCCGGGTGCCATCCTCGGCCCGGGCAAGGCATCGGCATTCCCCGGCGTGTACTCGGTGGCGTTCTCCAAGTCCGCCTCCAGCCCCGCGACCGCGAACGACGCCGACATGAAGCAGTTCCTGTCGGATCTGAAGCAGTACGGCAACTACAAGGACACGCCGGCGTTCCCGCACTGCGTGTGGAGCTACATCAGCGGCGCGACGCTGGAGCAGGCGTTCGAGAAGATGACCTCGCCCACCCGTGACGACTTCATGAAGGCACTGCGGTCGATCTCCGACTTCAAGGCCCCGCTGATGCTGGACGGCACCGCGGTGAACACCACCGAGGACGGCCAGCCGGCCGTGTCGAGCGTGGTCGTGCAGAAGTACAACGGCAAGGGCTACGACACGGTCAGCTCGTTCGGCTGATCCCATCCCGCCCCGAGGGCCCGGTCCGGCGTCGTCGGCCGGGCCCTCGCGCGTGCAGCGCGGGGTCGGCGCGCGGAGGCATGCGTGCGTCAAATTCACATGAAATGGCCGAGTGCACACCAAACTGCCGACGGTTTGATGTGCATTCGTCGAATTCATGTGAATTTGTCGCACAGGGGGCGACGCGCGGGGTTACGCGGTCGCGCGCAGCACCTCGACGATGCCGGCCAGATGCACGCGGGTGGCCTGCTCTGCCGCATCCGCGTCGTGCGCGAGGATCGCGTCGATGATCGCGATGTGCTCCGGAGCGGATGTCGCAGCCCGGCCGGGCACGAACGACAGCCGGAACTGGTGTCGGGCGGACTGCGCACGCAGGCGTTCCAGCAGCTGCGTCGCCGTCGCGTGGCCGGCGATCTCCCGGATGCGCTGGTCCAGCTCCTGGTTGGCGCGGGAGTACTCGATGAGGTTCGACACGTCGGCCGCCGCCGCGATGCGGGCGCGCAACTCGCGCAGCACCGTGGCATCCTGCGCCGTCAGCTTCTCGGCGGCCTTCCGGGCGACCAACGACTCCAGCCCCATGCGCACCTCGACGATCTCGACCGCCTCGTCGACGGTGATCGCCCGCACGCGCGCCCCCCGGTTGGGCAGCCGCTCGACGAGCCCCTCGTTGGTCAGGTTCAGCAGCGCCGTGCGCACCGACGCGCGCGACGCGCCGTATCGCTCGCTGATGTCGGCCTCGATGAGGCGCTGGTGCGGCGCGAACTCGGCATTCTGGATCGCATCGCGCAGCCGCTGGGTCAGCTCCGGCGCCGTCGCCGGGTCTGTCTCGATCGTCGTGGACACTCCGCCTCCTCGGTCACCGTCGACACGGCACGCGGCCCTCGGCCACGGTGCCGACCGCGCTCCGAGGATATCGCGCACCGCGAGTTGTCGACGATATTCGTGATGATTTTGTCGCGACTATTGCATCCACGGCGCCCGAGGGCGACGATGGTCACAGCGGTGTCCTCCGTGACCAGCACTCCGGCGGGATGCCCGGACACGGCGTCTGATCCGATCGCGCGAACCCGCGTGCGACCGCGACGCACAAGCAAGCACGGAGAGGTGTGATGGGGATGTCTTCAACGACCGAGGTCGCAGGCACGACGGTCCGTACGGGGCTGTACATCGGCGGGCAGGAACGGTTCACCGATGAGGTACTGCCGGTGGCCGACCCGGGAAAGCCCGGTGTCGTCGTCGGCGAGGCCGCGTCGGCGTCGGCACAGGACGTGGCCGACGCGGTGGCAGCGGCCAAGAGCGCGTACCCGGCGTGGGCGGGGTTGGGCGCGGCCGGGCGCGCTCAGGCGATGGCCGACGCCATCGCGGGGATCGCCGATGATCGTGACACGGATGCCGCGATCCTGTCACAGGAGAACGGCAAGATCCGCTTGGAGGCCTGGGTGGACGCGCTCGTGTTCGAGCTGCGCTGGAACCTCGCCCTGCAGGTGGCCGACCAGGTCGATGAGACCTCGACGCTGCCGGCGGTCCCCGGCGCGATCCCGGTGAACACGCAGGTCGCCTACCAGCCCCTGGGCGTGGTGTCGATCATCGTGCCGTTCAACTGGCCGATCGCGATCCTGGGGGCTTCCCTCCCGTGCGCGCTGCTGGCCGGGAACACGGTCATCGTCAAGGCTCCGCCGAGCACGCCGCTGGCGATCACCCGCGTCGTGCAGCGCGTCGCCGAGAAGCTTCCTGCCGGGGTGCTGAACGTCGTCAGCGGCCGGGACGAGAACATGTCGGGACTGATCCAGAACCCGGATGTCGCGAAGGTGTCGTTCACGGGCAGCGTGAACGGCGGCAAGCGGATGATGCAGATGGGGGCCACCACGCTGACTCGGGTGACCCTCGAGCTCGGCGGCAACGACGCGGCGGTGTTCCTGCAGGACGCGATCATCGACGACGAGCACCTCGACCGCCTGTACGCCGCGATCTACGACACCACCGGACAGATCTGCATGAACGCGAAGCGTGTCTTCGTGCATCGCTCCCGCGTCGATGAGGTCGTCGCCGGCCTGTCGGCGCGCCTGGAGAAGGCCGTGCTCGGCTATGGGCTCGACGAGGGAACCACGATGGGCCCGCTGAACTCGCCCGCGCAGAAGGCGTTCGTCGACGAGATCATCCAGGAGGCGAAGGATGCCGGAGCCGACGTGCGCGAGTTCGGAACCCTCCCCGGGGGCGATCTGGCCGGCGGCAACTTCGTGCGTCCCGCCATCGTCGTCGATCCCGACCTGTCGCTGCGGGTCGTGACGCAGGAGCAGTTCGGTCCCGTCATCCCCGTCATCCCGTTCGACGACGAGGACGAGGCAGTCCGCCTGGCCAACGACACCTGGGCGGGCCTGTGCGGCTCGGTATGGACGGCATCCCCCGAGGCCGCACAGCGGGTCGGCTCGCAGCTGGAGTGCGGCTACGTCTGGGTGAACGACCACGGCGCCACACGCCTGGACCTGCGCGCGCCGTTCGGCGGGATGAAGGGCTCCGGCTTCGGCCGCGAACAGGGCATCGAGGGAGTCCGCGACTTCCAGGACACCCGCGCCATCGCGTTCCTCGACGCCGACGCGCTCGCTGCCATGCCGCACTGAAGCCTCTCAGCCTGAGCGACGACCGGCTGCCCCGGAGCCACGTCGCCCAGGGGTCGCGCGACCCGACGCGCGACCCACGAATGCCGGCCCACGGCGTCGCTTCGCCATCGTGAAACGACGCCGTGGGCCGGCACCACGTCGTGGCGCGCGGGCCACCCATCCGTCAACCTTGGTTGACGACGGGGCCCATGTCAACTACGGTTGACGACATGAGCGACCACACCCCCGTTGCCCTGGGCACCGACGACGGCGGCGAGCCGCTGGCCGCGCTGCGGCGCCTGAGGACGATGCGCGCCGAGATCGCGCGCACGGAGGCCGAGCAGGTGCGCCGCGCCCGTGGGCAGGGATACTCCTGGGTCGCGATCGCCGACGCCCTGGGAGTCACCCGTCAGGCCGTCCATAAGAAATACGGACGAAGATGAAAGGCGGCCGACGCCCGCATCCATCTCGGCCTCACTCCGAGGAGACACCCCGCATGTCGTCATCCACTGCTGTCCCCGCACGCCGTTCGCTGTTCCGCCGCGGCTCGCAGGAGGGCCCGCGCGCAAGCATCCGGCAGCTGCTGCCCTACATCTTCGAGCACCGCGGCGTCATCGCCGTCGTCATCGTGCTCAGCATCGTCGGCGCGATCGCCAGCCTCGGCCAGCCGCTGATCGTCGGCCAGGTCATCGCTCGCGTGCAGTCGGACCACCCGTTGGGCGTACTGGTCTGGATGCTCGTGGCGCTCGTGGTAGCGGCATCCGTCATCTCCGGCTACCAGCACTACCTGCTGCAGCGCACCGGCACCGCGGTCGTGTACTCGAGCCGGCGGCGCCTCGTCGCCCGCATCCTGCACCTGCCGATCAGCGAGTTCGACGCCCGCCGCACGGGCGACCTGGTCTCACGGGTGGGCACCGACACGACGCTGCTGTACGCGGTGCTCACCCAGGGGCTCGCGGATGCCGTCGGCAACGCGCTCATCTTCCTCGGGGCGATGGTGGCCATGGCGATCATCGACCCACTGCTGCTCGTGCTCATCCTCGTGGTCATCGGCGCGTCGGTGGCCGTGGTCGGCGCGCTGTCCGGACGCATCCGCCGGCACACCCGCGTGCAGCAGGAGAAGGTCGGCGAGCTGGCCTCGGGCGTCGAACGGGCCGTCGCCTCGATCCGCACGATCCGCGCGGCGGGCGCCGCCGACCGTGAGCAGGAGGCGATCACCGCCGTCGCCTCCGACACGTACGACGTCGGCGTGCGCATCGCGAAGGCATCGGCGCTGGTCGTGCCGATCGCCGGCATCGCGCTGCAGGTGTCGTTGCTGGTCGTGCTGGGCGTCGGCGGCTATCGCGTCGCATCCGGGGCGATCACGATCGCCGCACTGGTGACCTTCGTGATGTTCTTGTTCATGCTGATCCAGCCGCTGGGCACGTTCTTCGGCGCCATCATGTCGGTGAACCAGGCCCTGGGCGCGCTCGGGCGCATCCAGGAGGTGCTCGAGCTGCCGGTGGAGACCGCGGACGACGCCGTCGTCGCCGCCCGCGTGGCCGAGCGCGCGCCGGATGCCGCACCGGCGGCGGCCATCGAGTTCCGCGATGTGCGCTTCGCATACCCGGCGGCCGTGATCGAGGCGCGTCGGCGCACCGAGACCGAGGCGCTCGCCCTGCTGGAGTCGGCCCGTGTGGACACCTCGGGTCTGGACGAGACCGAGCAGACGACGGATGCCGACGGCGAGGTGCTGCACGGCGTCTCGTTCACCGTTCCACGAGGCGCCCGGGTGGCACTGGTCGGCCCGTCGGGGGCCGGCAAGTCGACCACGCTCGCCCTCATCGAGCGCTTCTACGACCCGACCGGCGGCGCGATCCTCCTGGGCGGCCAGGACGTGCGCGCCCTCGACCGCGCCGCGTTGCGCGCGCAGCTCGGATACGTCGAACAGGATGCCCCGACCCTGGCCGGCACGCTCGCCGACAATCTGCGGCTCGCCTCGCCCGCGGCATCCGACGCGGACTGCGAGCGCGTGCTGCACGCGGTCAATCTCACCGACGTTCTCGAACGCAGCGCGCTGGGTGTGCACGCGCCGGTCGGGGAAGCCGGTGTCATGCTCTCCGGTGGCGAACGCCAGCGCCTGGCGATCGCCCGGGCGCTGCTGGCGGCACCCCCGATCCTGCTGCTGGACGAGTCGACCTCGTCGCTGGACGGCCTGAACGAGCAGCGCATGCGCGAGGCGATCGACGCGGTCGCCACCGGCCGCACGCTCATCGTGATCGCGCACCGGCTGTCGACCGTCGTCGATTCCGACCACATCGTGGTGATGGACCGCGGTCGAGTGGTCGGGCAGGGTACGCACTCCGAGCTCGTCGACTCCACGCCGCTGTACCGCGATCTGGCCAAGCACCAGCTGCTGGTCTGACGCCTCGGGCGGTGGCCGCAGACAATGTTGTGAAAACCTTGTAAAAACTCATCCGCGCTCCTAGTCTGAAGCCGTGGACCGCACAGAGCCGAACTCCGAACCGGCAGACGAGCGGGCGCTGCCCGCACCCATGGACGCCGCCATCACACCGGGCGCGCTGCACGAGTTCCGACGGCAGCTGAAGCAGCCCGAGGACACCATCGACCCGCACACCTGGGCGGGGTCCGTTCCCGACGCACGCGGCACCGCGCCGCACGTGCGGGTCGGGCGGGACAAATGGTTCAACCTGCTGTGGCTGATCCCTCTCGGGTTCGTCGTGCTCGTCGCGATGATCGCGATCGCGCAGGGTCTGCGAGAGCTGCCTGCCGTGCAGCAGTTCATGCAGCGCTACCCGGGCACGATCGAGCGGGCCGACGCCGCGCAGACGGCGGGCTTTCCCGCGTGGGTGAGCTGGCAGCACTTCCTGAACCTGTTCCTGATGATCTTCATCATCCGGTCGGACGTGCAGATCCTCACCGACCATCCCCGGCTGTACTGGACCCGCCACTCCACTCCGGGCAAGGAGTGGTTCCGCTTCCAGAAGCCGGTGCCCGACGACCCGCTGTGGACGGCCAAGCAGGACTCCGTCAACGTGCCCAGCTGGATCGGACTGCCGGGGCTGCGGCACTCGATCGGCCTGGCCCGCTGGTGGCACCTCGGCGTGGACACGCTGTGGCTGGCCAACGGCGTCGTGTTCGTGGTGCTGCTGTTCATCTCCGGGCACTGGGTGCGCGTCGTGCCCACGAGCTGGGACGTCTTCCCGAACGCCGTGTCCGTCGCGATCCAGTATGCGTCGTTGGACTGGCCGCTGGAGAACGGATGGTGGGCGTACAACAGCCTGCAGCTGCTCGCGTACTTCGTGACGATCTTCGTGGCCGCTCCCCTCGCCCTGATCACCGGGCTCGGCATGTCGCCGGCGCTGTCGACGAGGATGCGGTGGATCAGCTCCCGCTTCAGCATCCAGGCGGCGCGGTCGATGCACTTCCTGGTGCTGTGCTGGTTCCTCATCTTCATCGTCGTGCACGTGACGCTCGTGTTCGCCACCGGCGCCCTGCGCAACCTCAACCACATGTATGCCGGGCGCAACGACGAGAGCTGGGTGGGATTCTGGATCTTCGCCGCATCCATGGTCGTCGTCACGGTCGGGTGGGTCGGGGCATCTCCGTTGACGCTGCGCAGACCACGACTCATCCAGCGTGTGGGATACGCACTGATCGGGCCCGCGCAGCGGCTGTTCGAGCACGTCGACGCCAAGCCCGGGCAGTACACCGACAAGGACATCTCGCCGTATCTGTGGCACAACGGCAAATATCCCGAGACCGACGAGTACCGCGCGCTGTTCGAGAACGACTTCGCGGACTACCGGCTGCACATCGGCGGGCTCGTCGACCACCCGGTGGAGCTGAGCATGACCGAGGTGCGCGCGCTCGAGCACCATGAGCAGATCACGCAGCACTTCTGCATCCAGGGGTGGTCGGGCATCGCCAAGTGGGGCGGCGTGTCGATGTCGACGATCCTCGACCTGGTCAAACCCCGCCCGGAGGCCAAGTGGGTCGTGTTCTACTCGCTCGGCGACGGCCCAGACGGCGGCACGTACTACGACGCGCATCCCATCGAGCAGATGAGCTACCCCCTGACGATGCTCGCCTACGACATGAACGGCGAACCGCTCTCGTACGGCCACGGCGCACCACTGCGGCTGCGCAACGAGGTGCAGCTGGGATTCAAGCTGGTCAAGTGGATCCGCGGCATCGAGTTCGTCGCCGACTTCGCGGAGCTCGGGGGAGGCTACGGCGGATACAACGAGGACCACGAGTTCTTCGGGTACCGCCAGTCGATCTGAGGGCAAGGGACGCGGCGGGGCGGGGCCGGGCGGGGCGCCCGGCGCTTGCGGCAGGCGGGCGGGGCGGGGCGGCGCAGGACGAGGACCGCCGGGGCGCTATGCGCGGACGATCCCGCCCGCGCCGCGCGCGATGCGCAGCACAGCCTGGGCCCGCGAATGTACATCAAACCGCCGAATGCACATCAAATTGTCGGCGGTTTGATGTGCATTCGGCCAATTCATGTGAATTTGGCGCAAGCAGCGCGGGCGGGCGGGGGCTAGGCGCGCGCGGCCTCCCTGAGGCGGTAGCGCAGGGCGGCGAGCTCGGCCTGCAGCGGCGCCGGGATGCGGCCGCCGAACGTCTCGTAGAACTCCTCGGTGAGGTCGGCCTCCTGCGCCCACGTCGACGGGTCGACAGCGAACAGCTCGGCGAGGTCCTCCTCAGACACGTCCAGGCCGTCCAGGTCGAGGTCCTCGATCCGCGGCAGGCGGCCGATCGGGCTCTCCACGGCGGGCACGGCGCCGTCCACGCGCCGGGCGATCCACTCGATCACGCGCGAGTTGTCGCCGAAGCCCGGCCACAGGTAGCGGCCGTCGGCGCCCTTGCGGAACCAGTTGACCTGGAAGATGCGCGGTGCCTTGTCGAACCGCATCTTCTGCCCGACGGTGAGCCAGTGACCGAAGTAGTCGGCCATGTTGTACCCGCAGAACGGCAGCATCGCGAACGGGTCACGGCGCAGCTCGCCCACGGTGCCCTCGGCGGCGGCGGTGCGCTCGCTGGAGATGTTCGACCCGAGAAACACCCCGTGCGACCAGTCCGTCGCCTCGACGACCAGCGGCACGTTCGTGGCACGACGGCCGCCGAACAGGATGGCGTCCAACGGGACGGCTTCCTCCCAGTCGTCGGCGATCTGCGGGCACTGCGCGGCACTGACCGTGAAGCGCGAGTTGGGGTGCGCGGCGGGGCTCCCCGATCCGGGTGTCCACGGGTTGCCCTCCCAGTCGGTCAGGCCCTCGGGGATCTCCTCGGTCAGCCCCTCCCACCAGACGTCCCCGTCCGGACGCAGCGCGACGTTCGTGAAGATCGTGTTCCCCCATAGCGTCTCGACCGCGGTGACGTTCGTCGACTCGCCGGTGCCCGGCGCCACACCGAAGAAGCCGGCCTCGGGGTTGATCGCCCACAGCCGCCCGTCCTCGCCGGGGCGCAGCCACGCGATGTCATCGCCGAGCGTCTCCACGCGCCAGCCGGGGATCGTCGGGCGCAGCATGGCGAGGTTCGTCTTGCCGCAGGCGGAGGGGAACGCGGCCGCCAGGTGGTACTTGCGGCCCTCCGGCGAGATGACGCGGATCAGCAGCATGTGCTCGGCCAACCACCCCTCGTCGCGACCGATCACCGAGGCGATGCGCAGCGCGAAGCACTTCTTCGCGAGGATCGCGTTGCCGCCGTATCCCGATCCGTACGAGTAGACCTCGAGGGTGTCGGGGAAGTGCGCGATGTACTTCTCGTCGCTGCACGGCCATGCGACGTCCGCCTGTCCGGGCTCGAGGGGCGCGCCGACCGAGTGCACGGTCTTCACCCAGGGCGCCCCTTCGGCGATCAGGCGCGTCACGCTCTCGCCGACCCGGGTCATGATGCCCACGGATGCCACGGCGTAGGGGCTGTCGGTGACCTGAACGCCGATGTGCGACAACGGACCGCCGACGGCTCCCATCGAGAACGGGATGACGTACATGGTGCGTCCGCGCATCGAGCCGCGGAACACTCCGGTCAGCGTCTCGCGCATCTCGTCGGGGTCGGCCCAGTTGTTCGTCGGGCCGGCATCCTCCTCCTTCGCGGAGCAGATGAACGTGCGCGCCTCGGTGCGGGCGACATCCTTCGGGTTCGAGCGGGCCAGGTACGAGCCGGGACGCCATTCGGGATTCAGCTTGATGAGCGTGCCGCTGTCGACCATCTCGCGCAGCAGGGCGTCGTTCTCAGCACGCGAGCCGTCGATCCAGTGGACGCGGGAGGGCTCTGTGAGCGCGGCGATCTCGTCGACCCAGTCGACCAGCGCCTGCATCCCGGGTCCTTCGATGTCGGGTCGCCGACCGAAGTCGCGGACGTCGCGCAGAGCACGCACGCCGGTGGGCGTCGTGCGGGTGAAGGACTCGGCAAGTGCCATGGCTGCTCCCATTCGGTCGACTCGCGATCGATCGGACCACGAGCGACGATCAGATCGTCTCTGCACCCCACTCTCGCAAGACTCGCCGAGGTCTTTCCGAGATGTGAGCTGAAAAGAATCCAGGTTCTTTCGATATGCTCAAGGAATGGCTTCGACCGTGGAACTCGTGACGCTGGGGCACCGCATCCGGCACCATCGCCTGAGCAGCGGGCTCACCCTCGACGAGCTGGGCGCGAAGGTGGGGGTGGCCGGCAGCCACCTCAGCCTGATCGAGAACGGCAAGCGCGAGCCGAAGCTGTCATTGCTGCAGCAGATCGCGAAGGTCACCGGAACCGACGTGACGGATCTGCTGTCCGCCGAGCCGCCCAACCGCCGTGCGGCTCTGGAGATCGAGCTTGACCGGGTGCAGTCCAGCACGGTCTTTCAGCGCCTGGGCATCCCGCCGGTGAAGGTCACCAAGGGCATCAGCGACGAGACGCTCGAGTCGGTGCTCGGGCTGCATCGCGAACTGCAGCGCCGCGAGCGTGAGGCCATCGCCACCCCCGAGGAGGCACGCCGGGCCAACACCGAGCTGCGCCTTCAGATGCGCACGCACAACAACTACCTTCCCGACATCGAGAAGCTCGCCGAGAAGAAGCTGAAAGCCGCCGGCCACGTCTCCGGGGCGCTCACGCACCGCACGGTCAGCATCATGGCCGAGCAGCTCGGCTTCGAGCTCATCTACGTCAGCGACCTGCCGCACTCCGCGCGATCGGTCACCGACCTGGAGAACGGGCGGATCTACCTGCCGCCGGCCTCGATCCCGGGCGGGCATGGACTGCGATCGATGGCGCTGCAGGCGATGGCGCACCGGCTCCTCGGCCACCGCCCGCCCACCGACTACGCGGACTTCCTCCGGCAGCGGCTCGAGATCAACTACTACGCCGCGTGCTGCCTCATGCCCGAGACGGCGGCGGTGGCCTTCCTGCAGCAGGCCAAGAAGGACCGCAATCTCGCCGTGGAGGACTTCCGCGACGCGTTCGGCGTCACGCATGAGGCCGCCGGGATGCGCATGACGAACCTGCTCACGCAGCACCTCGGCATCTCCCTGCACTTCCTGCGGGTCGATGGGTCGGGCGCCATCTCGCGCGTCTACGAGAACGACGGGCTGCCGCTGCCGGCCGACGTCACCGGCGCTGTCGAGGGACAGGTGGTGTGCAAGAAGTTCTCCGCGCGATCGGCGTTCGCCGAGCAGAACCGCACCACCGAGCACTACCAGTACACCGACACGCCCGCGGGCACGTTCTGGTGCGCCACCCAGACCGGGGTGACCGCCGACGGCGAGTTCTCGATCACGGTGGGCGTGCCGTTCGATGACGCGAGGTGGTTCCGCGGGCGGGAGACACCGCAGCGAGCCGCGTCGACGTGCCCCGACGAGTCGTGCTGCCATCGCCCCGATCCCCACCTGGCCGCGCGGTGGCAGGGCAAGGCGTGGCCGAGCGCGCGCGTGCACATGCAGATGTTCTCACCGCTGCCCAGCGGAGCCTTCCCCGGCGTCGACGACAGCGAGGTCTATGCGTTCCTCGACAAGCACGCGGCGGAATAGCACGGCGCCGGGCGGGCGGCTCGACGATGGCCGGCCCGAGGTCTGACCAGTGGTCAACCTGTGATGAACCGTGCATAGCGGTCGAGGGCCGCGGCGACCTCGGCGTCGGTGGCGGCACCGGCCACGTGCAGCTCGGGCACCGGGTCGTCGGCGTGCCGGCCGATGGCCTTCGAATGCGCCCACGCGCCGGCGACCCGACCATCGGCGAGCAGGATGGGACGCACCATCCCGTTCTTGCCCGGGCCGATGAGCGCCGCCGACTCGGCGGTGGCCACCGCCGAGCGATCGGCGTAGGAGATGTAGTACTCGTCGAACGACGGCAGCGCGATCACCCGCGGTGCGGCGGGGTCGGCAGGGGGCAGACGGCGCGCGACGAACACCCCGTCGTCGATCTCGACGAGTCGCTGCGCGGATGCCGCGGCGGCGCGCCGCGCGGTGGTGATGGGCAGGCCGGACCACCACGCGAAGTCCGCGGCGCCAGCCGGGCCGTGACCGTCGATGTAGCGCAGGAACAGCTCGGCGAGCGGGTCGGCCGGGCCGGACGACGGCGTGATCCACTCGTCGGCGAGCACGAAGTACTGCCCGCGCGTGGGTGCGCCCTCGCGCGCGACGATCGGGCCCTGGCAGAGCAGGCCGTTCACGCTCAGCGCGTAGAGGATGTGGTACCCGCGCTGGCCGGCCGTTCCGACCCCGGCGCCCTCCAGAAGCGCGAAGGCCTCCGCACGCGTCAGCCGCCCGCCGCCGCGCAGAGCGCGCGCGATCGCCTGCTGCGCGCGCTCGAGGGTGCCGGCGTCGATCTCGAGCTGCCGCTGGCGGGATGCCGCCTGGCGGCGTTGCCGGTCGCCCGTCACCTGCAGCACCCAGCCGAGATCACCGGCGCGCACGATGTGGATCGTGCCGCGCATCGTCCACGACCGCACCAGTTCGCCGGCGTCGAACGCCGCGTCGATCTCCGAGAGCGTCGGTGTGGCGCCGTGGGTGCGCGAGCGCACCGCGAGCGCCCAGCGCCCGCCCCAGAACTCCTGCGCCTGCACGGCCAGCAGGTGCGCGGCCGCTTCGACGGGTGAGGCCGCCGGGGCCGTCAACCGGTGTGCGCGCAGACGATCGGCGATCAGCATCGCGGTCATCGTTCCATCATCCCCGGCGCCCCGGACATCAACGTGGCGCACGAAGCGCGACGGCCCCGGTGACCGCGACCGCGATGGTGACCACGGCCAGCGCACCGAACCCGGCGGCCAGAGAGGCCGCTGTGCCGATCGCGCCGACCAGCAGCGGCCCGCCGGCATCGCCGAGCTCACGTCCGAGCTCGGCGTTGCCCATCGTGCGCCCCAACCGCTCGGGCGGTGTGTGAGCCGACAGGTGCGCGTAGGCGAGCGGTGTCGCGACGCCCACTGCCGCACCCACCAGCACCGCAGCCACGAACACCGCCGTGATGAGCGCGGGCGCGCCCGCGCTCATCACGGCGACAGGCGTCATCGTCTCGGCGGCCGCCAGCAGGACGAGGGCGACGGCGCCGGCCGCGAGCGCGACCGCGGCTGCCCCGCGGGTGGTGAGCGCACCGCGATCGTGCCGGCGTCCCGCCAGCGGCTGCGCTGTCGCCGACACGGTGGCCAGTACGGCGACGGGCGCCGCACTGGCGATGGCGCCGAGGCCCAACCGCGTGCCGATCAGCGGCAGATAGCCGACGGCGACGCCGAGCATCCCCGTCGAAGCCGCCAGGATCAGCACTGGCACGACGAACCCGCGTTCGGTGGTCTGGCGTACGAGATCGGCCAGCGTGTAGCGCGGACGGGCAAGCACGGGCAGCGACGGCAGCGCGAGGGCGACCCAGCCCGCGGCGGCCGCCGCCAGCACGGCCAGCGCCGCGTACAGCGCCCACAGCCCGGTCAGCGCGATCAGCGCCGCGCCCAGCAACGGGCCTGCGACGTATCCGATGCTCTTCCATGCACCGTACCGGCCGAAGTAGCGCCCGAGCCGGTCACCGCCGGCCAGCCGGGCGACCGCCGACGACGATGCCGGCGAGAACGCCGACGCCGCCGCCCCCTGTGCGAACCGGACGACGCCGAGCACGACCGGGTCTGTGGTCAGCATGCCGACGGCGGACACCAGCGCGAAGGCCACGAGTCCCCCCAGGATGACGGGCTTGACGCCGATGCGATCGCTGAGCGCCCCGAACACCGGCTTGAGCACGACCTCGGCCACGTCGTACAACGCGAGGATCGCGCCGAAGCCCAGCAGCGAGAGCCCCAGCCGGCCGGACTCGACGCCCAGACCGGTGGCGACGCCGTGCGCGCCGAACGCCGTCGTGAAGCCCGCGAGATACAGCGGTGCGAGCACGCCCGACGAGGCGGCGGCGCGCGCAGCGGGCGGATGGCTCATGGCACCATGCTGACGCATCCGCCGCCCACGACGCTCATTGTTCCCGCACTGGCGCGGTCGCCTCACGCGCCTGGTGCCGCGCACGATGCAGCCGGTACTCCCGGGCGGTGAGCACGACGATGAACGCGTCGAAGAGCGTGAGCAGCAGCATCCCCCAGGTGAAATGCACGACCATGTCGTACACCTGGTAGCCGATGAAGACCAGCAGGAAGCCGATCAGCCACGGGTACGCCCAGAGCCGGTCGCGCAGCACGGCCACCACGAGCACGACCTTCACGGCGCCGTGCAGCAGCAGGTAGATGGCACCGAACAGGGTGGCCGACACGTCGAGGGAGGCCGCGAACCGCACGAGCGCATTGGCGATCAGGTCGCTGGGATCCTCGGAGAGCTCGTGCTGCGTGAGCACCTGCACGATTGTGGAGATCTGCGCGGGGGTGAGCACCAGCAACAGCACCCCGCCGATCAGTTCGAGCACGCCGTCCAGACCCTTCAGGATGAGGCTGATCCAGAAGACCAGATCCAGCAGCCGGCGCCTGCGCGTTACCTCCATGCACAGGACGCTAGCGCGGCTGCCGGGGCGCCGGATGTGAGCCGCGTGCCAGCGACGACGCGCGGCCGGTCCTCGCCTCACGCGAGGAGATCTGCCCAGACGAGGATGCCTCGCCCCGTTCCAGCCCTCCGCCGGTGAGATCTCCTCATCCGGGGCGCGGCAGGCGCCGAAGGTGCACGGCGTGCCGCGGGCACGAGAGGATGGAGACATGCCGCAGTTCCTCTCCGCCCGTGCCGTCCTCCTCGACATGGACGGCACGCTCGTCGACTCCACCTCGGTCGTGGAACGGCTGTGGCTCGCGTGGGCTGCCGAGCACGACGTCGATCCGGATGCCGTGCTCGAGGTGATCCACGGTCGTCAGGGGCACGAGAGCATGGCGATCCTGCTGCCCGGTCGCGATCCCGCGATCAACGCGCAGGAGAACGCCGCGCTGCTGAAGGCGGAGAGCACGCAGACCGATGGCGTGGTCGCCGTGGCCGGGGCCTGCGCACTGCTGGCCGCCCTCGCGCACGCTCCGCACGCGCCGGTCACCTCCGCCGACCGCGTCCTGGCCGCCGCGCGGATGGGTGCGGCCGGACTGCGGATGCCGCAGGTACGCATCACCGCCGAGGACGTCTCCCGCAGCAAGCCCGATCCGGAGGGGTTCCTGCGGGCGGCAGGGCTCCTGGGCGCCGCCCCGGAGGACTGCGTGGTGATCGAGGACTCCCCCGCCGGGATCGCAGCCGGACGGGCTGCGGGGATGCCGGTGATCGGCGTCGGCAGCCGCGCCGCAGGGCAGGGCGCGCATGCCGTGGTCGCCGATCTGACGACCGTCGACGTCTGTGAGGATGCCGGTGCCCTGCGGATCCGCATCGGCTGAGCGCCACGACGCGGGACGTGGGCCCAGAGCCGTCGATGCGAGAATGGAGACGTGCCAGACCCAGACGCCACCGAGTCGGAGACCGCGCGGGTGACCCGACAGATCCGCGATGAGATCGTCGACCGGGTGCGCGTTCCAGGCAGCAAGCTGGTCGAGCGCGACCTCGCCGCTGAGCTCGGCGTCAGCCGCGTCCCGGTGCGCGAGGCATTGAAGACCCTCGTCGCCGAGGGCCTGGTCACGCTGCGTCCGAGGACCTGGGCCATCGTGCGCGAGTTCACGCCGGCCGATGTCGCCGACCTCAACGAGGTGCGCTCAGCGCTGGAGGTGCTGACGTTCCGGCTCGCCGCCGACCGGCGCAGCAGGGCGGGCCTGGAGCGGCTGCGGGCCGTGCTGGACGCCGAGCTCGCCGCCGCGCAGGCCGGCGACGAGGCCGCCGCCCGCCGCGCCGCTGCCGACTTCCACGAGGCGGTCACGGCCATCGCCGGCAATGACCTGCTGTTCGAGATCGACACGCTGCTGCGCAGCCGCATCCGCTGGCTGCTGGCGCAGCACGAGAACCTCGACCATGTCGTGGCCGAGCACGAGGCGCTCTACCAGGCGATCGCTCGCCGCGACGTGGCCAGCGTCAGCGAGCTGATCCTCGCGCACATGGGCAACATCCGCTATCTCGACGACCCGACCTGGCGCGATGACGACCCGGTGCTGCGGGGTGCATCGCACCACGACGAGGACGCGGTCCCGCGCCGGTAGCACGCCTCACGCGGGCAGGATGCCGCTCGCCCACGGTGTTCCTCGCCGGAGCAGGCCAGGCGCCGTCGATATACTCGGTGCGTCCGGCAATCCCTGGCGCACAGCGCCGGCCGGTGCCCGAAAAAGGGGCACGAAGCACGCGTCGCACGGCAGCCCGCACGCGAGACACATACGGCTCTCACCCACCGTTCCCGTCTCGAAAGGCTTTGCCATGCCCTCCGTGTCCGCTCATGTCGCCGTCACCCTCGCCGCCCACATCGACCATGTCTTCGGGGTGATGGGCAACGGCAACGCCTACTTCCTCGACGCGCTCGAGCGAGAGACCGTCGCCGACTACACGGCCGTCCGCCACGAGGCGGGGGCGGTCGTCGCCGCCGACGCGCACTTCCGCGCCTGCGGCCGGATCGCCGCAGCCACCGCGACCTATGGCGCGGGGTTCACCAACACGCTCACGGCCCTGGCCGAGGCGGTGCAGGCGCACATCCCGCTGATCCTCGTCGTCGGCGATGAGCCCACGAGCGGCCCCCGCCCCTGGGACGTGGACCAGATCGCGATGGCCTCCGCGGTGGGTGCGCGCACGTACACGGTCGGACGAGCCGATGCCGCCGCCACCACGATCATCGCGATCGAGCACGCCTTGGCCTACCGAGTGCCGACGGTCCTGGCGATCCCGTACGACGTCGCCCGGCTGGACGCCGGCGCCGTGCCGACCGCACCCGCGCCGGTGCTGCCCCCGCCCCTGCAGCCGAGCGCGTTCGCCGCCGCCGAGATCGCAACTCTCGCCCGCACACTCGCGCACGCCGAGCGTCCGTTCCTGCTCGCCGGGCGCGGGGCGTGGCTGGCCGATGCCGGCGACGCGCTCGGGGCCCTCGCCGAGCGCACCGGCGCAGTCACCGCATCCACCGCTCTGGGCCGCGGCGTCTTCCCCGACGCCCGCTATGACCTCGGCGTCACCGGCGGCTTCGGCGCCGACGGCGCCATGGCGCTCGTGCGCGACGCCGACGTCGCTGTCGTGTTCGGGGCGTCCCTCAACCAGTTCACGATGCGCTTCGGCGACCTGTTCGCCCCGGGCACCCGCGTCGTGCAGGTCGACATCGCACCGGCCGCCACCCACCCGCACGTGGGCGGCTTCGTGCGCGGTGACGCCGCCGTGGTGGCCTCGGCCCTGGTCGCCGCGCTCGATGCCCTCGCCGCGACGCCCAGTGGCTGGCGCGACACGATCGACCGGGCCGCGCTGATCGCACGCGAGGCCGGTGACGACCTGGCCGCCGACGGGAGGCTCGATCCGCGCGCCGTGGCGCGCCGGGTCGGCGAGCTGCTGCCGGCGGACCGGGTCGTGGTCTCCGACGGAGGGCACTTCATCGGCTGGGCCAACATGTACTGGCCGGTCGCCTCCCCCGACCGCATGCTCATGGTGGGCACGGCCTTCCAGGCGATCGGACAGGGCTTCCCGTCGGTGGCCGGGGCGGCGCTTGCCCAGCCCGAGGCGACGATCGTGCTCACGACCGGAGACGGCGGTGGGCTCATGGCGCTCGCCGACCTCGAGACGGCGGTGCGCGTCGCCGGCGGCCGAGGCCTGGCCGTGGTGTGGAACGACGGCGCGTACGGCGCCGAGATCAACCTCTACGGCGTGAAGGGCCTGGCCACGACCCCGATGCTCATCCCCGACGTGAGCTTCGCGGGGCTGGCCGAAGCCGTCGGAGCGGAGGGCGTGGTGGTGCGCGAGCTCGACGATCTCGATCGCCTCGCGGCCTGGGCGCGCCGGCCCGCCGCCGCGCGGCCGTTCCTGCTGCTGGACTGCCGCATCTCGCCGGAGGTCATCGCGCCGTATCAGCAGGAGATCATCCGCGTGAACTCCTGATGCGCAGGAAGGCAGCACCCTTTCGTGCATTCTGTTCGCGCTCGACTGCGCCGCCGCCGACCACCGGTGGCATGATGGCCAGCGGCGGATCGCCTGAGCACGGCCGCCGTCACGTACCCGCGATGAGGCCGGAGCGTTCGCATGTCCCGTAGCAGCCGTCTGTCGACGAGCATCCTGCGCACCCAGCTGGCCGTGCTCTTCCTGGCCCTGCTCATCGGCTTCGCGCTGTCACTGTGGCAGTCGCACGAGCTGCTCGTGCACCAGTACGAGCAGCGAGCGCTGGCCATCGCGAACGCGGTGACCGTCGAACCGGGCATCGCCGACGCCGTCGTGGCCGACGACCCGAACGGCGTCGTGCAGCAGCGTGCCGAGGCGGTGCGCGCCTCGACGGGCGCGCTGTTCGTCGTGGTCACCGACGACCGCGGCATCCGCTATTCGCACCCCGTGCCCGACCGCATCGGCGAGCACGTGTCGACCGACCCCGGCGCGGCGCTGTCGGGAGCCAGCGTGGTCAACGTCGAACGGGGCACGCTCGGCCTGTCGGCACGGGCGAAGGTGCCGCTGCGGACCGGCTCCGGGCGCATCGTCGGCGAGGTGTCGGTGGGCATCGACGCGGAGGAGATCGGGTTCAGCCTGTGGCGGCTGCTGCCGTCGATCGCGCTGTACTCGGGGATCGCCCTGGCGGTGGGCGTCGGGATCTCGCTCCTGCTCGCGCGCCGGCTCAAGCGTCAGACGTTCGGGCTCGAGCTGCGTGAGATCGCGACGCTGCTGCAGGAGCGCGAGGCGATGCTGCACGGCATCGCGGAGGGCGTGATCGGGCTCGGGCCCGACGACCGGATCGCCCTCATCAACGACGAGGCGCGCCGGCTGCTGACCATCGACGGCGACGGCCGGGGCCTGGAGGTCGACCGGGTCGTGCCGCCCGGCCGGATCCGCGACATCCTCACCGGCGACATCGCCGGCAGCGATCTGGTGGTGCTCACCGACGAGCACTGCCTGGTGATGAACCGGATGCCGGTGACGCTGCAGGGCCGCGACCTCGGGCACGTGGTGACGGTGTCGGATCGCACCGAGCAGGAGGGGCTGCTGCGGGAGCTGGACAGTGTGCGCGGCCTCACCGACGCGCTGCGGGCGCAGCAGCACGAGTTCGCCAACCGCGTGCACGCGCTGTCGGGGATGCTCGAGCTGGGCTGCGTCGACGAGGCCACCGCCTACGTCGCCGAGCTGTCGTCCCAGGCCGGGGGCCTGGCCGCCCGCCTCCAGCAGCAGATCGAGAGCCCGCAGCTGGTGGGTCTGCTGGTGGCCAAGTCTGTCGTCGCCGCCGAACGCGGGGTGGCGCTGGCGCTCACCGAGGACTCGGAACTGGGCGCGGGCCAGGCCGACGCACGCGCGCTGCTGACGGTTCTGGGCAACCTCGTGGACAACGCCATCGACGCCGCGGTGACCGGCAGCGCGGCAGGCCGCGTCGAGGTCACGCTGCGGGTGGACGGAGACGACGTGCTCGTGCGAGTCGGCGACACCGGACCTGGCATCCCTGCCGAGGCTGCCGCTCTCGTGTTCGAAGACGGCTTCTCGACCAAGCCCGACGAGGGGGTCCGCCGACGCGGCTTGGGACTGGCGCTCGTGCACCGCGTGGTCGCCCAGCACGGCGGTCGCATCGAGGTGTCTGCGGGACCGGGCGCCGTGTTCACGGTGATGCTTCCCCGCCACGCGGCCGCGGTGCGCCCATGACCGCGTCGAACGCGCCCATCCGCACACTCATCGTCGACGACGACTTCCGCGTCGCAGCCATCCATGCCCAGTTCACGGCGCGTGTGCCCGGGTTCCAGGTGACCGGGATCGCACACACGGCCGGCGACGCCCTGAGTCAGGTGCGCACGCAGCATCCCGACCTGGTGCTCCTGGACTTGTACCTGCCCGATGAGTCCGGGCTCGATCTCATGCGGCGGCTCGGCGAGCAGCCGACCCCGCCGGGCGTGATCGTCATCACTGCGGCGCGCGATCTCGCGCACATCCGTACCGCGATCACGCAGGGTGCCGTGCACTACCTCGTCAAGCCGTTCCGGTTCGCCGCGTTCGCTGAGCGACTGGGCGCATTCCGCGACCTGCACCGGCGACTTGCCGACCTCGACGAGCGCCGCGCCGAGGCCGACCAGAACGAGGTCGACGGCCTGTTCCATCTCATGCGCACCGGGACCATCCCGGTCGCGCCCAAGGGGCAGTCCCCCGAGACCATGCGGCTCGTGCGCGACCTCGTGCGCGATGCCGACCCCGACGTCTCGGCGTCGGACGTGGCCACCGAGCTGGGGGTGAGCCGCCCGACCGCGCAGCGCTACCTGTCGGCGCTCGCGCAGCAGGGCGTCATCGAGCTGCGGCTGCGCTACGGCTCGACCGGGCGCCCCGAGCACCGCTACCGGAGCGTACGCGGTGGCTGACCCCGCCGCTCACGCGGCGGCAGGCGTCATGTTCTGCGCGAAGAACGCCGCGAGCTCGCCGGTCGCCTGCAGCGGCAGCACAGCGGCGACGTACTGGTCGGGGCGGACGACGATCACGACGCCGTCGCGCGACAGGCCCCGCGCCTCGAAGATGTCGATGCCGTCGCCGGCGGCGTAGACCTGCTCCCAGTTCATCAGACCGTACTCACCAGAGCGCATCCGGAACACCTCGGGCGCCGCGAGCACGTCGATGTCGTCGAAGCGCTGCTGGTAGACCACCTTCGCGTCGAACACCGCGTCGGGGTCTCCGGCCGGCGTGTAGCGCACCAGCGGCGACTCGGGCGCGTCGTGCAGCCATCGCGCCCAGTCGGCCAGCGCGGACGGCTGGCCCTGACCGGGACGGTCGGCGAACGCATAGACGCGCCACCGGCCGTCGGCGACGTGGTGGTGGCCGATGTGCTCGATGTTGCCGTCGCACACCCGCACGGCCTCGGCGGAGGTGAACCGCTTGCCGATCGGGAAGCCTGCGGCAAGCTCCTGGTGCGTGGCGTCGCCGACGATCATCGACGGCGGGTACTGCGTCATGAAGCCGGACGGGAACTCGCTGGTGGCCAGATAGAAGTTCGCGATCTCCTGCGGGTCGTCGATCTCCTCGGGCTTGCGCGCCATGAGCGACGACCACTCCCGGTCGAAGTCGATGAGCTGCTGCGCGACCGGCTGTCGTTCCGCGGAATAGGTCGACAGGAGCGCGGCGGAACTGCGGCCGGTGAGCACGGAGCCGAGCTTCCAGCCCAGATTGAAGCCGTCCTGCATCGACACGTTCATGCCCTGCCCGGCCTTCGCCGAGTGCGTGTGACACGCATCGCCCATCAGGAACACGTGCGGGGCGCGGTCAGAGCCGACGTCGACGTCGTCGAACTTGTCGGTGACCCGGTGCCCCACCTCGTAGACGCTGTACCAGGCCGCCTGCCTGACCGCGAGCGTGTACGGATGCAGGATCTCGTTGGCCTTCTCGACGATCTTCTCCAGCGGCGTGTCGCGCACGTGATGGTGGTCGTCGGCCGGCACCTCACCTAGGTCGACATACACACGGCACAGGTATCCGCCCTCGCGCGGGATGTGCAGGATGTTGCCCGCCTCGGAGTTGATCGCGCACTTCGTGCGCCAATCCGGGAAGTCGGTGTCCACGGTGACGTCCATCACGCCCCACGCGTGGGCCGCGAACCTGCCGATGTGCTTGCGGCCGATGGCCTCGCGCACCATGCTGCGCGCCCCGTCGCCGCCCGCCACATACCTGGCACGCACCGTGCGTGCCTCGCCCTGCCGGGGGCCGGCCACGTATCGCAGCTGCACCTCGACCGGGTATGCGCCGTCGTCATGCACGACCAGGCCCTCGAACTCGATGCCGTAGTCCGGCACGATCCGCCCCGGCCCGCGCACCGCGGCCTCGGCGAAGTAGTCGAGCACGCGCGCCTGGTTCACGATCAGGTGCGGGAACTCGCTGATGTCCTTCGCGTAGTCGGCCTGACGCGTCGTGCGGATGATGTTCTCGGGATTGTCGGGATCGGGGCTCCAGTAGTTCATCCAGGCGATGTTGTACCCCTCGGCCATGATCTGCGGGGCGAAGCCGAACGCCTGGAACGTCTCCACGCTGCGCGGCTGGATGCCGTCGGCCTGACCGAGCACGAGCCGACCGGGGCGTTGCTCGATCATGCGGGTGACGACCGTGGGGAACTG
>ERZ778017.1604-NODE-1604-length-21576-cov-5.300730_pt1 | contig 21576 bp, 12 predicted proteins | sample MGYA00375747_ERZ778017 | MGnify/ENA primary metagenome ERZ778017 (study PRJEB29350, sample SAMN05509838) | bioreactor metagenome | biome: bioreactor; material: wastewater | place: South Africa: University of Cape Town | collected 2014-03-17 ...
AGATGCGAGGAAAAGAACAAGATGCGAGGAAAAGAACAAGATGCGAGGAAAAGAACAAGATGCGAGGAAAAGAATAAGATGCGACTAAAATGCGAACGACAAACTACTTACGACAAACCACTCACGACAAACCACTCACGACAAACCACTCACGACAAACTACTCACGACAAACCACTTACGCAATCTCGTTGCGACAGACAGCTAAACTACTCCGAAACTACTCACGAAACTACTCAATTGGACATTTAATACCTATACTAACACCAACCAACAGGCAAGCGAGGAACCTATAGGACAACTAGTCTAACTGAATACACCCATCCGTTCTTACGCTTCAGCCAAAACCTTGTCAGCAGCAGAAAGGTTGACAGAAGTGTTGTCTGGTTCAATGAAGGTCTTGGTGACCTTGCCATTGTCAACCAACAACGCGTATCTTCTCGAACGGGGGTTTCCGAAGAACTTCTTAGCGTCGAACAACAAGTCGAGGTCATTGGTGAATCTACCAGCTGGGTCGGCCAAAAACTTGACGTGGCCACCACCAACGGTTTGCAACATGCTGTCGCTCCATGCCTTGGTTACAAACGCATCGTTAACTGTCACGACGTAAACCTTATTGTAGCCCTTGTCGTTGAACTGCTTCAAATGCTCCAAGTAGCCAGGAATGTGAGTGGCAGTACATCCAGGGGAGAACGCCCCAGGAACACCCACAATCACCGACTTGCCAGAACCAATGTCTTCTGCGAGGTTGACGGTGTTACCTGGAGACCCGTCAAACAATTCGGTGGTAGGAATTGGCGATCCTACGGTGACAATTGATCTGGCAAACGCCATACTTCTAACAGAGCTTCCGGCTCTAAACATGCTGACTCTAAACATGGTCAACTACAAACAATTGGGAAATACTTGTAAGAGATTGGCACTTTGGGAGATTGGCACTTAAGGATGTTGGCTATAGGCCCAGGAAGTGAAGTATATATACAGTAGGTGAAAATTATGTTGCTACGAAAACCGATAACTACTTGATTCAGTCGGTTTAGTGTCCACACCGAGTGTACTGGCTACCGCAAACAGATGAGTGTCAGTGGAGAAATAAGTGCCGGCGAGGCATTGAAACTTTACCGGAACACGTTGAACTTCAACGTGATTTCTCGTTATGACCCCCACATTAAACAGTTACTATACCACACATCTCATGCTGTGATCTACAAATTCAACGACGACCAGCAGGAATGGGTCAAGTCGGACTACCAGGGCACGCTTGCGTTGTACATCCGGAATTCGCAGTTGCCTCACGTCGCTGCGTCCAGCTACCGCGACCTTCAGCAGTTGTTTTGCTACGGGCTTATACTTTTGAACAGAAATAACCCCGAGTGCTTCTCGTTGGGCCTTTTGCCCAACCAGATCACCGCCAAATTCTTTCCTCACGGGGTCGACAACAACGGGATCCTGACCATGGACGTGGAATTGAACGATAACCTCATCATTGTCAAGAACTTGTTGGGCGAAATCTATGGGTTGTGGGTGTTTAACGAAGAAGACAGGCTAAAGTTGTTCAAATCGCTAGAATACTGCCTCCAGAGCGATACGCAAGTGTAGGCTGTTTGCCCTAAGCTTTTATTTGCCAAAATTGGTGTTTGCCATATAAGACAAAGCTTCATAAACTAGCTTAACTAGAAGGATTGCTTGCACCAAGGACACGGGAAAGGGCCACGTAGCGGCTCCACCACAGTCCGTGGTATTGGTGCTACGTCCGAGGGTGCCTTTCGCATCATTTGTACTATAGTCTAATTACTACAAAATTCCAATTAAATGCTATTAATCCGCATCAAACGAACTGCGACAATGCATGTCAGTACGGCGGGCCACTTTCTGCTACTACGCAGCACTGTAGGACGACGTTGTCTCTTCTTTCAAACCGAATTTTCGTAAAACTTCCCAAAATAACCGCTTTTCTTCCAACAAAAGAAGCCACTGCTCTCTAACACCTCCAGAAACCAACCACTCCCACCAAACCGTCATATGTCCCCTTGAATGCCGTGGAGTTCACGTTTCAAGCCATCACTAGCAAAAGTGTGGCACGTGACATTTTCACGAACGTTTCACCAAGCACTCTACAAGAAAGAATAAACCAACAAGATAGCACTGGCCAAACAACATCACCACGAAAACATCAGCAATTTGTTTGACAAACATACCACAATATCTACAAAGTATTGATATATCGACTTTAAGCTAACAAATTTGGTTCATTTCAGCATGAACGGTGCCAGTAAAGATGGTGCTCACCAACTAACTGCAAGTCAGTTGCAACAATTAACACCCAGTCAGATACAACAGCTCAAACAACAGCAATTGTTGAAGCAACAGCAGGCAGCAGCTCGGGCAAGGGCGCAGAATTACCATTTTGCTACCACCAGCGAGGAAATCTTACGGAAGTTCTCCAAGTTTCCTGCCTCATTAACATTGCACATTTATGAAAACCATTTCAAATTTAACAACAATCAAGACTCGAATATCATTCCCCGAGACTCACCTATGATTAAGAGCTTTATGCACCATGTGTTGAAAGAGCAGATTCCGCCAGAAATGTCGGAGTTGTTGAAGGATTTCTCCATCAAGTCATATGATGGGTGCTTGATTTTGCAAGTATATGACCATAGAAACATGGTTCCAACCGGTACTGTGAACCAGACGAAAAATCAACAAGTAAAGACTGAACAGGCGTCCAAAACGACGACGGAAAAGTCTTCAGATAAGACATCTACCACCTCTTCGTCAGACTCAACCGCAAATACTTCGACACCGTCTGTGATAACGAAACCAAAAACCTATAGGTCGTTGTTGAGACCTACACAGCTATCGTTGTACTACGATTTGTTGTACCATACCGATTCAGCATTAACAAAATTCACCGACCTGTTATCTCTACAAATGGAAGCAGAGATACTAACGTTGACAAAGAGAAAATTGAATCTTTCTGTACCATTAAACCCATACTTATGGGACGATTACCTTAAACCAACGTCAGATTACCCACGTAAGGTGTGGGATGAAAAAACTCAAGACTATAAAATGGTATTCTCTCATCGAGAAGCAGTCTCTAATCCACCCAGAAAACTCCACCAAGACGAGTTGGTATTGCACAAGTCATCAGACTACGAAGAAATCATGCTTTTACTTTCAAACAAATCCAAAAAGACCGAGAACGACCTGGCAAAGAAATTGGTTATTGTGGGTCCTATGTCTCTTCCTACTTCCACAACTCTGTCATCAACAAAACCATCAAGTAAAGAAAGCACTGTTGGACCAGATGCCAAAAATAAGAAACAAGATAAAGCTCTGTCTATTCCACAACCTTCGACCGTTAAACCAGTCCAAGCCACAACGAGGGCAACGGGTCAATTTATGAGACTTAGATTGATCGAGGAAATAAGAAAGAAGAGAGAAACTGAAAAAGCACAACAAGAAGCTAAGATTCAAGCCCAAACAACCGCTGCAACACAAAATACCCTCATTAATGGCTCTTTGACTAATGGAAGTAGTGCTGGTATTAACCAACCAACACCAGCAGCACCTCAAATGAATCAACAATTTGCAACACAAGGAAACCAAGCACAACAGCTACAAGAACAGCAGTTTAAAAGACAAAAGTTGGCACAGAATTCTAATATGTTACAACAAAACTCAACTACCAACCAAATTCCAGCTCAACCGTACAAGTCAGTTTCCACAACTCCTCAAATTCCTAATATGCCACAACAAGCACCAGGAGCAATGGTGAATCCACACATGAACCAACAAAAGACTGCAATGTCCGTACAACAACAGCAACAACAACAGCAACAGCAGCAACAGCAAAGACTCAGGCTTCAACAACAACAACAACAGCAACAGCAACAGCAACAACAGCAACAACAAGCACAACAGGCACAACAAGCACAACCAGGTCAACAACAAGCAAGGCCCCAAAGAACTCTTCAACAACAACAACAACAACAGCAAATTTTCCAGAGTACTTTATCTCCAGAAGAGCAACAATTATTCAGACAAATGCAACAAAAGATGAACGCATTTGCAGTTATGGGTAATACCGGACAAGCTCCAAATGGCCAACAGTTAAACCCACAACAAAAACAACAGGCATTGCAACAATACAAGGCTATACAACAACAATTGGTGCAGAAATTCCCAATGTACTTTCAAAGGCTTAAACAATTTCAACTACTTCAACAACAAAGAAGACAGCAACAACAACAACTGCAAGTTCCTCAGAATCAATAATCACAAGTACACAGAGATTCTATGGGTTTTTGTGCTAAAAATAATGCAGATTAGATGTTTACAATACTTTGGTAATAGTCATTGTAAGAAGAATTCATTTTGTTATTTCTACATGCTTACAATAAATCAATATAATTAATCACGTAACTTAACGAACAATAGTAGACTATATAGAACAAACCGATTAAATAAACAAAAGAAAAGAGAACCATATATACCAAAACCTAACCACCCAATCCTAGATACAACATTCTAACCAAAGTACCAAAGAACAGTACTCACCTATTGATTCTTGTCTAGCGAGCCGCCATAAACCCCTAAGGCCGTTATTGTAGCCAATACATATACCAATGCTTTCCCAACTTCTTTGGCAATGTTTTTGAATCTTTCTTCTGTTCTTGACTTCTTCGGCCTATGTCTCAAATCAATGTCTTCATCACAATAATCTTCATCTTCCTCCAGATCGTCTGATTCAAAACTCCGTTTTCTAGGGTTGAATGCATCATTCAATTTGAAACATGCACTAGGTAATGCTGGTACCGGTTCATTAGAGTCAGAAATATCTGCGTGACAAATTTCATTGTCGGAACAAGATACCGACTCATCATCTAATTCTGATTCTTCACTTGTACTTTGAGAATCAGAACTAAACGAATTTTCTGAGCTGTTGGAACTGTCTGTGCTCAAAAAACCTAAACCAATAGATCTATCAGAGCTCAAAGAACCAATACATTTATCAGAGCTCAAAGAACCAATAGATCTATCAGAATCCGAATCACACTTGTCATACGAGTTTTTAGACTGACTTTTGATCTCATCAATAAAGAACTCTTCATCCAGTGTAAAGACTTCATCCTCCTGAGCCAAATCCATATCAATCACACAATTTTTAGCAAGACTCATATCCTCAGCATTGCTATTGCTGCATTCAATATTTGGAAATTCTGATTCATGAGTAGCACTGTCAAGGGTTTTGTTAACCTCTTGATCTTCGTAAGATTCATTAACAATTGGGTTAGTGTTGGAAGCTTCAGGGGTTATATCACAGTCCAAGTTAATTACAGGAATCGATTTACCAATTTCAACAGACTTGGTTACTACAGGAGTTGATGCTTTTGGTGTATTGGTATTTGGGGTCACAATGGGTGTTGCCTTTGGAGTTACTGTTGGAATAGGCGACCTAACCTTACAGGTCAAAGGACTATCAATGATTTGTGTCATGGAGTTTTCGTTGGAATCAACGAGTTGGTCAGTATTTTCATCTGCCTTGTTATCTTCATTTGTGGTAGGATGCAATGATGAGTACTTCAAGAGCCTAATGGGTTCGAATTTAATGATTTTATCAATGATGGAGACTTTGAATTGAAGTCCTATTGAAGGATTATGAAAGTGGGTCAATGGAATCTTGGTGGTTGGTTCTGTCCACGCATCTACGAGTTCATTAATTGATGCCGAAGGTCGAGAAATAATAAACCCAACAAGATCACCGCTCTTGATTTCATGCCAGTGACCAGGTAATAAATAATCAAAGTTTAAGACAGTACCAAATGTAGAATGGCAGTCCATGATGTACAACTTGTCATTTTCTAGTTTTATTGATGCGTGTAGCTTTGAAAGGTGGGAATCTTTGAAATACAAATTGTTGACATTAGCAATTCTCGTAGTATCTTTCAACGACGCTCTGCGGATCATCACCTGGTAGTCGTGGGACACCGTGATGATCCTTTCGTCAGATTTTGGACAAGGATTACACATGATTCAGGCCCGATAATAGAGTACTCAAAACCCCCCTTTATCCTGATCTCAAAAAGGGACCAACGGTAATAGTATGAGCTGGCTATCAGAATTTACGATTTCACAAACTATAATCTACGTCGCAGCGGAGACCTTGTAGACCGATAGCGTGATCGTTACTGGTATAAATATGGTTCAGTTACCAAGGAGGGTCTTATCTCTAACACCCCTTAAGGAACTGCAATTGAACAATGAAGGCAACAAAAACTCACGAATTTGAAACCAGTACAGTGTCAGTGTAGAATTGTTGCTCCGTACAGACTAACCGTGTCACTATACTAAAGATGATGGAAGAATACAAAACTTGGAGAAAAGTATGTGCCACTTAATTTTACATGATTACCCCTAGTAGATCAGAAGCTCCATACAGGCCGGGAAATTATAGTGAGCTTGTATAATAGTTATCGGATCACGGCAGCGATGGACCACGGCAAGACGAGGGGACACGACGGCAACTGGAGACTGGGAAAACGAGAGTATAAGTGATTGAAAGGCATTGCGAGCTTTCCAGCACTGCAACGGGGCTGTTTTTATTTTTGTACTGATTACCAGCTAGTGGAGCAGTAGACATATAGAGTGCGGTTATGTGTCAACTATTTGGAGCGACATTTGAGTCGTTTGCGGGATTGTGACATTGTGCGACATAACGTAGGGGCAGTATTGGTGGTTTTGTTAATAAATACTATATTGGCTGCGGTAAAAATTTAAGACTAAGTAATTATAATTACTTCAAAATAATATTATAGATATATTCAATTCGAACATAAGAATTTTAGATACTTATTTTAGAGGTTATTCTTCAAATTCAGATATTAACTGGCATATTACTGAGATTTGTACTGCTTTCCTGTGACTGAAGCGTAGGTGAGTTGTGTCGCCAATGAGCAATTGCTCGTATTACCATGTTGTAGCTGTGTCGTGAGGGTTGTTGTCCTTCGATTCATCATTTGTTCTAGAGCTACAGTTCCTTACCATCGTTTGGATTAGACATAGTGTATGTTTTAAGGTACCGAATCTCTTCCACAGGAACACACTTTGCCACAACGGGAAACGGTCTTTAATGTGGTTATAGTGCATACTACATGCGCCTGTGACTAACCATTGACATGACTTCAGATGACTCTGGTGCAAAGTGCACGTCTTGCTCCACATCCTGTGATGCTAATAGAGACGTGGCAATTCCACTGGTGTATCGCCCTCTCAACAATACCAAACCTCATACTGCTCACTATATCCTTCAGCAATGATGTTCCCCATTAATATCAAGACACCGACATCCCAATCGAGAGCGTTGCACAATGTTCCCACATTATCGAATTACTTACTCTTCTATTGTATAATCTTCTACAGTGTAGCCTTCTACATTGTTTACCTTCGGCACACTTCACCAGTCCATATCTAATGGGTTGTGACAACCCTCTAAAACCCCCTACTTCAAACATTTCACCACCCATAAAAATTCTCAAAAAAACACCACGTCAATTCCAGAACTACCTCCCACTCCATACCGTCCACAACACCGCCGTTGCCGCAGTTTCGTTATCTTGCCCATCAGTTGCTATGACATTTTATCCAATTGCCAGATATATGATGTCATGTGACCACAAATTCTGAGCCCCATGACGTAGTTGCGACAAATAAAAGGGTTAAAGGTTGCGAACAGTACTCAACAGAAACAACAGTAAAACCCTATATTTTAAGTTACAGAAGAATGACGATTGAGTTTGGGTACACGCGGGATCCAGAAAAGGTTGATGAAATCTACGCAATTAGTAGTGTCGAGTGGAATGGGGGCTTGTCTACCCAAGATTATTGTCTGGTTGAGCGTACCAGGTTTACATTCTTGAAGGAGAAAGGAACAAACCCCATCTTGTTTTACTTACGTGACACGGAGTCAGGGAAGTTAGTGACTTCTACTGGGGTATTTGAAGTTAAAGGGCTTTTTAAGCGTGCTCCGTCTCCAAATGCCATCAATACCGTTCCGGATATTGGCCTGATTGGGGTCAACAATGCGACGTTTTTATGTGTTACGCATGTTTTCACACACCCCGAGTATCGTAAGAAAGGATTGGCACTCCAATTGATAGAAAAGGCAATAGAATACGTAGAAAACGAGTTGATTGAGAAGGAAATTGCTAACTCCAATGACAGTCCTGATAGTTTTAGGAATAACGTGGTTACAGACGGACATATTGACCGTAGCTTGGCTAACTATTATTTGAGTTCAAAGTACTTTTGGTATTTGTACTCAGCTGTGGGTAGTTACTACGAAAAGGCTGGTTTCAAGCCATATCCAATTGACTTCTTCAAAGTCCCATTGAGTCTTGTAAACGACGAATCTCAAACAGTTGTCGAGGATTTGATTCACGGAACCGGTAGCCATTTTGGAAAGTCAATAAAGTTGTTGAGTGCTGATTCTCGTACTGATCAGGACTTGATACAGTTTATTTTACAAAGTAAAGAGATCGAGATGGTATCAGAATTGAACAAACTCAGCTTCCATTCTGAATTGCAGGGACAAAGAAAGTCTTCTACTAGTTTGCAATCGATCAGTTCGCTCCAGATGTCTCCATTGTCGCACCAGAATCTTTTATCGTCGATTCCTGGTACTGGATTGACTAAGCTCGAACCAAAAACGAGCCACGGAGATGAGGAGGAGACTAACAGAAGAAGGTCATCTGTAGTGACCACCAGAAGTGCCAAAGTTGCGATAAAACCCGACTACAATTTCCTTTCCATGATGCATCGGGCCGAGCAAAAAGCATTCAGTATCTCCACCAACGACGAAGTGAAAAAATATGCAAACGTCCAGGGTGCGATAATCACCAATAAGTTGCAACAAAAATCGTACTACATATTATGGGCGACATTAATGCTTCGTCGGACGTATATCCTAGGTATGGGAGAGGTGCAGTACGAGCAACTCCCCGTGGGGCCGTTTGGAGCCGGCGGGGCCCGCAGGAGAAGTTCGTTTACTGGCATCAACGAGCTTGGGGCTCACAATTTAAAAGACTTGGAGATCTTATTGACAGTAGCATGTTACATCACCAAGAAGAGACAAAGAAACGACGGCTACGTCTACGTATCCACCACCGAGCTCCCCTTTGAAATCCCCGATGAGGTGCTCCATGACTTCTTGACGAACTACATGAACACAAATGTCATGAAAGAGGACAAAATCGAAAGAGTCACGTCAGAAGAAATCCAAACATTGCCCATGTTGCGTAAATTCGGTAGTAAAACCTCAGAATTTGATCTCGATTGGAACTTTGTCGGCGCCTACAGCTGGGATTAACACTTGCTAGATTTATATACACTAAAAAACCCCCATAAAAACCATTTTACCTCATAATTTCTCGATTTGTTTTACCTTTCATTGTATGGCAGAAAATCCGCACAGAAAAATTCAGTAATGCCTTACAGAATATATAAAGTGCCTAAATAAACAACTTTGTGCAAGCAAGCGAGTTTCGTCCTCAGTGTAGTGATGAGTAGTGATACGCCACAGTCGTCGTTGGACAACTTGGCGAGGATCGCCAACATGTCCCACGAGTTGAAGACTCTCAATAATCAGATTAAGTCCGAGATCCTGCCATCGCCTGGTGTCCAAGAGTCTCATTCTGCTACGGGGACACCGCCACCTCCGTCTGGCAATGTGAGCACTTCCCAGTCCAAATCGACCAAATCCAAGCGTATGGCGTGTGTGGAGTGTCGACAACAAAAGTCCAAGTGCGATGCCCATGAGAAGCATCCAAACCCCTGTACTCGGTGTGCCAAAAAGGGCCTTCAATGTGATTTAAAGTCGGATTACAAACGGACATATAAACGAGCCCGCATCGCTCAGATCGAAAAGGAGTTTACCGAGTTGAAGAAGACGCTTTCGGCGTCACAAGCCGAGTTAGTGCTGAAGCCCCATGTATACCCGGGGCATCAATTTTCTCAGTCTCCCCCAGTGTTGAACAGAGACTCGCCAGTGCCGCAAATACGACACCAGTACACCGACCAACAGGCAAATTATCAGTATTTGCGAAATGGACCGGGAGTCACTGGTGTAAATCACCCTGCTCCTGCTCCTCCTCCGATTCCTCAGCCAGTTCAGCTGACTTCGTACACCCCATTCAATCAGCAGAGATTACAACCAGTGCCACTGCAAAATAACCAAAACCACAACCACGAGAGTTTCCCGGTGGTAGCATCACCGTACGAGAAGTATTCCCGTCATTCGTCGGAGACCAATAATTCAATTCCAAACACTCCATCCATTGCAAGACCACCAGATGGCAGTGCGCCATTCAACTTTCAGTATTCCAATATAGAGGGACCACAGTCAGAACCAAAGGTTGTGATTCCAGATTATGCGTTGGCCTGTGAAGATAAACACTTGGATGCGGTGGCTCTCCCAGCAGCGACAATCAGAGAGCTTTTTGTAGAATACGTCGAGAATTACCACCCAATATTACCGGTTGTCGATGTCATGAAGGGCCCAGAGAGAATCTACAAGTTGTGCCCGGCATTATTCTGGGTAATTATGTTTGTGTCATTGAGAAGATTTCATGAGGATGCTGAGAAAACTCTTTTAATACAGTTGTCTCCACTAGTAAAAGGAGTTCTTGCAGAAATTATGATTTCCCCAATTACAAGATACAATCCTACAGAAGAAGATGAACCTATTCTTAATGGTTTATCTGCATACGCCGTGCAAGCGTTTTTATTGTACTCGTTTTGGCCTCCTATTACATCGTCATTGAGTGCCGATTCGTCATACAGTACGGTAGGAAATGCATTTTATCAAGCAATCAGAATTGGGTTGCATTCTCCAGGACCGTTATTCTCGGCAGATATTAGCCACAAGACTCCACAACAATTGGCCATGGCCCAAGAAAATGCAAAAACATGGATAGTCTGTAATTGTGTTTCTCAAGCCATTGCTACATCGTTTGGGTTTCCTGCGTTTGTGCAATTTGATTCGTCGATATGGACGTTATTCAGACCAGGATCAATTCTTCAAATTCCCAAGTCCATCCAATTTATGATGGAAATCGCGTATTTTGAAGATCAAGTTGCTAGAACGTTAAATTCGAATCCTATGGATACGTATGGTTTAGTAGCTGCTACAGAAAGACTACCATTGTTAAAGCTTTTGACAAGACGTTTGGATGAGCTAGAAGTTCGAATGGCTCACGAATTACCAAATGACGATGGATTCAGAAAGTTTCAATTGTTATCTTCTCGTGTACATTTATTGACCTATCATTTTATGGATGCAACCTTGGTGGCAGAATTTGAATTGCAACGTGGATTGGTGCAATTGTATAACGCAGCTATAGCATTGATTAGTCATACTCAATTATTTCAAACCCGAAACAGAAAATTCGTCAAGCACTTGCCAGGGGTGTACATATTGAATATCTGGCAAGCTGCATGTATTATTGGTAAATTAACCCATTCTTCATTGAAAAGGGTTCTTGATACTGGATCAGGGAAGCAGATGTATGAAGCCGCCATTTCGCTAGCAGCAAAATCATCTATTTTGAAGCACGATGTTGCACATAGAGCTAGTGGAATTATGAAGAATATGTGGCAATTATTCCGTACTCTTGATGATAAAAAGATGAGTACGTTGACTATTAATATCCGAACCCGTATGTCAGCTTCAGTTTTCTTTGACTGTATGTATTTGTTGAGAGATCAAGTTGGGATGATTAAATTGAATAATAGAACCGACTCGAAAACTGCAGAGAATCATGAAGGCAATGATGACGATGCGGCATCATACGACGAGGAAGATTACGGATTCAACAATAACGAAGAAGCAATTGTATCGGATAACGAAGACAATCCAATGGGACCACAAAGTCAAAAATCTACTCCAGGAAGTAGTACGTCATCCGGAAGAAAGCGTAGGTCATTGTCTAATACAGTTAATGCGGAATCCAAGGCCAGAAAGATCATTAGAACAATTCCATTAGATCCCCAACCTATTGCAGTAGGAGGAAGTGGGAAACGAAGCACAATTTTCAAGGTTGTGAATGCATCCAACGACTCATCTCCTTCAGTAAGAGCAGACAAAGAAACCCCACCATCTGGAAATACCAGTCAGAAGTACCTGCAATCACCAGAAGCTACCAAATATTCACTTCATCCACACAATCGCTCCACGCACAATCAACAAAGAACTATGGCACTTCCAGAGTACCAAAGTTCCCGTATTAACGGCATACCAGGACCAAATGGACAAGGCACGGCCGATGCAATGGGATCAGGAGCGCAAGTTATGCCATCAGTATTCAATGATTCCCCTCATGCTAGCTTGGAAAATATTGATTTTGACTTAAACGGTGATGTCCTTTGGAACGATGTTGAGAGCGTCATGAACGATTTTGGTTTCAACATCTAACCCACCTACACATTGTTGTCACTACCTTGTATTTATTAATTTCATTTCATTTCGTGGTTCTACCACTGTATAATTCTTGTGTATTTCTATATAATATTGTATTAATAAATTTTTTCCTGTCCTAAAAGTACCCTCTTATTGCAATTAGAATTCCATGACCATGCTTCAGTACGCCACGGGATATGTCTTTGGCCATTTTGCAGCCAAGTCACGACGGCGTGAACCTTGTGATCGTCACTTGATAAATCACGTGATTAGGTAATGATAATTCAATTGAGGAATTTCAAGCAAAGAGGACAATTGCCTGAGTCATAAAATGGAAATCGGTGCCACTGAACCATATACAACTCTCACTTTCTTCATTTTAGACCTTCATAGACCCCAGATACGTTGGAGCAATGCCATTACTAAAGTTGAATCTGCGACATTGTGTTGCAGAAAATGTCGCCAAATTTGCGACATAAAAATTTTTTTTCACTCTAAATGAGTGAAAAATTCTGAGAGAAGATTGATAGTACTAAGCTTATTAGAATAGATCATCATGTCATACGACGATATAGAGAACGCTACACCCGATATTGTCATTGGTAGTACTATTGAGGAACCCGAAGAAAACGTTTACGAACACGATATTGAAAGTGACAACGAAGAGAAAGATGGCAAACCTACTGATTCCGCTACTCAAGAGAAGAAATCGGTTTCTTTTGCTGGCTTAGAAGAAGAAGTAGACGAAGAAGCTCTTAAAAGAGAGTTTGAAGAAGGTGGTGGATTGCCAGAACAACCAGAAAACCCTGACTTTGACGAGTTGACCCCATTATCTGCCGATATCATTAATAGACAAGCCACCATCAATATTGGTACCATTGGTCATGTTGCTCACGGTAAATCTACCGTTGTTAAGGCCATTTCCGGAATCCAAACCGTCAGATTCAAAGACGAATTGGAAAGAAATATTACCATTAAGTTGGGGTATGCTAACGCCAAAATCTACAAGTGTGACGATCCAACCTGTCCAGAACCAGATTGTTACAAATCCTTCAAGTCCAGTAAAGAAATCAGACCTAAATGTCAAAGACCAGGCTGTACTGGTAGATATAAATTGGTGAGACATGTTTCATTCGTTGATTGTCCAGGTCACGATATTTTGATGAGTACTATGTTGTCAGGGGCAGCCGTTATGGATGCCGCATTGTTGTTGATTGCTGGTAATGAATCTTGTCCTCAACCTCAAACTTCTGAGCACTTGGCTGCTATTGAAATCATGAAGTTGAAACATGTTATTATTTTACAAAACAAGGTTGATTTAATGAGAGAAGAATCGGCTTTAGAACATGAAAAATCCATCTTACAATTCATTAGAGGTACCATTGCTGATGGTGCTCCAATTGTTCCAATTTCTGCCCAATTAAAATACAACATTGATGCTGTTAACCAGTTTATTTGTAATTATATTCCTGTCCCAATGAGAGACTTCAATGCTTCACCAAGATTAATTGTTATCAGATCTTTCGATGTTAATAAACCAGGTGCTGAAATTGATGACTTGAAGGGAGGCGTTGCTGGTGGTTCTATTTTGAACGGTGTTTTCAAGATTGGTGATAAGATTGAAATCAGACCAGGTATTGTTACCAAAGACGATAATGGTAAAATCCAATGTAAACCAATCTTTTCTCACGTTGTGTCGCTTTTTGCAGAACATAATGATTTGAAATTCGCCGTTCCAGGTGGTTTAATTGGGGTTGGTACTAAAGTTGACCCAACTCTTTGTAGAGCTGATAGATTGGTTGGTCAAGTTGTTGGTGCTAAAGGTAACTTACCATCGATTTATACCGATATCGAGATCAACTACTTCTTATTGAGAAGATTGTTGGGGGTTAAAACTGATGGTCAAAACAAGGGTGCTAAAGTTCGTAAATTAGAAAGTGGTGAAGTGTTGATGGTTAATATTGGTTCCACCGCTACTGGTGCTAGAGTTGTCGCTGTTAAGGCTGATATGGCTCGTTTACAATTGACTTCTCCAGCATGTACCGAAATTAATGAAAAGATTGCTTTATCTAGACGTATTGATAAGCATTGGCGTTTGATTGGTTGGGCTACTATTAAGAAAGGTACTACTTTAGAACCTATTGCATAATTGTCATTTTTCCTTCACTTATTAATTCCCTTGTATTGTATTTATAGCTATATAACTCGTTTATGTAATTATCACGAAGTCAAATTATTTTGCTTGATTAGTAGCGTGTCAATTCAATCTGATCTTTATCTTCAGATTTAGTTGCTTGCAAAGATCACTATCTAAAAACTTGGGAAATGAATCTGTTTCCATCATCTTGAAAAGTTCTCGTTTAATTTCCTGAAAAGTAACTGTAACCCTGGACAACGTGTTCAAGGATGTTGAAATTTCCACGATATCTCGATGGGAAGATTTCCAGGTTGACTTGATATTCCCTATAATCTCATCATCTACTGTATCGGGTTGTCTGTAGTTATAATCCGTGGAGTTTTCGTTTCCTGATAGTGACGGTATTTTCAGATGGGTTTCACTGAGATCAGAATCTTGGGCCTGTGATTCACTTCCTTCTTTCCTGGTAATTTTCAGAAAAATACTACTTTCATCTGTTTCAACGGCAATATTATGGTCAAAATGAGTCTTAATAGGTGTTTTCAAGTATCCATAAACCGTATCTGGCAAGTTTTTCGGGTTAGTCAATATACCTGTAATTCTATTTCGCAAATGATAGTCAATATTCACTAAGAATGGAGCATCTGAACTTAGGTAAGTTGCAAAAATGTTGAATGCTATTGACACACAATCATCTGCTAATACACTTAGTTGTTCATTTTTAACATTTTCCTTTTCTTCCGGTAAGGTCTTTAGTAGTTTCCCCAACATTACTACCTTTTTTTCATAATGCTTTAATTTCAAGTATGCATCGAGATTTTCAGTACAGAAATCGCTCTCTAGATGCTGTCGAAATATGTACCTGAGTCCTGGGTCACACAAAATATCAGACAAAGTTATGTTCTGTTCACCTTCTGGTTCTTGATCTGAATAAGTAACAAATGTATCTATCCACTTATCGACAACATTATCAAGATCTTCTTTCAAGTTATTTGTAGTTTTCAGTGGTTTTAATTTAGTATCTGGCCACAAAGAAATTTGTTGTCCAATCTTACTAACTGTATAATAGTAGTCTCTTTTGTTGCAAAACTCAGAAGAATTGGCTCTTGAAGGCAGAAAAGGAACAGGGTCGATTAGTCTCAACTTTAAAAACAAATTGCCGATTTCAATTGCCTGTCCCGTAGACACGATATCTGTGCAATCACATAGCCATTGACAGATTGATTTTCCAGTAATGCAATTTTTCACCATCAATTCCTGGTTCTTTGCATGGAAAACGACTTTGTCCTGAAACCTTGCTCCTTTTGAAGAGACATAATATTGAATGTGGGAATCCAGCTCTGGATTTGTAAAATATCGATGATGATAAGGACTGATGGAAGGGCCGGTGTTAATGGCTGGAGTTTCCTTATGATTATCAGTATTTGAAACCATTGCAAATGGGGATGTAAAGTTTCCGTTCTCAACATACAAAAAACTATCATCGTGAAGATATTCATCTTCGAATTTATTTGGCAATTTATCAGGAGGATTATAGCATGTCCAAACATTTGGAAAGTTGCCTACAATCCTCTGAAATAAAACATGCACGAAATAATCGGAATACACAATTTTGTCAGTAATTGAATCTCTATCTAATTTGATGATTTCCATGGAGTTATAACTAGTGAATAAAATGGATGGTAAATCAGACTTTTTGATGCCAATGTTTTTGCAAAAATCATGAACAATTGCCAAACCTTTCGGGGTGGCTTGTAAAGGTACACAGTCTACCAACTTCAGAAGTGTTCTATCCGAGGGACAATGGATAAATTTACCCTGATAGAATTTATTCATCAAAATCTTTGCGAGATCGGATTTTATATTGTAGGTAATTGACGTTGTATTCTTAGATAGTTGAATATCCAAATGCAAATTCTGCATCACGTCAATAGCATTATTCAACGTAAATGAGTATGGATATGATTTTGTAAAGCAGAGACGTTTTTTACTCGAAATGTCGGTCAACTTGAGGTTGATAATCATCATAGCATATATCTCCATCAACTTGTGTTCGCCAATTTTGTGGATGGGAACAAAACTTGTACGGTTTGTAGCCGTCCATGTTGGCAGTTCCACCATTGTCATATTAGAACCTACTGATTTGCACCACGACGAAGAAACTAGCACTCTTGGACATTATATATTGCACAGCGAATTGGTGCTGTAAAACGTAGAATAGAGCACGGCATTATCGCCATGTTTCATCCTGATATTGGTACTACTCATGCCCCTACAAGCATGAAACATAAAGGACTCTAACGGATATTACAAGTATCTTCCAGGATCGGCTTAAATCTTGGGCAAAATATTCGCAGTCTTGTTTCAGAAATTAACCACATTTGCAACCTCAAACACGCACCAAACAAATAGTGCAAGAACAATTTACAATCTGGAAAAATATCGTCGTAGAACAATGCCAATGACATCCCTTGCATAACTAGTGGTGGTAGATACGGTACATCGGGGAAATAATATATTATTACCTGACCTCATTAGTAATCGTTTAAATAGAGAAGTGCACAACTGATACAAGTTACAGGTTACAAGTTTCTAAATTGAGACTTGGATACCGTGCTATAATAGAATTAGGCCATTATGGCATATCTATGACGTTGTGAAGTGTAATTTCTGACGTCATGGAAACAAGCAAGGAAGGATTACAGTAGATGTCGCATTCGGGAGCCATTGGTGTACCAACATGGGATGTACCAACATTGGATTATCAGTACGGATAGTGTGTGGTGTCGTGGAGGTTTGCATTAAACTTAACTGTCTTCTAGAACATAGGTTTTGGTACATTCTCATCGACAGTACGTCATCTTAGCATTGGTTGTAAAGGACTGTGCCATTGCTGTATGTTGGTATCGGATTATTAAACCACGAGTAGGATTGGTGAGTTACTGTCTATAGCTTATCTGATGCGGTATTTAATTATTTGAATATTTAATTCCACACAGAAACTGTTTCACTGTAACAGGATCAGATGGTTGAAATAATTGAATCAGTAGTACCTTTACAACTCTATGCGATGAGATAATGATGTTATTACGGTGATTAACTCATTGTAGTGCGTAATTCTAGCAACACGAGTAAAGACACAAATATAATCCTCTTCACCAGGCGAACCAAAGATTGCCATGCCTAGTCTATTCAGACATGTATTATAAAAGTGTAGTTAACAAAACTAGTCTATAATCACGTTCTCACGATTTTATAAAATTGTGCATTACATGTAAAATCGGTAAACAACTGATTTCGCAGTACACAGAGCAGATAGATCAATTTCAATACTCCGTTAATTGATATTACCAACACATCTGTGCGCGCAATGAACGGCATGAATGACGATTTCAAGGATGAGTTTAACTCCATCAAAGAGATGACGTCAGAAATGCTTGAAAACGACAAGTTGGTATCTAGAATTAGACTTCAAAACAAGTTGAAACAGTTGAGTTCCAGCAACAATGAAACAACAGTCAACAATACACAACAATCAACATTAAGAAATATAGAAGCACGAGATACTATGGGAGATAATGAAGATATGAATAACAGGGCCGATTCTCCACCAAAACCAGCATTCTTGAAAACCTTCAAAAGCCTAAGAAGACAAATCAAAAGAAAACCAGACTCGAATTTGAATTCGTCAGCAAAAATAAGAAAGGTAAAAGTCACCAACAGCAATGCACCAGACTCATCTCCAGTGAAAAATTCGTCTCAACACTCGACTGCTGACGATCAGTCCTCTGTGAAAGAATCCTCATCACCAATAAACATACTGTCATCTCCTATTTCTGTCATTGAGAAACAAAATACAAGAAACAAAGAGCAAACAGACACATTGACGTCAATCTCTCCGTTAAAATACACTAGTGATACTCCTACAAATCTCACGTCGTCACCCATAAAACCATCTTCTATACATGTCCAGCAACAGTCGAATGTTCTGACTGAACTGGACGTGCAACGAACCCAAAGTCCCGTAGTTTTACGACCTAGTGAACCAAATGGAATCAATGTTGAAAATGATTCAGCTGATTCAATTCAAATTCCTCACAACGATATAGCTTTAGTCAAGTCGACCATAATGAAGCAATTAATTGGTAATTTTAATAACCTCTTACTGTCAAGCTTGATTAAAATTTACAAAGAGATATACACTATGTTTGAGCATACAATCAAAGATAATGAGGGTCACTCGGTGTTGTTGGTTGGCCCCAGAAGTTCTGGTAAGTCATCAATGATTAACAGAGCTATTAATGAGTTGGACCAACAATTCCATGGGAAGTTCATCACCATTAGACTCAATGCATTCATCCACGCTGATGACAATGTAGCATTAAGAGAAATTGCGAAACAATTGGATTGTAATGTCAATGCAGATGATGAATTGAAACAAATCTCATTTGAGCAAAGATCAATTAACGATACATTTTCCAATATTCTATCTACATTGGACAAAAATGGCGATACAAGTGATCCAAACGAGAAAATATCGATAATTTTCATTATTGACGAGTTTGACAAATTTACTAGCAACAACAAACAGACACTTCTATACAACCTTTTTGATCTTTGCCAGACAAGTTCCATTCCCATTTGTATTGTTGGGGTGTCTACAAACATAACAACCAGAGAGTCTCTTGAAAAGAGAGTTAGGAGTAGATTTTCACAACGAGTAATTTCCATTAACAAGTCACCGAGTCTTCAATCGTTTTGGGATGATGCAAAACTCTCAATTACGTTGAACGAGGAAAACATCAAGAAATTGGAAAACAAAAAATATGGAGAAGCATGGAACAACTATATTGAGAATTTGTATCGTCAGAAAACGTCGAATTTGTTCAAGATTGTATTTCGAAACTATTACACTTTGAAGAACTTTAAAGAGTTTAACAATAACTGCATGTACGGAGTTTCGAGAATAGGCAATCAAGCTCCATTTCTTAATGATGATGACTTAATAGTGTACGACAAGAACCAATCAAGGAATCATGTACAAAGTATCGTATCATCATTGTCCACGTTAGAGCTACTCCTAGCGATTGCAGGAGCTCGATGGATAGAAAAGTTCAATTCACAAGTCATCAATTTTAACTTGGCATACGGAGAGTATAAAGAAATGATGAAACAATACAACATTGAGTCAACTACAGCATCGTCATCTAGTGCACTTGACAGCACAATGTTGACCAATATCAAGATCAACCAAAAGATTTGGTCAAGCAAAGTATTGAAAAACCTGTGGGAAATCTTATACAAACTTGGCTTATTACTCGATGCTACGGGTATTACTACAAATAACGAAGGTCATGTTATTACCAACGTTAATTTGAACAAAAATTTAATTATTGAAGCTAGCAAAATGGTCCAGCTAGACGTCACATTGGACGAATTGGCAGCATTGATACCGGAATCTAATTCATTCAAAAGATTAACAAGGTTGTAATTTGGTTGATACATAGATCGGAGTAAATAGAGCATTTTAATAGCTACATTACTAGCAATCGTACGAGTTTATTTGGTCAAGGCATTTTTGGTAATATGAAGTACTTTATATACTATATGTACTTTCGAAATCTCGAGGTCAGAATAATAATTGAACACACTTTTTACTAATCATGTCGGAAAAGTTACCAGAAAATGTCGTCAACTTGTTAAGGTCAACACGGTTTGTCCATTTAGCAACTTGTGCTGATAATGTTCCCCATGTTACCCTCATGAATTACACCTATTTGCATAAGGATAATGACGATTTTATAATTCTTACTACTCCGAAAAATTCCAAAAAGTACGAAAACATGATAACAAATGCCAACGTGTCATTATTAGTTCACGATTGGATGTCTGCCAAGGCTTCTGAGAAACCAGAAACTTCAACTAATGAAAGAAGAAACAGTCTTTATGAGTTGTTAGCGAACATTAACAAGAATGAGATTTCGAGAGTGTCAGTAATGTTAATGGGTACAGCACAAATAATTGAGCCTAGTAACGAATCATATAATTTCTACAGGTCTTTACATGCGAACAATGAAAGAATTGACCAAGTTCAAGCAGACAACTACATCAAGTGTGCCGATAACGCACTTTTCCTCATTAGAATCGATAACTGCAAGGTCACAGATACCAACAACAAAATTGAGGAGTATTAGCATTTTCCAAGGAATTTAATTGTGTACTTATTTACGTACGTCTTTATTAGCCAATACAATTTAACGCTTATAAGGGTTTATAAGCGAAAAATAAAAAAAATGCCGATCCCAGGAATCGAACCTGGGTCCCATCGGCCACAACGATGTGTACTGACCACTATACTAGATCGGCTAATTTCTTGTATGTCAGAGAACGAGATGGCCATGTCAGGTGATGACCTGGACGTGACAGATGCTGAATCACATGATGAATCAGATGATATGGATCGCGGTTAAAAGCAGTAAATGTGGTAAACTGTAATAGATCACATTAAAATGAGGAGAAGCAAGATGTGGAGTAATTATTGGTCACATATCTGGTCACACATCTATGAATAAGAATGTGAAATAATGAATACGGAAGAATATAAAAACCCTAGGATTCTCCCAAAGTTGAATAAATGGAGATAAGGGTTTTGGGAATAAATCTAGAAGTGTACATATAGTTAGTACAATAAATTAGAAGTTTCCAACGATTAAGTTGAAGTATATTGAATACATTCGTGTAGGTATTCCAATATAAGATAAGTGAAGTGAGTAACTCTCTCAGCTGATTATTTATACAAGTTATTACTAGAATTAGACCCAGATCCCATACATTGTAAAAAACACAATGTAGTGGACCAAATGTTTATGACAGGGATTTTTCGAAATTGGAATTTGGTCCCAAAATTTGAGTCTACAACAATCCAACCACTTACTTGGGGTCTGCAGAATTACAGAAAAAATATGGGACCAACTTGATTT
>ERZ778017.1605-NODE-1605-length-21567-cov-6.448122_pt1 | contig 21567 bp, 17 predicted proteins | sample MGYA00375747_ERZ778017 | MGnify/ENA primary metagenome ERZ778017 (study PRJEB29350, sample SAMN05509838) | bioreactor metagenome | biome: bioreactor; material: wastewater | place: South Africa: University of Cape Town | collected 2014-03-17 ...
GATTGTCTGCGAACTATGCTTATTATGTAGCTTTTTAGATAAAATGCCTCCCATCATAGTACTGATAGCAATTGGAATAAAGGTAAGCCCGTACGTACTTGGGTGTAAGTGAAGTAGCTTGATTAAATAGAAAGATCCTTCTGCAAAGTAGCTGAACATGATACCATTACAAGCAGCTACAATCAATCCAAATCCAATAGCCTTTTTATCTCTAACTAATCTGAATATTACCTCTGATATTGTGATGGGCTTTCTATTATCTATAGGATGAGTTTCTGGTAAATAAATGATTACCATTATAGTTACAATAATTGCAAAAGCAGTAAGAAACAAAAATATAGTAGACCATGAGAAGTTGACGGCAATAATACCTCCTATAACAGGACCAATTGCTGGGAAAATAGCAAGTGCGCTTCCTGTAGAAGAGTATACTTTTCCTAAAGCTGGCCCTTGGAACGTATCTCGGCAAATAGCTTGGCCTAATACACTTCCAATACTACCTCCAAAAGCTTGTATGAAACGGCTGATCAGTAACATAGTAATAGAGTCTGAAAAGTAGCAGCTAACACAACCCAGTATAAAGATAATTAATCCGGCTATAATACATGGTTTTCTCCCTAATCTATCGGAAATATTACCCCAAAAAAGGGTTCCTATAGCAAAGCCACAAAGATAAATTGTAAGGGTGTATTCTACCATTGAAACTGTTGTGCTTAAAGCAACAGCAATATCAGGTAAGGCAGGGCTATAAACAGTTTCAGCAAATTGTGGTAAGCCTACTATAAGTATAATGAGCCATATAGCTGGCAATAATAAAGGTGTCATATAACTGTATATTTTAGATTTTGTATCAGATACTGTGCTCCCTAAATTCTTGAATTAGCTTATTTATATATTTTAAAACTTATAACAACTTTTGTAAGTTACGGCGAGTATTTTAAAAATAGTTGGTTGTTAGAAAGTTATTCAATGTGGTTTTAGGATGGTTTGTAGATGATTACCGGTTTTAAAGAATAATTAAAATAGGAACAGTATACTAGGTTATAGTAGGAAAACATCTATTATTTTTTATAGTTACTAATATATAGTGCCAACTAATAACATAACGAGGGTACTTAATCTCTATAATTGTAAATATTTGTATGTGGTAATTGAGAGCGTTGCCTTTATTATATATATGGTTATAGTAAGTTAGACTATGTACTTCCTTTAATAATACCTATAAATCAAAAAAGATAAAGAGTTATTATATGAGCAACCATCTGTAGCAATTACAAGTAGTAAAGGTTTATTTGTTGATAGGCTTCAAGATATTTAAGAAACTCTATTAATCTTTAACATGTTTGTACGTTGTTTGCTATGAATAGGCATACTAGCCATACTAATAAATACATCGCCTGGCTGCAAGTAATTGTTTTTTGTTAAAAGAGATTCGATATCAGCAAATGTTTGGTCTGTAGATACCATACTATCATAATAATATCCTCTTGCATTCCAAACTAGATTGATACTGTTAAGTAGATATTGGTTATCTGTAAAGACAAATATATTAGCCTGTGGCCTATGCTTGGCCAATTCTAAAGCTGTCCAGCCAGTTTGTGTTAAGCAAATAATAGCTTTGGCTTGTATGTCGTGGCTTAGTTGGCAAGCTGTTCTAACTAGGCTATCATTATAGAAAGTAGGGGAGGTGGTTAATATAGGTTGGTACTTATTGTAAATGGGTGCAGTTTGTTCAACTACTAAGATGGTTTTTTTCATTTCAGTAACCACTTTAACAGGGTATTTACCCATTGCTGTTTCTGCGGAAAGCATTAAAGCATCAGCGCTATCGATAACTGCATTGGCTATATCATTCGTTTCCGCACGAGTAGGAAGGGGGTTTTCTATCATACTTTCCATCATTTGGGTAGCTATGATAACAGGCTTGCCAGCTCGGTTACATAAGCTTACTATATTCTTTTGTACCATAGGTACTTTTTCCATAGCAATTTCTACACCTAAATCTCCTCGTGCTACCATTAAGGCATCTGCTTCTGCGATAATTGCTTGGATATGTTCTAAGGCTTCTGGTTTCTCTATTTTTGCAACTACCTTGGTATTTTTGCCAGCTTGTTTGATGGCTTCTTTTAATTCTACAATATCTTGCGGGCTCCTAACAAAAGAGAGTGCTACCCACTCTACATTTTGTTGAAGGCCAAAAGCTAAATCTTCACGATCTTTTTCCGTAAGAGAAGGGGTAGAAAGTTTGGTAGCAGGTAAGTTAAGCCCTTTATTAGCACGTAGATGGCCACCATGTATTACCTCTGTAATGAGATCATTTCCCTCTTTACGTATAACTTTCAGTGTAATCTTGCCATCATCTACCAAAATGGTATCACCGATTTTTACCTCGTGTGCTAAGTTAGTATAGGTAGTTGTTATTCGGTTTTCAGTACCTAATATTATTTCAGGTGTAAGTGTAAGTTTTTGTCCATTAACTAACTGTATAGTTTCACTTTTTAGCTTACCAATTCTAATTTTAGGACCTTGTAAATCTTGCAATAAACAAACATGTTTGCCTAATTCTTTGTTAATGGCACGTACATTATCTATTACTTGTTGGTGAGCTGCATATGTGCCATGTGAAAAGTTTAAACGGATAATACCTGCGCCTGCTTCAATGAGTTGTGTAAGCACCTCTTTACTTCCACTAGCAGGCCCTACAGTAGCTATAATTTTAGTTTTATTGAAATTTTCTGAAATAGTGGTGTTGTTCTTCATAGGATTATATATGGGCCAGTACATTACACAAATAGAGTTTATAATATTGTGGAATTGTTAGCAAGTTAAAATTTGTTTTTAAGATTTCGCTACAATCTGTTGGCTAAATATTCTATATATATTTCTTAATATAGTATTTTTTTATTGATAATGGCTATGTTAAGCTTTGATTTAAAACAGCATATAGACACTCCATATTGATGTTATTCAGCCAAAAGGAGTTGTATACTTATTGTATTGATTATTAAATTGTTTTGTGCGAATGAGTTATTCAGTATGAGAAATTTTTGTTTAGAAAAGCTAGGTGTGTTATTTTTGGGTGGTAAAATAAATGCCGGATTAAAAATTTTGTAAAGTTTAAACTTAATAGATTTATTTGCACATTCATTAAAACTTCCAAATAAGATGTCAGAAATTAACCAGAAAGTAGTAGATATTATCGTAGATAAATTAGCTGTAGCACCTGCAGAAGTTACATTAGAAGCAAATTTAGCCAATGATCTAGGTGCAGACTCACTAGACATAGTAGAACTTATCTTAGAATTTGAGCGTGTATTTGAGATTAATATTCCAGAAGATCAGGCAGAACATATTAAAACAGTTGGCCAGGTTGTTGAATATCTAGAAAAACGTCTTGCTGAAAAATAAGGGTTAATAAAAATCCAACTAGCAAGATGCAAAGTAACACATCTAAAATTTACTGAGGACTTGCCATGCAAAAAATTAGGAGAGTTGTTGTTACAGGACTTGGGGCTTTAACCCCCATAGGTAACAATACGCAAACATATTGGGAAAATTTAGTGAGAGGCACAAGTGGTGCAGCTCCTATAACACGTTTTGATGCTTCTAAACACAAAACAAAATTTGCGTGTGAACTAAAAAATTATCATGAGGAAGATCATTTTGATCGTAAAGAAGCTAAAAAGTTAGATCCTTGCTCTCAATATGCCTTGGTGGCTACAAAAGAAGCTATAGAAGATGCAAAGCTTGACCTCAGTAAATTGGATTTAGAGCGAATAGGAGTGTTATGGGGTACAGGTATTGGCGGTATAAAAAGCATACAAGATGAGATAGTAACATTTGCTCAGGCTGATATGGTGCCTAGGTTTAGTGCTTTCTTTATTACAAAAATGATTGCCAATATGCCTGCTGGTCAGATTTCCATTAAATATGGACTAAAAGGACCTAACTATGTTGCTGTTTCTGCTTGTGCATCTGCTTCAAATGCGCTTATTAGTGCCTCTCATCTAATCCAGCTAGGATTAGCTGATGTAATGGTTACAGGCGGCTCAGAAGCTGCTGTAACACCTGTAGCTATAGGTGGGTTTAATGTTATCAGAGCATTGTCAGAACGTAATGAAGATCCTACAACTGCTTCTAGGCCTTTTGATAAAGATCGAGATGGATTTGTTTTAGGTGAAGGAGCTGGTGCTTTGATATTAGAATCTTATGAGCATGCTATAGCTAGAGGAGCGCAAATTTATGCTGAAGTTCTAGGTGCTGGTATGTCAGGCGAAGCTTATCATATTACTGCTCCACACCCCGACGGTCAGGGTGCAGCACTAGTTATGAAGCAAGCATTAAAAAATGCAGGTATAAGCCCTCAAGAGATTGATTATATTAATGTACATGGTACTTCTACGCCTTTAGGAGATGTAAGCGAAGTAAGGGCTATTCAAGAGATATTCCAGGAGCATGCGTATCAGTTGAATATCAGTTCTACTAAATCCATGACTGGCCACTTGTTAGGAGCAGCGGGTGCTATTGAATCAATAGCCTCTATATTAGCTATGAAACATAGTATAATCCCTCCTACTATTAATCATTTTGAATTAGATGATACGTTGGATAAAAATTTGAATTTTACCTTTGATAAAGCACAAAATAGAGAATTTTCGGTAGTTTTAAATAACAGTTTTGGGTTTGGCGGGCACAACACCTCTGTTGTATTCAAGAAATGGATAGATTAATTAACTTTTTTCGTCAGTATTTTTTTCCTTACGAGGATGCAAGGACTAAGCAGTTTAAAAATGCTATTTATGCGATTACAACCTTGCATCCTCATAACCTTTCTCTTTATAGGCTAGCATTACAGCATAGCTCTGCTAAAATTGAAGAAAATTCTAATGAGCGATTAGAATTTTTGGGAGATGCTGTACTTTCACTGGTCGTAGCCGAATATTTATTTAAAAAGTACCCTTTGCAGGAAGAAGGTTTTCTAACTGAGATTAGATCTCGGATAGTTAATAGGGCATCTTTGGGCGAATTGGCTAAGAGAATAGGTATGGATGAATTGTTAACTTATGATACGCGCTCTGTTAATCACCACAATATCAAGTTTGTATATGGGAATGCATTAGAAGCATTTATTGGAGCAGTGTATTTAGATCAAGGTTATGCATTATGCGCTCAATTTATTGTTGATAGGCTGCTAAAAATTCATGTAGACTTAGAGACCTTGGTACTTACCGATAATAATTATAAGAGTAAAATTATAGCATGGGCACAAAAAAACCGAAAACATATTCAATTTATACTTATTACTGAAAAACGTATAAAAGGTGTTAGAGAATTTGTGGTTCAGCTTTTATTAGAAGGTGAGGTTTATGGAGAAGGGGTTGGTAAAACCAAAAAGCAGGCTGAGCAGATGGCTGCACAAGAGTCACTAAAAAGAATTATGTAAGCCACCAAGAAGCTAATCATAAACTATTGCAGCTTATCTATAACTCTGTTATATGCCATTATAATGAACAGTAGGTTTAGCTATGGACTTTTGTAATCAATCTCTTTTAGATGTTCTAGACGAATATGGCAATTTTACAGGGCAGCGAGCATCTAGAGAAGAGGTACATAAGTTAGGCCTTATTCATCGGGCTATTCATTTATATTTGGTAGATGAAGAAGATCATCTACTCATGCAGAAAAGAGCTAAGACGGTAGACCATTATCCTAATGAATGGAGTATTTCTTTGACAGGGCATGTTGATGCGGGAGAGAGTAGTAGTGAAGCACTTTATCGGGAGGTTCGAGAAGAGCTTAGGCTAGACCCTACTACCATGAAGTTTGATTTTTTATTTTCCTATAGACAAGAGTATACTTTGCATGAGTCTTATATAGACCGACACTTCAATGATGTTTACTTTTGCCAATATTCTTTTAGGTTAGAGAATATTCATTTTAATACTAATGAGGTCGCTGGCTTGGAAAGAATACCTTTTAAGCAATTTAAAGACATGGTAAACATTAAAGAAAGTTTGATTTCACAAATTTATGCCAAAGAATATGCTGGCTTGGACTATTTGGGATTAATTTAATATTTAAATTCTTACGGGTTAACAGACATTTGCACTGGGCTTAGTAAAATTGCAGCTTGATAGTAAACTTCTAAAATCTTTTAAATGGTAATTGATGAGTATAACATAGTTGGCATAAAGTGTAATAGCTGTGTGGATAAGATAAAAAATGAGCTTTTAAAAATAGAAGGAATTAAACAAGCTATTGTTCAGCAGTCCACACCACAAGCAACAATTACCATGCAAAAACATATATCTATCAAGCAATTGCAGGCTGCTTTATTTAAAGCAGGTGATTATACAATTGTGTTAGCAAATGAAAATATACAGCATGCTACTGAAAAATCTAGACTAGAAACTTGGATTAAAACTTACAAACCTATACTTCTTATTGGTGCTTATGTTATTGTTGTTAGTCTTATAGTAGAGGCTACTAAAGATAAATTTGAAGTAGGAAATTGGATGTGTAATTTTATGAGTGGGTTCTTTTTAGTATTTTCTTTCTTCAAATTATTAGATTTAAAAGGATTTGCTGACACTTATTCTATCTATGATATCATTGCTAAACAGTGGTATAGTTGGAGTTATATATATGTTTTTATTGAGCTGAGTTTAGCTATAGCATATATAATGAAATTTAATTTATGGATTGTTAACATTATTACTTTAATAATAATGTCTCTCAGCATAGTGGGGGTTATACAAAGCATCCTAACTAAGAAGAAGATAAAATGTGCTTGTCTTGGAACAGTTTTCAATTTACCAGTAGGTACCATTACTATCATTGAGAATGCACTTATGATTGCTATGAGTGCAGGTATGTTATTGATAAAATTCTTATTGAACTGATTTGTATGGGTTGCTAATATTCTGTATATCCTAAATAATATATATGATAGAGTGATATTAGCCACATCGTTTATAGTTTAAATAATTGATAAAGGGACAATTAACTTCAAAAGTAATAGTGCCCTTATATATATTCTTCTTGCTTCATATGATTTAAAGCTTCGATTTTAAAAATTCCCCTGCCAGGCTTTTAACAACTAATTAAAATGACGAATTAGGAGTTTTTAAAAATTCTATTTCTTCTTGGGTTGATTCTCTTCCTAATAATATATTTCGGTGAGGAAATCTTCCAAATCTTTGTATGATTTCTCGATGCCTTATTGCATAACTATAAGATATTTCATCATTAGTGAATAACTCTACGCTTATATTTTGGTCTTCTAAGTTTTCACTATGCATAAAAGGCATATAAATAAAACGCTGTTGTTCGAGCATTAATTGTTTGTCAATTCTTTTGACAATAGCTTCTTTGGCAAGCGATAAGGCTTTAGCGTCCATAGCAAAGCTTTGCGCTTGATCTCGGAACATGTTTCTAGGAAACTGATCTAAAATAATGATAAGTGATAAGAGGCCTTCAGATGTCTCTTTCCAATTATCCAATCCTCCATTGGCTGCTTGGTTATAGGTGTTTAAAAATATTTCTGTAATTAAGCTGTCAAAATCTTTATCTTTAACAAACCATTTTTTTTTGTTTTCTTTAGAAAACCAAAAGTTTAAAATGTCTGTAGAAGTCATAGTTAGGAGAAAGATATGATGTTATATAGTATTATATAGCTATAATTTAGCAGATTAAAAAATTTTCAGGTTAGCTGTATGAAGCAGTGTATTTATACTTATAAGTTTAGGGTTTTGTCTTGTAAACTATAGTAATAAGAGTATTCATAATAGTTGACTTTATGCATTCCTTTATAAATCCTTTCTTCCGCTATCGCTCACATTTTATTATAATTTAAAAAAACCTTTTATTTGCTTTTTGTAAAATTTGTCCTAAGTTGTTAGCCCTATATACATATTAGGTAAATAGGTTATAGATATGTTTGAAGAATAAGTATAGAGTTAGTAGAGATTACAATTTTCTTTATATGTTTCTGCTTGTTAAGACTTATTAAAGTATGCAATCGAATTATATTAAAGTACAACCTTGAGTTGTCTATATTTTACTGGTAAGCATATTTATACAAAATTGCTCTTCCCCGCCTATACCATCTACAAATTTAAGCTCTCCTGGACATGAGGATATGGAAGAGACAATTATTAAGCATATTGAAACAAAGCCAAGCGCTAGTGCTAAAAAAAATAGTACGCCTATCACTCCCGGTCAGATTCCTCTATTGCCCATTCCAGATAATTCTATAGCTAGCAACCTGCGTATTAAACAAACTGTGAATAATCCAACACATGAATGGCTACTATCATGCATATTATCCACTAATATATCAACAAGTAGTCCTGCTTATGGTTCCATACAGACTGGTCATGCCGATCATTCGTCTAATAAACAGTTATCTAATTCAATAGTTAAGGAAGGGAATGCTACCTATATGTATCAGCCAATTATAGAGGGGAATAATGAGTATAAGAACCTGCAAGCTAGCCAATATATAGCTAAAGCAGGGATGGAACAATATATGCAAGAAACAAGAAGCAGTTTATATACGCAGAACCTTGTTGAGCAATTTGAACTAGTTAATAGACCGGCTGACAAAGCCTTTACAGCAAAAGGTGGTCATGTAATAAAGTTTAAGTGGAAAAATGGACGACCAATGGCTTATATAGCCGAAAACTTGCCACCAGGATTTAGCAGGAAGCATAAGGTGCCAGCATACTTACTGCCAGGTATGAGCTGGGAACAATTGTTGACTGTAAGTAAGATAGAGCAGCCATACCGTATTGATGTTATTTGGAGTAATAGACATGAAAAGACACACGTTCTTATTGGTAGCTTGTTGGTAGCTTGGGATTATATGGTGGAGGATATAGATGTAAAAAATGTAATGAGGTTAATAGACCAACAAAAAGCTATCTGGTTGTTAGATAAGCAAGAAGAATCTATTAAATTTGTCAACCAATTATTTACATGTATAACATCCTGAAAAAAACAAATTTATGAAGTCTGACCAGAATAAGCGTCTACATAAATCATCCTTATGTTTATTGATTGTTTGTATGCTTACATCCTTTCTTGCATATGCTAAAAAGCCTTCTAAAGCCATCTACAATTTTGAAAATTCTTGGTTGAACGATTTTAAATGTGCCATAGAGATAGGAAGTGGTATACCCTTTTTGAAACACTCAGGCTTTTATTTGCCCATCAATGGTGGTATTTGTTTAGGCTATTCCTTCTTTAAGTATAATCATACGCAGCTTGGAGAGTGGGAGTCGTCAGGGCGAACAGTTACAGTGGATGCAGGCGAAGGAAAGTTTGCTTTGGAAGTAGGTATTCGTTTTCCTGAACAACACAAGCATGAAGATTATGCAGGTTTTCAAATAGTTAAAAAATTTTTCGTCTTTCCCATCTCTATTAAATGGTCTGAGCCCGATGCTTTTTCTAAAATTACTACAGCATACTTCCTAGGCTATACACCCAAATATTTAATGAGTGCTCAATACAAGATTACAGACCCATCTAAAGACTTACCATCTAGCTTTCAACAAGACATTAAGGACCTCAAAAAAGCTTTTAGCGATGTTAAGACTTTTTCACATAGTGCGTTTATAGGAGCTAGCTTAATATTTCCTATTGGCTTATATTTTAGTGGAGCTATATCAGTCCCATTAGAAAAAGTGACCACTTCTGCTGCTGAAAACGAAAAGCGATTGGATCAACAAACGTTGAATGGGGAGTACATTAATCAACATACCAAGGGTTCATTAGATGATTTACTTTCAGTTACCATTGGGTTAGACATGATTAGCTTATATAAGTACATTCATAAGGACGATTTTATTTAATAACATCTATCTAAACAAGTAATTTATGAACACATTAATTAGATTATTTACTCAGCTATTTTTTGTAAATCTTATCATGTTTGTGCCTATACAGGCTTCTACTTTACAGAATATATCTCCTACTACTGATGAAACTATGTCATCAGATAAACCTGAAGATAAAGAGCCCCGCACTGTTGCCTTGCAGGTCCCATTGGACAAGCATGGGGCTGTGACAGTTCACCTTACCCCTACGGAGAAAGAAAAACTCAAGGATTACTTAGATACTACTTCTATGGATAAATTCTTAGCAACACTCTTAGAAGCTATCAGGGATAAAGAATTAACCATCAGGAATGCGGCTAGCGGTTCCATTTCTCATCTATTCGTAACAGAACCTAGCTTAGCAAATACTAAAACCCTCCAACTAATAGGAAAACACTTCTTACAAGGAGATGCCGATCTATGGTTGTGCCAAGGCTTAGAGGTACTCACAAGCTTTTTAGAAAAGAATCATAAATTAGCTCCTGCCGGGGTTAAACTGGGGTTTAAGATTATTGAAAAGCAAATGATTGCCAAACGACCTGTCGGCTTGAACAATGAAATGGCACTTCTTTTTTTTATTTCAGAAGCAATAACCTTCAATCCTGATTGCGTTTCTACACTCATACAAATAGCTGAAAAATATATGAAAATTTCTCAAGAGGATAGAGACGAATATTACCGATACTTAATCTTATTCGCGTTGGGTGCTGTTGAACCTCTCAAAGTCATCGAAAAGAATCCAGCATATATTCAAGCTCTTTTTAAGCTATCCTTTACATACTACCCAGATCATAGTAATAACGTCAACTTTGCAATCAAGGATTTATTTAGTAAAGTTGAAAAAATGAATCCTGCATACAGCAAAGATATATTTGAAACCTTACTGCATAAGACAAGAACACAGATCAAACGAAAAGAATTCAACGAGATTATTCTAACCATTAACAAGTTGAGTTTAATGGTATCTGTAAATGCCGCTTATGCCCCTGAAGTACTACCAGTAGCTCTCCAATTGCTGCAAAGCAACGTACTAATGAGTACAAGATCTTTTCCTATTCTAGCTAGTATTGTTGACCTCAAGTATGATACCTACGATCAACAGGTATTTCATGCCTTGTTAAAAGAGATAGCAGTGAAAGAGAAACAGGATGACTTAACAATGCCTACCATGCTATTCATATTGCGGTCGTTGATAGAACGTCATCCAGCCTTAGCCAAAGAGGCAATGATTCCTGTCAGTCAACTCGTTACAATGCTTGATTATGACTATAAGCATTCACCCAAGCTAAAAACTTTAGCATCTATTATAAAGGCTGATCCAACCACTTTACCTCAAGCTTTGAAAGTAGCCAACCAAAAACTAGCAAGCACAGACGGCTCAGTTCGCTCAAATGGTTTAGCACTGCTGTTCTTTCTTGCTGATAAGGATCCTGCTCATTATGAGTCTATCTTCCAGCTAGCTACTAATTTTGTAACAGACAAAAATTGGAGTGTTCGTTTTCAGGCTTTGCGTGTTGTTGAAGTCTTAGTAAGACTATATCCTGCTTGTGGACAAAGAGCAGTTAACATAGCTAGCCAAGCTTTTCAAGATAAAGAAATAATAATAAGAAAACGTGCCTTGTTTATCTTACAAGCCTTAGTAAAGGCAAATACAGCTTATATACCGCAGGTATGTGAGATTGCTAGACAAGCTGTACAAGATAGAAATGAGGAAGTAAGAAGGTTGAATATCAGTTTGTTAGCAGCCATCTTGCAAGCTGAGCCTAGTTATGCACAAGAGTCAAGTTTTAAGTCTATCCTAGAGCAGGTTCAAATTGATAAAAACAAAGACATACGCAAGTTAGCGGACAATTTATCATCTACCTAATCTGTAGTAAGCAGGCGAATGATACCTGCATAACCTACCACAGAGGTTAAATCCTGTGCCAGGCTAGGCAGAAGTTCTTAATTATTGTGTAAGGAGTTCTCTCCTGACACAATAACTTTATATTTATGAAACATGGCTTTACGTAATAAACAATGGTAACATGATAAAAATATATTCTTTATTACTACTACCTGTTAAGGCTGGTTGTATTTATATAGGTATGGATAGTTCGATAGAAGTGTTATCCAAAAGTCTTAATTTTTGTTCTAATAAATATCATACAGCTATTTTAGGATATGTATTAATGCCTAACCATATTCATTTCATCTGCTTGTCCACTATACTCAGGGTACTGATCTGATAGACTTTACGAGAGATTTTAAGAAGTATACATCTAGGCAAGTATGTCAAGAGATAGAAAAATATCAGTCCTAGATGTTAGGAAGTTTAAGTTATCAGAGATATAATCAAAAATATAAAGTATGGAAGGATAGATTCGATGAAATTTATATAGAAAACAAGAGAATTATTGGAAGTTAAATTAAGCTATATACATAACAATCCAATACAAAGTCATTGGAATTTAGCAAACCAGCCATCAGAATATTTGTATAGCAGTGCAAGATTTTATGAAAAAGGGGAACAGAGTAGGATGGAAGTAAAACACTACATGGATTTTGTTTAAGTTTAGGGTGTTAGGAGGGAACTCCTGATACCACCGCAAATATAAGACATTATATATAGGATAGAAAGGATATATTATTTATGATACTAAATGATAAAATTGCTAGGTTGAAAAAATGGGAAATGCTTAGATGGTGAGGAAGTATGGTATAGCTTATATGTTATACCCATTTGGAGATTATACATGATTGGTTAAATTTGTAATAATTTTAGTTGATTAACTTAATGTACACTTCAATTATGAAAAATAAAATCATCCTTCCTATTTATTCTTTTTTTATTCTTATTGTATTATGTAGCAGCTGCAGTAGTGTTCATCTTATGAAAGCTGGTAATCATATTAAAGGAAATACTACCCATCTATCTGATAAAGAAAGAGTTAGTCTCGAGAAGAGATATGGGGATACTCCCTTACATATAGCTGCATTTTTAGGAGATGATAAAGCTACTAAAGCATTAATAAAGCATGGTGTAGATCTAGATATAAAAAATAAGCAAGGACATACCGCTCTTCTTTGGGCTGTAGATAAAAAGGGCACGGTAACATAGTTTCTATGCTAATACAAGCAGGTGCAGATGTAAATACCATTGACAAGCACGGGGACACACCTTTGCATGTGGCTGTAGCACGAGATAACATGGAGCTTATTAAAATGCTGTTAGCAGCAGGAGCTAAGCTAGATATACAAAACCAAGATGATTTTACACCTTTACATTTAGCGCTAGGTTGGGAAAAGCTTGAGATTGCTAAGATTTTAATAAAATCGGGAGCAAATGTAAATTTACCGTCAACTCTTGGCAAAACTCCATTACATCTAGTTGCAGCATATAAAAAAGATGTTACTGTAGCTAAAATGCTTATAGAAGCTGGAGCAAACCTTAATGCAAAAGATACTTTTGGGAATTCTCCCTTACACTGGGCTGCATTTTTAGGAAATGCACCTTTTGCACAAGTATTAATAGAAGCGGGTGCAGATATAAATGCTAAAGATAGTGATGGTCATACCCCTCTATATCGTGCTAGTACCTTTTATCAAGGGTCTGTAATTAAACTTTTGAAAGCTACAGGTAAAGTAGAATTGAAATAAGTAGGCTTAGACTATAAATAAAATATTTGCTACTTAATGAGTAATGAACCAGGTCATTAAAGTTTAGTAGTAGTATATAGATAGGCTCTATTGTAAAAATGATAGAGAAAATTTATGACTATATTATCTAGAAATAAAGCTTGAAATTAGCGCGTATTTAAATTTTGGTATTGGTAAAATTGGTATTCTGTGATATGGCATCAAGTTTAATAAGTAAAACTGACTTAAGTTAACAATTTAACAATACTAAATTTTTTATAAATGTTACGCACTTTGTATCTAATCTAAGCAATAATAGTAAGTAATTACTGGTTAACTCTGTAGGTAGACGATTTGTTGGTAAACTTTACTTGATTGGAGACAAGTATTGTAATATATATCTATTTGTCGATAAGTAGTTGCAGATTAATTATTGGAATCAGGTTGTGGTATATGTTCTTCCCCATAATAAAAATTAAATGAGCCTTATAAATAAGGTAGGTGTATACCACGTGTTAAAATAATTTTAGTTTTCTACATTTTATAGCTTAATTCGCTTGCTTTTAACAGCTCTGTCTTTAAAAGCAAAGAGACTATTTTTTATCAACTACCCGAAACATTTTAATTCCGTTAAGGGGCGTAAATAAAATAGAGTCTTTTAGTTGAGTTTTACGCGATATTATAGTATCTTTTATAAAGGATACCCCTACTTTATAAATCCTTATAATCATGTTAAAATCAAAAAAAACAATAACCTTTATGGGTTGTTTGTTGTTACCTATCTTATTACTTAGCTGTGGACCTAAAAAAAGTAGACTAAAAGGCGTAGAACTAACCCAGAATGAGTTACTCACAGAAGAAAGAAAATTAATTGAAAAGTTAAAAGAGCGGATCGAACTTACGCCTAAACAGGTAGAACAATTTAAAGTAAGCTTAGAAAAGCAAAAGAATGAAGAAAGTGTAGAAGACATATCGAATGCCATAACAGAACTTGAAACTTTCAAAGACATGCTAGAGTCAAAGGATAAAGATGGCCAGCAAGCGGGTTTATTAGGACTCAATAGTTATTTGCAAGAATATATACCTAAACTCTATACTATCCGATGTCGTAAAAAGGCTAGGAGGATTATAGTTAGCCAAATATTACTTTTGGAAAATATTAAACAGCAGGCTCTATCAAAGTATACAAGATAGAAAGGATAAAAATAAAGCTTCTCTTAATAAAAACTGCTTAACTGAGACTAAATAGGTACTATATTTATATAAAGACTTATTTAAAGATAGACGCTAGTCCTTAATATAATTAAATTTATATCTTATATTCAAAGATGATTGGTTAATGAACTCTCAGCTATTTATATTATAATTTATAATAACAGCCAATTTTGACTAATAAATTTTATATAACAAACTGTATATAGCGTTAGTATATAATTCCCCCTATTTGACTTATGCTTCATTCTCGTATTCATCCTCTCAAGTTTATAACAAAACCTGCAGCTCAGATATATATCAAGAGAGATGATGAACTTGGCTTTGGCGTTACTGGTACCAAGTTGAGGAAATATCAATCACTTCTACATTATATTAAAACACAAGCTATCAAGCATGCTGTACTTATCGGTGGGGCTTACTCCAATAATATTGTTAGCTTATCTCAGCTTCTTATCGAACAAGGTGTAGTACCTCATTTATTTTTAAGAGGGGGGGATAAGCCACCTGCTCATAAAGGGAATTTTTTATTAACTTCTTTGCTAGTACCTACTAAGCATATCTATTGGATAAAAAGAGATGAATGGGAGGATGTTGAAAGCCGGGCAAAGGCTTTTGCAGAAAAGCTTTCAGAAGCAGCTTTGGTGATTCCCGAAGGTGCTTGCATGGTTGAGTCTTTACCAGGAGCACTTAGCCTTGGTGCTGATATTTTAAGGAACGAGCAAGAGCATGAGCTTTTATTCGACCATATTTTTATAGAAGTAGGAACAGGTCTAGCAGCTATTGGCTTGATCTTAGGTTTTAAAATATACCGGAAGACTGCACAAATCCATATTTTACTTCTAGCAGATAGTAAGAATGAATTTTTAAGAAAGTTGAAGGATTTCTGTCAGCACTTATGTTCTGAATATCAAGTAAAAATAGAATGGGATGAGCTTGTGCAAGGGCTTCATTTTTACCATCCTAATACAGCTGCGTCATTTGGCACTACTAATAAACAAGTTTTTGATGCTATTATTCAAATTGCTAGACATGATGGTATCTTAACAGATCCTATCTATTCTGCTAAACTATTGATGATGGCCAAACATACTATTCTTACATTAGACATAGTAGGAAATATGCTTATTATTCACAGTGGTGGCGGACTAGCATTAATGGGATTTCAAGAACAATTAGCAAGTCAATTACAATGCATAATAGAGAAGAGCTCTTAATTATTTTAGAGCAATCGAGGGTTTATACTATAGGATAAGCTATTTGATACTATAACTACAAACATCTTTTATAATATGTTCTTATTACTGGTAACTCAATAGGGTATGCTTAAAAGGAAAGCAGTAAGAAATAAGTGTTCTATTAAATTATTGTAAATATGCTTTAAGTTGGGTTGCTCTGGTAGTACCTACATACTCAGCTAGTGTTTCTAAACTTGCAGCTTTAATATTGTCAATAGATTGAAATTGCTGTACTAGCTTATCAACCGTTTTGGTACCTATACCTGGTATGGTTTCTAGCTGGCTAATAAGACTGATGTTACTGAGTTGGCTGCGGCGAGTGCCAATAGCAAATCGGTGAGCTTCGTTACGGACTTGTTGTAATAACTTTAAAGATGGTGATTGTTTGCTTAGGCAAGTAGGGTAAGTATCACCAGGATAATAAATCTCTTCTAATCTTCTAGCTATACTAATGATTGGTATTTGTTTATAAATTTCTATTTCTTGTAGGGCTTGTACTGCAATATTAAGTTGTGTTGTTTCTCCGTCAATTATAATCAAATCAGGTAGCGTACTCTTTTCCTGTATTAGTCGTTTATATCTTCTACTAATTATTTCATGCACAGAAGTAAGATCAACAGGTTCTACAACAGTTTCAATACTGAAATTTTGGTATTCTATTTTTGCAGGCTTCCCATTTTTAAACACAACTAAGGTCGTTGCAGTATTATTTCCTTGTATACTAATACTGTTGAAGTATTCAATGTGTAAAGGTAGGGTTTTTAATTGTAGGTCTTGCTGTAATAACTGTAAGGTTTTACTTGGTCTACTTTGGTTTTCTACCTTTTTAAGCAAATACTCATTTTTTAAAAATAATGCATTTTTGGTAGCAAGATCTAATAGCTTCTTTTTATCTCCAATTTTAGGAATGGTTAAATTAAGTTTCTTGAGTTTGATAAGTGGTGCAACATTTACTAAGACTTCAGGAGCAGTACTATTATATATGTCTCTAAAATTAAGAATAATTAGAGAAAGTATATCATTATCAGCTTCTCCAAGCTTTTTTTTAACCTGTATAGTTTGTGCAAAGGTGGTAGCACCATTGGTAATCTGGAGATAGCTTACAAAAGCTGCCTCCTCATCTGATACAATACCAAAAACATCTAAGTTTCCTAAGTTAGGATTGGCAACCAGTGATTTTACCTGATAAGCTTCTAAGGCAGCTAATTTCATTTTATAGTCGTGTGCTTCTTTATAAGCGAATCTGAGAGCTGCTTGCTGCATCCTCTCTTTGAAGTCCTTCTTAATCTTATTGAGGTTTCCTCGTAAAAGGTTGTCTATTTGGGCAATATCTAATTTATAGGCATCTTCGGTTTGTAAACCTTGACAAGGGCCTTTACACTTACGTATATGGTATAATAAGCATACCCTAAACTTGTGTTTCTTTATATTCTGCTTGGAGAGATTATAGTTACAGGTCCGAGGACCGTATACCCGCTGGATAAGGTCCATCATTTGGTACATGTAATATAAGTTATTGAAAGGGCCATAATACCTCCCCAGTTTAGTGTTTACTTGGCGAGTAGTAATGACTTTAGGAAATCGGTCATTGGTAATACAGATATAGGAATAGCCTTTGCCGTATTTTAACAAAATATTGTACTCAGGCCGAATGGATTTAATTAAATTGTTTTCTAATACTAAGGCATCATATTCAGAATCAACAATGGTGAAGCTAATGGCTTGTATGTCAGCTACCATTCTTTGAGTTTTGGGAGTTGCCTTTTTTATTTGACTTTTGCTAAAATAGCTGCTAACTCTTTTTCTTAAATTAATAGATTTTCCAACATATATAATTTCATTTTGTTTATTATAAAACAAGTATATACCAGGCTGGTCAGGCAATAAGCGTACATCTTTAGGTAAGTACTTTTTAGTTTCCATTTTATTCCCCCTAGCAATTAATATTTGTTATCCTCTATTTTAAGAAATCATTTACCCTGTCTTAGCTTGTGTTTTACGATCTAGCTAAGGACTAAAAAATTATAAATAGAAGATAAAATTTTAGTTTACAAACAGCAAATCTTATAGTTATATAGCCGGTAAAGTACAATTTTTTGAAAAATGGCTCGTATTTATATGTGTGCTTTCGAAACCACTAGCTTTAGATAAGTAACCTCCAATACTTGGTCCTTTTGTAAACAATCTTGTATATAAATTCTGGTTAATTTAAAACAGACTTTAAATATATAGACAGGCTTTTAAAGTCCCAATTACACTTCTTTTTAAGCCTTAAAAAGCTTATATTAAATATAAGTCCATTCGGAAACTCCCCACCATGAATATCTTAAAAAATTTTAAAGATAAAAGTCTTATTCTACTTCAGGTTCTTCTTGTTCTTAACAGTTTTAACCTGATCGCCTGTGGAACAAGCACAAAACGCACTAGCGAGAATGAAAATGGTAGCTTGAATATGAAATTAAATGCTAATAAGCTTGTAGGTACACAGAAAAATATTGAGCTCACTATCGAATTGAGCAATGTTAATAAGAATGTATTGTTACAGAACTTTAAATTAAAAGTTACACTATTAGAGGCAATAGGAGGGAAAGATAGCCAAATAAGTTATATAGATGAAAAAGGTATATCTCATGCCGGCATATCATTCCATGAATCACTCACATATTTTACTATAAGTAAAGAATTAACTGCGGATGAGCGTACATTGAAAATAGAATTTGGAATACTTCCTACTAAATCAGTAAAAAAGCTATCGGCTAAATTTGAACTTTTTGATGATCAAGACAAACTGATTAAAGATTGTACTGTAGCATGGGAAGCAGAAAAAGTCGATCTAGAGTTAATACAAACTAGCCCACAACCATTAAAGGGTAATGAGCCTATTCAGTTAGTAATAAAAAATCAGAGTAGTTTAAAAATAAATGATTATGAATTAAAATTGAAGGTGGTGAGAAAAGTTGGAAGTTTTGCTGTGATAGAAGAATCTATTATGCAAAACAATGAAATTTATGTAGAAATAGGCGAAATAGAAACCAACAATCAGATAAAGAAAGTTCTAAAAGTTAATCCTGGTACAGATAATAAAGCTCATTTTAATTTTCAATTATGGTATCAAGGAAACCCGATAGGCAACAGTATAGAGTTAAGATGGGAAAAAGGTGTTTGGCTAGCAATTAAAGACATATCATACGATAAAGTTGCAGGGCAAATTATTTACAAGATTAGTAACCAGGGGTCAGAGATTGCAAAAGGAATAAAATTATTTTATTATACCAATACACTTCAACAAAAGCTTAGAGGAAAACAAGTTTTAACTCCTATATGGCAAGAGGTATCAATAGAAGATTTGGTAAGTGGCCAAGAGAAAGTTGGTCAGATATCGAATAAATTAGATTTTATTAATCATAAGAATACTAAATTAATTGTTAAACTAGTTTATGGGAGTGCAGATAAAATAATTTCTCTTAAACAACAAGAAATATATTTTGAACCTTCTAATACAATAGATGGTAAAATTAGTGGTAAAACTGTGGAACCTTCACACGTTGAAGGGCCGAATTCGATAAATTATGCTAATCCTACTGTCAATGAACAGGGGGCAGGGCAATTGAATGATAGCTTAAAAGATAATAACTCTACAACATCATCAAGTAGTACTCCATTACAATTCTCAACCTCTGCATCAGTAACAGGAGATAATACACATAGAGATGTTTCTCCTTTGGCTGGTGAGAAAATATCTGCTGCTAATGCACAGATGCAAGCACAATTTAGTGATAGTTTAAAAGATAATTCATCTACAACAACGCTATCGATAGATAGTACTTCATTATCGGAATATAATACCCATAATACCTCTACCTCAGCTGGTGAAAACACGTATACTGTAGCTGCCTCAGTGTATGATCAGTTGGATGGTAACTCAGAAGCTATAGAATCTGTAATAGAAGCGCCATCTAGTAGGATGGCATTACAATTTACAACAAAAGATGCGCTAAAGAAAAATGATGTTAACCAGCCTCCTGCGATTTCAAGTAGTAAAATTGAAACAGCTATTGATGAGGAAATTGTTAACCGTGCAAAGGAAAGAATTGGCTTGTTAGAAACTGATATAGTAGAAAGTCAACAGGATTCATTTACTGAAGATTATTCATCTTTTATTATCCCTATTAGTAAAGCAATAAGTCTAAAGCTTCAAGATAAAGAATCTATAGAAGTAGAATTAAATTTTAAGGGAAAAATAGATACGGTTGACCATTCTTTCGAGGATAAGGAAATAGGTATTGTTGAAATAACTAATAGGGGAAATTTACCTATAAATACAAAAAATATTCATATAAGGCTATTTAATACCAAAGGTATCCATTTTAAATTAGGAAATAGGGCTGCTAATAGTCGCATTAGTACTACTTTAAATAAATTTTTAACCAATAGCGAACTACAACCGGGGGAATCTATAATTATACAATTACAACTTTATTCAAATGGCGCACAAGTGGAGACTTTTATTGCTAACCTAACATTGGAATTGCTCGATGAACAGCAAGATATTTTAATAAAAGAAAACTTAGTGTGGCTCAATAAGCGTCATAAGCTTTATAAATCCGTTAAAAAGTTTGCAAGAATTATTGAAAAGTATAAAAATAAATTTAATGAAGTAGTTAAAAAAGCAGAAGTCAACTTTAAGGCTGTTTGTAAACAGCATTCTAATACTAAGAATCAAAAGAATTTAGAAGAATGGAAAAGTACATTAAAATCTGTAATGTTACAATTAGAAGCTTTTTCCCAACTGAGGAAACAATATGACGTTGAGGCCAATTTAGCTCTGCAAGAAATAAATACACAAATTGGGGGTTATAATACAAAAGGTAGGCTATCTGCTGTCAGAAGTTTTATAGACACAGTTAAAGCTAATGCTGATAATTTTACACTGGAATCTAAACAGTTTTATCTTTTTAACCTTGAAAATACGAAAAATTGGATCATTTATATTCACAGGTTGATTGAGCATAAAGTACAAACAGAATTAATGAAGTTAAATGTGGATGACCGTATTGAAACTATTAAAAATGCTGCTAATTCTATTGTGGCTCCTAGAAATCCAAGCATACCAATTACAGCACAAAGTCCTCTAATATTAAAAATAGAGTTAAGCGAATGGCTTAATCATTTAGTAAGGCTTACAGCTGATGTAGAAGAAGAAAATACAAATACATCAGCTGAAGATTCTGATAACATGTTTATGAATGCTGTAAGAAAATATGTTAAAGAGGCTAGTGACATTGAAGATGCAGCTAATTTATGTATTGACAAAGCTAAAAGCTCTATTGCTGAATCTTTTTTTAAATATATTTTAAAAGACCAAGAGCAAATTAAATCTGAGACCGATAATACCAAAGTAGCAAAATCATATCAGTCTATAGCTGAAGCTTACCGGTTTCTTGCTGAATTTGATTATGCTTTTTTAAATTTAGTAGGGTTAATAGAAGATGTTAAAGCTGCACATAATGCTGCTATACAGGCCAGTGATACTGCTAAAAAAATAAGTAAAAATAAAGCAGAAAATAATAGACCCGCTGCGAAAGAGATAAAATGATGCAGGAAACTAGCTAAAACATAGC
>ERZ778017.1612-NODE-1612-length-21486-cov-5.168681_pt1 | contig 21486 bp, 10 predicted proteins | sample MGYA00375747_ERZ778017 | MGnify/ENA primary metagenome ERZ778017 (study PRJEB29350, sample SAMN05509838) | bioreactor metagenome | biome: bioreactor; material: wastewater | place: South Africa: University of Cape Town | collected 2014-03-17 ...
CTAACTTACGCTTAACAACAACACTTGACTCGATCGTAGACTTATCACCATAAACCTTTTCAAACTCAGTGAATGAGTTATATACGGCCGTTCGTTCTTGTTTCAGCAATTTGATCTGCGATTCTTCTTGAATTAACAACTGGTAAATTGCCCTGGCTCGCTCGTACTCTTGTAGCGAAACCTCCCAGTTGGTCCATTTTGAAATTATATCTGTGACTGGCTGATGAGAACTAATCAACTTGTCTGCTGCTAATTCAAATACATAGCGAATATTACCAATATTGTTCGCCTGGTCCATTTCAAATTCAACCCATTTTAGCCAGGTCTGGGGTCCTGGAGCATGACGAACGTACTTGATGAAGATATTTCTCGCATTCTCAACCTCATTATATCGAATCTCAAAGTTGATATACGCATCCCATGCCGAGTTATCGGGATGCCAGCTTAACCATCGGTCAAATATCTTTCGTACCATAGAATAGTTTTTTAACGTTTCTTCGGTTTGAACATAAAGAAACCAAAGTTTGTTTACTCGTGGTAACGTTGTTGTAGCTCTATCCAAGAGGTTCCTCGCATGGTTGATTGCTTTGTGAACTAACTCAAATTGAATGTAATGGACCCAGAATGGTATATGTTGGATATTGACATCCAAAGCCCGCTCATAAATCGATCTGGCTCGCTCAAAATCATGGTTTTCCTGTGCTTCCCATTTGGCGTATCGTAACCATTGACCGAAATTGAGCCGGTTCTTGTTCAATTGTTGCTCAAACTCTTTTCGTTTTCTTAACTGGTAAGATCGTAGCTCATCGAGGTCCTGGATAGTTTGAGTTGGTCGTACCAAGCCCTTCTGTTTGCTGGCGTATGACTGTTGTAATATCTTCTCACTGGTGATCTGTTCTGTGGTTTCCATTTGGTTGCTTTCGTGACGCAGTGATGGTTCAGATATAAGAATGTTTAGTCTGTACTGATTTTGAGATGCGATAATTTAAAAAAATTGAAATTATTAGACTACAAAACAAAACAATACGAAACTTGTCACACGGAGTTCAATTGTGTCAGTAACAATGCTTTTCAGCAAACACAAAGTGGGTATGGGTATAAAAAATTAATCAAAAAACAAATGCCTCCACTCAGATTTGAACTGAGGATCTCCTCATTACTAGTGAGGCGCCTTACCAACTTGGCCATAGAGGCTGATTTGTTGTAAGGTAATTTTTACAGGAAACCATCTGGACTTTATTTTCTGAATTTTTGTCTGTTCTGGGCCAGTTTCGAACCCTACACCGTTTATAAGTGAATTAACCATTAATTTGGTTTAATCCTTTCTTTTAATCCAACTAATTACGATATTTTTGCTAAAGAAAAAGAATAAACCTCAATATTATATGGTGCGTATTGAGTCTTATGCCTGAAGGTACTGGTGATGAATTTTAAACGCCACTCATGTATGATTATACCTCTGTAATGAAAGCTATAATCGTTCTCTAACAATATGGATGTATTATTTAAATAAAAGGGTCAAAATTTTACAACAATCATTTTCTTCAATCAAATCCAAAAAGTGTTCTCCAAAGTAAATGGTTTGGAAACGTCGAAAATCCATTCTAGAATATAGGCAGGCCAATGCCTATAGTCATAAACCTTATTATTATGTGAAAGACTACATTTGACCTACAAAGTATGGAATGTCGATCTGTCGTAAAACCCATTTGGTGACATACTCTATTTTATAACTTATATTAACTGGATAATGTAAATAATTTACAACAAGAATGAGAATACCTGGGATCAACTAGAATGTCCAGGATGCAAATGGTAGATAAACCCGATTTTCATAAAGATTAAAACTGAAAATAACCAAAACCTAATCCTTAACAATACCTAAATTTTCATAGACAGCACCGGATTTTTTGTACAAGTCTGAAGCAATAACACCGCTGTTAGTGGCTTCGTTGTCTTTCAATTGTTGTAACATGATTCTTGTCTTTTCTTTTTCTTTGTATCCGTGTAAGCATTCAAAGTAATCTTCAAACTGAGGTGTGCATTGCTTCTTGGAGGTGGTGTCAGCAGAAGTGTAACATGCCACTAAGGTTTGGAACTCGTAGAAACACTTTCTTGTCCCGCCAGATCTCGAATATGGTTGCATCGTATCCTATTTATTCTCACTTACTTCTAGTGCTCGTTCAATTTTTCACTTATATATAGATTTTTGCTTATTGGAGGAAACTCGCTAGTGAGAAAATGGGAAAAATCCACGACCCTTTTCTTCTACTATGGCTATCCATTAGATTTTACAGTAGATTCTATATGATTATAGTATATACGTTTGTGGGGGTTTGGGGATGTTTTGTGTTGAGTTGGTGTTGGCTTTGTTTGAGTTCTTTTGTTATAAAAATCGCCATCTCGTCAACCGTGGGCTCAGTGGTTTCTATACTGTATGCACTGAAACTGGACCATCTCTTATACCGGTATCAAGTTACGGTTGGTTTATAGTGCCATTTCGGTTTAAACGTATGCTAACATTTCTCTGATGCACTCTTTGACTACGTAGTACAATGGTCCCATGGACCCATCAATGATGATATCACCGGTGTCGTCTCCTTCAACGTTTGAATATGCCACCTTTCTCACGGCAATTGTGTCGTTGACAACTAATGTACCTTCACTTTTGAACTCTGCCCGCAAATCTTTGCTCATAAGCTTCTTTTTCAATTCAGGTAACCGGATATTACCAATGGCCAATTTTGCCGTGCTAGTGGATGTATCGAGGACGTTCTTGGGTTTGGAAGAATTGTGGGCAATGAAATCTTCCCGTTTGATTTTCTTCAATGTGAATAATGTTTGCGAATTGATGTAATCGGAGAGTTCTCTTTTCTTGCCCAGGGTTTCAATCAACTTGGGGTTTTGTATCTCTAACTCACCGTAAACTTGGGCTACACGGTAACTTCCATCGATTTTTTGCCAGTTTAAGCCTTCGACAATTGAATCGTCTAATTTAACCTCAAAGTTACTGAGTCCAACCCCACCGCTTTCATTATCTCCACCAATGTTGATTGGTTCATCAATAGTTACTGGTAACACGTTCATCTTGTTCGCAGCTCCATATGATGTCACTATACCACTTCCATTTCGAATTGTCGATAACGACAAATATCTATTGGTCGTATATAGATTCTTTTTGGTCTCTTCAGATTTTTGTTCGTCTTGCTGTCTTGAAAACATTGCTTCTACTGTCTTCATTCCGTTCAATTCTTCAGGGAATTGGGGATTCGTAGTAAAATCTGGTAATAAAATCAAATTATATGGCTTCAATGCTGATACAATAACATTTAACGATCTTACGTCGACTAATCCCGACAAGTCGACAAACGAAAGACCACATCTAACTCTCAATTGACTACTGGTACTGAAGCTAGATCCAGATGCATTTAATGATACTCGCTTCTTTGGTTTATATAATGAATCGAGATATTTCTCTAACAATTGGTTATTCAATTGTTCCTGAGGTGTCAACTTGGATTGAGCACCATTCTTGCTATTTTTCCCACCTTTTTTCTTTTCCCTTTGTTCAAATTTCTTCTTTCCTTCCATGATAATTTGTGTATTAGTATTGTCTTCGGATTTTTGAAACTGCTTTATATCAATCACTTCCCCATAATCATCAAATTTCTGTTTGTGAACACTAACGACATAGGGGAACATTGCTTGTCTAGGTTTCAACTTGTGAGTGAGTTTCAAATCAAGAGGTTTATTTTGCTCCAAGGTTTGTTTTATATAATCAGTCACAAATGCCTCATGGGCAACTAACTCTTGTGTAACATTGTTTGCTTGATTTGATGCTGCGTCACCATTCGCAGTTGGTAAATCAGCTTTCTGAGAAGTGTCTTCTTCGTCTGAAAAGACTTCATCTTCCTCATCAGAGGAGTCTTCTGCGTCTATGGTATCTGAATCCAAAAGATTTTTATTCTTCTTCTCACGAACCTTGGCTAATAACCGTTGTTTTCTGTGCGAGTGAACTCTTTCTTGGTAATCAGACAATTCTGTCCCAACAAGCGATTCTTCTCTTGTCCAGTCATCAATAGATATAACTTTTTCTAACGGTACTGGAATTCCATCTTCAACTTTTCCATTGTTTTTTTGTTTTACCAAATTGTACCATTCTTGATAGAGAACAGAAGTAATATTCATATCCAGGCCAAAGTGCGATTTCTCTGTCAAAAGAACTGTAGTCTTCTCATCTTGACATAAATATTGAAATGCTTCGCTAGAAAGCTCACCATTGGTTAATTCAGAGCCTGAACAAAATACAATTTTGGGACCACTTAACTGAATCAATTCATTGGGATCACCCAACAAGTCCACTTTTGAAGGTTCGAAAGGGATTTTATGTAGACTTCCATCAGAAGTGGCTTCCTCCCAGTCTTTCAATAATCCTGGTGACATCCAATCCAACAAGTTTGAAGCGTAACTCAAAATTTTCGTTCCAGAATAAGAGAGAAAATACACTGGAATCGGAGCCCCTTGTAAATGTTCGTCGATTAAATGAAACAATTCCAAGAATCTTCCTGATAAAGAAGTAGGTAATAATACAGCACCCCCATTAGAAAGGGTACCACTTACAAGACTCAAAAACTTTTCTGTTCTCTTTTTATGGGGCATTGTGGATCCAAGATCGGTACTCGTAATGATGGCAGTTGGTCTAAGTAATTGTGACAACGGATTACCATTGGTGGCAGACAAGAAACCAGCACTGTTCAAGAACGAGTCCCGAGAATGGTTCCATGCTGGAGCATAAATCACCTTGTTGATTCGTTTGGTTATTAACCAAAATGTACCACCGAGAGTGTGACCGGCATTATATGGTGTTATATTCAATTTGTTATCGAATAACGATAGAGATTGTAAGTATTTCAATGGATTAACCTTATCGAACCATTCGTCAATTTCGTCCAATTCCAAGATAGAAGAGTTCAATGGCCCTAAAAATCCATGGGCCCGATAGTACTCAACTGTTGATATTCTCCCCAACTGATTAACCGGCAACGTAGAGTAGACAGGAATAGTTGCCATTAAGTTGGGAAATTTCAAACATAACAAAATATACCCACTCAAAAACTCAGCAGTGGAATGTGACAATAGTATTACCAGTACTTCTGTCAAGTACTGTTCGATAAACAAAATGTCATCGGGATTTTTACCATTCCAGCTAGGGTCTGTCAAGATCTTTATGTCATTGTCAAATGTCAATAGACCAGCCTTGCAAGAATAGTCATCCTTCGCTGGGGTTACCAACGTGAAACTAAACATTATATTAGTGTACTTTATTCACAAATACACCACAGCTCAACAAGCTGATGTTATATTACAATAGGATGTGAATGTGGGAGACTTCAAAACGGTGAAAGTAGTCTCTATAAAATTCACGATTTTCAAATTTCTACTCTACAGGACAAAATGAAAATTGAAGTTAAATGAGTTGATTACAATTGTTTTACATTGCTGAGTACAGTTACTAGTGTATATTTCTATTTAATTTAATAGCACAATAATTAGAATGTGAAATCGCAAAAAGCCGGTAGGTATGTATTATGTTTGTTGGTTGCATTTCATTATGGACTTTCGTTCTTTCCTGTAGTTGCGAATAAGCCCCAGCCTACGTAACAACCAGTCCGTAGATGTAAATTTACCCTAGATCGGCTTTTGTTCAAGTCCAGTGGTGATTTTTATTTTGATCAATTAAAGTTTAGACTGTTTCTCGTGTGGTAGGAAATTAATGTTTCGGCATGTGTCAAGCCCGGTAACTCGTGAGTGGTGTTTATTCTTTCAAGAGACGTTCTGGCAGTACCGTATTCACCAGCTTTGATCATTTGTGCTCTCAACTGATCAATATCTATGGGCTTGTTGAAATGATTGGACATGGTTCCGTGTCTACTACGACCACTAAGGGTGTTCTTTCTCGATCTCATGGTTGCCTTTCTTGTTATAGAGTTGAATTTCTTACTGACGGGATTTGGTGGTTTTTTCTCTCCTTCAATTTCATGTTCAAGCTTATTCAAAATTTCTGGATCTTTTTCCATGATTTCATTCACCAATCTTCTTCTTTCGATATCTTCGAGATTGGTAGGATCGAAACCTTGAGGATAATCATCGTAGACACCCATTCTAACCCGTTCACGAATAATGTCGACATCTTTTGGACGGAAGTTTCTATTCAAGAAATCGTAGGTGAATCTTGGTAACAAACAAACAATGACAGAAATAAAAAATACACACCAAAGTGCTAACGTACCAAATACTTGGGGTGCAGCCTTGTAAAATTCACCAACCCACGCTCTTGCACTCCAGACTCCAGTCCAGAAAAACACAACCAAAATTGATAAGCAATAAATCAATAAGGACAACCAATCCCATCTGTATTGTTGCAATAACACATAAATGTTACAAGATGTCACTGAAATGATTACACAAACAACACCCATCCAAAATCTGTGGTCAACAGCCAACCCTTCGTGATTTTGAAATGATTTGTAATAAACCAAATACGGGAAGAAAAATGAAATCACTGATTGGTATAACCCATCAATCATATACCAGATAAACTTTAGTTGGTTCCAATCCTTTCTCAAAATTCCCGATCTGAACAATTGTGGTACCAACAATGAAACTGTGTCAGAAACATCTTGATCCAAAACGGCCAAAACAATGACTGTTAAAGATGTAAATGCCAAATTATAAAACATCAAATAGGTATATTCGTAAAGATATGAACCATCAAAATTATTGAAAATATTGTACCAAAATAATGTCAACGTAAACACAACATTTTTATAAAAGAAACATGGAACCATTTCTGCCAATCTCTTGTATGACCATCTGCCGTGAACTAATAGTAATCTAGTCAAGTATCTGAACTGCCCAATACCATAATCTGAGGACATAACAGCCTGTCTACCTTCTTCACCCGCAATACCAACTCCAACATCGGCAGTTTGAATCATTGCTACATCATTGGCTCCATCACCAATTGCTAATGTCATGACTGAAAGACTGGTCTTGACCAATCTGACAACCTCAGCTTTTTGTGAAGGAGAAACTCTGCAACAAATAACTGATTTACATTGCTTTCCCAAAATCAAAAATTTTCTTTGCAAATTTCTAACTGATTCACTTTCATGGGCTGACAAGTCACGGAAAATAATGTTTAAAGCAGCACCATCAATCACAACTGCAAATTTAGGCGATGGAGTAGAGTGGTCTTTCTGTGCTTCAGCAATTAATTTGTCCAATTCAGCGGTACTATTACTATGCAACAAATTGAAGTTTTCTTGTAAGTATTTTGTTACCAATTCATCGATATATTCGATATTTCTGCCATCATCTTCAACACCATCATCAGGTCTAATAACAAGCAACTTCATTTCATTTTCTAACAAGTTACAAGAGAAACCAATATTAATTGCTGTTTCAATTCTGTCACCAGTCAAAACCCATAACTTTATCCCTGCTTGTCCAAGAATGCTGATTGCATCGGGAACACCTTCTTGTAATCTATCTTCAATTGCAGTACCACCCAATAATATCAAGTCGTTTTCAATTTCATCACTAAGCTTGTTGATTCTTTCGTCACGGTCTGCATCAATTGAAGCGTGTGCTTCTCTATATTCAGCTGTCCATTCGAGATAATACTTACGATCAAGTTCTCTCTCTGCAATACAAAGTGTTCTCAACCCTTCTTGAGCATAATCTTCTAAATGCAAAGCGGTCTTTGTAATGGTTTCTTGAGAATTTCCTTTAGCAGCTAATCTCTGGAATATCACATTGTCGGCACCTTTCGAATATAACATTATTCTTCCATCTGGCATTTGTATAATAGCCGACATTCTCTTTCTTTCAGAGGTGAATGGAATTATATCCAAGACTTCAAATTGAGTGTCCTGTCCATAAATATTTAACATGAGCGTACTTCTTGTTCTTCCCTTGAACAGAAAACCCATATCTGATGCCACCAAACAGAGGGCTGCTTCATCAGGAGATTCAGCCTTGAAATCACGCAAAGTCGGATCGTTTGGATTTGGCTCTGTAACAACAGTATGACATAATGCCAATGCCATCATAAATTTTTCATTTTGAGTCTTTTGTGTTTCATCTGTAGGATTTAAGGTATCATCCACAAAACTACTGGAAACAAAAGTAACCCTGTCATCACGTAATTGATCGTTTTCGAATGAACTACGTAAAGTTTGAAACATGGCTTCTTTATCCTTCTCAATTCTGACTCTCCATTTTTCGACTTCTTTGACTATATCCACCCCATTTCTTCTATCCAAACCTTGCTTAGCTTCAGTATATGCCAATCCATAAGACTTGCCACCAATTGTACATTTTCTGAATTCCATCACATTCTGGGTTAATGTACCAGTTTTATCACTAAAAACATATTCAATTTGTCCCAAATCATCAGATATATTCCAAGCTTTCGGAGTACATGGGAAATCAAGTTTTTTGTAGTACATTTTAACGTCAGCATATATAAAAAACGCTTGAATTGTTTTGATAATCTCAACCGAAATGTATAATGAAATTGGAACCAATGATTGATAAATGATAAGAGTCACAAAATATGAAAGGACCCCATTAATTGCTGGAGTGCTTCCATAAGGTTTGAATTCGTAAAAAATCCTTGACGTATCCTTTTTTCGGTAAAACAACCCATTAACTAAACCTGAAATAAAACACATAATGAATAACAATCCAAAATTAATGTACACAGACAAATTCAATTCTCTTGAGATTCTGGACGATTTGGTAGGTGTGATACCGGAGTTCAACATAATTTTTGTTTCTCTACCAGTATAAACTACAACACCGATAGCCCATTTAGTGTTTCTAAGAGTAGTACCTCTCAACAAGACATTATCGTTAGTAATGGCTTCTTTCTCATCCATGTTGATCAAAGTACCATTTTCGTCATAATTTTCATAATGGATTGTCCCCTTAAAAGCGTATAAATGAGAATTTGGTGCATCACATTCAATCCAAAACTTACAGTTACCTAAATCAGTGGATCTCTTGAGATTATTGGAACCACCGCATGCAAGTGAAGTTTTTGTTTTTAAGTTAGTTTCACCATCCAAATTCTTGGTTTCGATTGCGCAATTACCTTCTGGGTCCGAGCACGAAATCAACACAATATCAGCAGGGACTTCTTCGTTATTTCTCACTCTAATCATATCACCAACTGTAATGTCTTTCCACGCTCTTGATTTGAACTTTGTTACAGCATTATCTAAACCATTTGCAGCAATGAGTTCGGGATTCAAAATGGAATTTGGCAACGCCTTACTAGGTTTGGTTCTAGATCTTGCTGATTGCATAGATTTTCTAAATTGTCTGTCTGAACCAAAACTCATCCGGGGATTTTCGTCAAGGGACCTTAGTACACTTTCGTCGACCGAATAATCGGAGATGACAGTTGAGACTCGACGCAAGGCTAATTCCTGGTCGTTGGCTTTCTTACGAGCCAACTTTTGCTTCGCTTGTTTACTACCAAATACATGAATCCACCCATGGCCAATGGCACTAAAAGTTCTAAACACTCCCTTAGTACAGGCCTTTTTGAATTTTCTCCAACCACTAACATGGTCGATACCACCATTAACATTCTCAATCCCTGAAAGTAAGTGTACCGGAGAGTTGTTTAAATCAGCATCACTTCTAGCTCGACTATAGTCTTCGAACGCATCCTTGATAGCAGTGATACAGACAATAACCACCAAAGGAACGGCAGCAAGACCGGGTGATTGGACACCAAAAATCTGAAATGCACCCAAAATAATCAAGAACAAGAAATAACTATTTGCTACGTTGGTGAACTGGAAAAGAATGTTCTTGGGGAGAAACGATATTGGAGTATACTTGGTTGTTCTGATTTTGTTTCTAGGGTACTCAATCACCAGCTTCGTTTCGTCATGAGGCATTTTCATATCCAGAGGTAGTTCCTGGTTGACGTATATGTATCTGGGAATTTGGTTGTAAATGTCTTGTAGGTATTGTGGTCTTGACATCATCCCTTTGTTAAAGAAATAGTTGTGGATCTTGTCTTTGAAAGTTGGTGGAGGGGTGGTCACCAAGTCATGGACCTGGTACTTGCCTCCATTTGTGTTGCTGCTACTGGGCACATCCCGAAACACATCTTGGTGCTCTTCTTTTGACGACTCAGACATAGCCAAAACAATCTCCTGATGGCTAGAACAGCAAGTTTAAAAAATCAATCGAAAAAACTGCCTGGACCTACGATGAATTGACTGTGCGAATGTAAGGCACTATGCTAACAATAGGACTCACTACTGCTTACACAATGACACTGTCTCTTATAACAGTGAACTCGACTAGCAAATAGCACGAACTCTAGCAAAACAGCACCACTTCTACCAATCCGCAATCTCTACAAATGCAGGCAAGACTCGGAAAAGATAAAACGATGTCAGGAGTGGTGAAATGTCAAACGAATTAAAGAACGCTGCAGCAATTTCCAAACAATCCCTAGGCCGATTAGATGAGATGGCATGTAGAGACAATTACAGCCATTCGGCTGTAACGGAACACCTGCACGGAGGCGTGGCGGACATAGATACGGTTTACCGGACTGGCATATTGCCGCAATTGGTCCTACGTGCGGAAGTGGTGCTCGCCCTGGGTCTGTGAGTGCATGGGCCCGGTGGTGGGGTTCCACCGCCCCTTAGTATTTCAATTTACAACTGATACCTGGAAATAGTAACTTCCTCTCCAGGTTTGTTCGTATATTCTTGTCAAACAGAACTTTTCCGCACGATAAGGGAAGAACTTAGCCTGGGGTGGTAAATGATCTTCTGTAATCCATTGCCGTTGTTCGGAGCTACGTCTATGTTGTGCATTTATTTTGTTCTGTGTTCCCACCAGTAGGTGGCTTGGTGGGTTGTGTTCTCTACATAGCTTGACCTCCGTAGTGCTGGCACCACTCATTGTGTCATTCGTCGTACTTGCACCCCTCGCTCTCTGATACTAATACACTGCACCTTGTGTCTGCGCCTGTGCCAGTGTTGGGGCACGCCCGCCATGTCTCGAATCTCACTCGCCTCTCTTCTGGCTTAGTTCTGTAATCGGCTTTGATTTCATTGAGATTGATTATGTAAGCGGTGTTCTCCAGGTTTATCAGTTTAATCAGCACAGGTATGGCGGTGCTGGAAAGAATACGAATTGGGAGCTCCTGCTGTGTTGCTTCGGGTATGTGTAGGCCCATGCTAGGGTCGTTGTTCTGCGCGGTAACTGCTTCGGTAGAGGTTTTGAAATCGATAAATACGACCAATTTTGCCAAAACAGCCGAATTTTAACCCGTATTTCACCAGTGGTATCACCGAACTAACCATTTATGTTGCAACGACCCGCCACATCCATCGCTGTCATGTTTGTCTTTCTTCCTCAGCATAGTTGAAGAAGCTGTATATTGGAACCTTATCACGTGACGCAAATTTTTCGTCGACGACATGGGGAATTTTTCATTTTCAAATTTTTTCACTTTTACTGGCCATATAGCTAACAAGAAATAGTAACAATGTCTAAAATTGAAGAAATCCCACAAGGTGCCGAAGTGCAAGTTATCCCAAAGAACGAAAAGAAAGCCAGAGAATTGATCAAGAAGTTGGGCTTGAGACCAATCAAAGGTATTACCAGAGTCACCTTCAAGCAAAGAGGTAACTTAATCTACGCCATTGACGAACCAGATGTGTTCAGATCCGGTGGTGGTATGTACGTTGTCTTTGGTGAAGCCAAGGTCGATGACATGAACCAAAGAATTGCTGAAGCCCAAGCTCAACAAAGCCAACAAGAAGCTTTGGCCAAGTCTGCTGCCAACGCTGCTAAGGCTGACGAAGACAAATCTCCAGAGTCCATCACTGCTGATTTACAAAAGGCTGCTTTAGAAGACAAAGTTGAAGAAGAAGATGACGACGAAGAAGTCGACGAAACCGGATTAGACTCCAAGGATATCGACATCATTGTTGACCAAACTCAAGTCTCCAGAGCCAAGGCTGCCAAAGCTTTGAGAAAACACGATGGTGATATGGTCAATGCTATCATGGAATTATCTTAAGTGTAGATAGATACGGTTATATATTATAATATAATATTACACTACCTTCTATACAACCTAGAACTAGAAATATTTACTTGTTGCGTCAACACAACTTTTCTGAACCCTATTCACTCCGCCGTAGTACCGTGGTCGATTACCTCCTTGTTTTCCTTGGAAACGTCGTTGTCTGATGCTGATGCTGATGCCGATGCTGATGCTGGCGCTTCAACTGCAGTTTTAGACGATGTCACATCTTCAACTGACTCGGAGGCAGAGCCTGTTCCTTTCAAGTCAACGTCCCCGTTCAAACACCCACATTTGTAGCAAATGTACTTGACATGTAACGGATTTGTCGTCCCTGGAGGTGCCAATCCGTTATGGGCATAACAGTTGTAGCAAATCAAAGCAAACCTCGACTCAATCGACTCGTTGTTATCTGACCCAATTAGCAAGTCCAACATTCTTTCCTGGAAAGTTCGTTTGTGGTTCAATTTTACTTGCAACTGGTCATTGATTGCATCGTACGATGGTTTTGGAGCCAGTGCTGCTGGCTCCAGGGGGTTGACGTTAATGTCTAGGTTCAACTCTTTCTTGACCTTTTCCACGGTAGGGTCCACTTTCTTGCGAGGAACCCCCGATTGAGCATTTGGCTGACTCTGCGGTAATGACTTCTCCGTGGTTCTTTGTTTCAATTCGCTATCGTTGTCGCTGTACTTGTTCAACAATGTTTTGGTCTTGTTGTAGTTGGTGATCTTTTTCAAGTCGTCGATTTTCACCAGGTGTTTCTTCTTCAAGTGCTTCAAATGGTTGTTTCTGCTCCTTATCAACACGTTGAAAAACATTCGGCACAAGTAAGTCACCAAATATCCCACTACTGGGTAGAATATGACAACAAGCAACTGGTGAGTAGACAACCCCGAGAAGTAGCGAACAACCCTATTAGAAGCGGTTGTCGATGGGGGAAGTTTCATGAAATTGTACCCATTGACAATCACGTATCCCACAACAATATACTGAATTAGCCATTTTCTCGTCAACTTGTCCTTTGCCTTCAACCGAATGATCTGGTTCTGAGTCGAATTGATGGACTCCGTCAACTCAGTTAATTCTTTCTCGAACGAATCAGCATCGAATCCCTTCTTAAACAACCCGAACACCGCCATGACGTCGACAAATCAATTCGCCGTCCACTGTTGTTGTCGTCCGGTGAGATGAATTGCTATATTTTAAATTCGCAGTTCCATGTAGAGGAAAAAAACTCATCAGGACCAGGGTGTGATTAGTGATACAGTAGTTTTTTGTGGAGTAGATTTTTGTGGACAAATGGTTTACCTTATTGGGGACCGAAAGGTGTCGGTGCTTGGTGAGCTCTGTGACGAGGACCAGGAGCTCGTGCTCAGTCAAATTGACATGTTTAAGCTTTGTCTCAATTCGTCTAGTTTTAATTACATAATTCAAGTGAAGAAGATAGTGCATCTTTATACCGACATTTTGACGATTTATTCGACATTGCTACGCAAAATCCCCAACTATGACGATATAACTACCACCACGGCTAAGGTTTGTTTGCAAATATCCAATTTGGAGCAGGACTTCAATGAGGTCTTCTCGTCTGGCGTAGACAATGTCAAGTTCACATGGGACTTGACAAAGTCATACGAGAAGCATGTCAAGGCGCTCTGCCAGCTCTGTGTCGACACATGTGTGGATGTGTTTGACGTGATCTACAAGAACTTGAGTGCAATCGACTTCTTCTTCAACCGGTTCAACAACTTGGAGAAGTTGCTAATTCCGTTTCTTTTGAACCAGACAAAATCATTACAGAAATCGTTCAACAAGGCAAGCTACTTATTTAGTCTCACAACCATTGCTGACGATTTACATTTTATCAAGGACTTGACCCCCGGCAATTTGAAACACTTGCACAAGATTGAGAAAATCACCCGAGGCATAAATAGAGAGGCCACCATTCTAAAGTCGGCATTTGCAACGTTTGATCCGTCATTACAGCAGTACACCAGCGTGTTGTTGGGAAAAGCTATACTAAAACGAGAGGTTGATCTAGCAGACTGTCAGTTGGTGAAGCGACGTGATATCTGCTTCCAGGCGGGAGAAAATGTCGTCTCCATTCCATTAACTGAAGATCAAGCATCGAACGTTTCTAGAAAGATTCTCACCAAGTACCTGTCGTACGTGGTAGTGGTGCTAATTGGGTTGTTGAGCTTTGTCATCATCAGACTAATTAGAATCATATTTCTGTCTTAGCACATACATACATTACAGCGCAATTTGGAGGTTTATATATCTAATACACAACAAATACATTGAAGTTGACTTGTACTCAAATATGGTTTGTATTGGTCGAGAACAATTGGTAGTATGCTACGAAACTCGTTATTCATTTTTTGCAATTTTAGGCAATTTATTGCAGAAAAACACATATATCAATGGCTGCAAAAAAACAGCCAAACTCAGAAAAGTCTCTAAAAACTAAAGCAATACTCAACCCAAACTGTATCAACAATCTAGCGGTTCTTTTCACAACACTAAAGTATCCCTAATTCAACACGAAGTCCACATGGGTTAATATTTCGTAGTAGAGGAGCAATGACGGTTCGAGCCCCACCGTCGCCATAATTATATATGAAACTTACTCTTTTATCTAGACTATTAAACCACATCAGATCCACACCCATTTCCCCGAACCAGAACCAACACCTCTTACGACGCCCACACTACCGTCGACCTGCGACAGAACGATTTTCACGTACTCCGCTGCAATTGGAAGTGGCCATTGAGTAAACAATAGCAAATTCCTGTATGTACACGAAATTCCATTGTACGAGGACTCAGGTAGAATTGGAGACCGAATTAATCTGACGTCAAACAGGCTGACAACAACGTTGAGTCAAAAAGTATCAGGGCGGGATTTGAAGGTTTGACAAATCAATTTACTAGTAGATCATTGTGGAAGTTTGATTGAGATTTTGCCTGTTGTTATTTTACTAGATTGTGAATAAATACATCCTGCGATAAATAAACTGATGATTCATTATCATGACAAGTAATACACAAATATATTCAGCAACATACTCCAATGTCCCCGTGTTTGAGTTTGTGACTTCGGAAGGGCCGATAATGCGGCGGAAACTGGACAGCTGGATCAATGCTACCCACATCTTGAAGATCGCTAAGTTTCCTAAAGCAAAGCGAACGAGAATTTTAGAGAAAGATGTCCAGACGGACACTCATGAAAAAGTTCAAGGGGGATATGGGAAGTACCAGGGAACGTATGTGCCTTTGGACTTGGGGGCGAAAATCGCCCGGAATTTTAATGTATATGATATTTTGAAACCCATTTTTGAGTTTACCTATGTTGAAGGCAAGTCAGAAACTCCTCCCCCGGCTCCAAAACATAACCATGCCTCGGCTCTTAATATTGCGAAACGGCAGAATTCAGACCTCAAGAAACAAAAGGCTCTAGGACCATTACCAGGAGAACCTCCCAAGAAACGGGGCAGACCTAAAAGAGCAACCTTGAAACGATCCCCCCCAGCAGGCTTGAATCGCATGGACACAACTCAAATTGAATCGGGCGTTCTACAGTCGGGCCCTTCAATCGGTAACTTTGAACCAGCAACGAGACAAGACACCGAGCAAGACCCAGTACTTATTAGTACTGTTAACTTGAAACCCGAAGATTTACAATTGGTGGAGTCAGACGATGAGAATTTGAATGGACATTTAATTAGCCATAATGACGAACTATTCACTTCCAAAGAGTTATTTGGTGCATCTCGCGAGTCATTTGAGAAAGTCGTTTACAACCACTCCAATAATGCACATCTTAACCACACCCTTGACCACAACAATGATTCTGCATCAAATAACCAAAACATACGTTCGACAAATGGAAACATGAATTACTACCAACCAAGTGTCACTGAACAAGTATATGCCGATTATTTCCAGTCATTATTGACGTACTTTGTTGAAGATACCAAAGTACGAACCCAAGATATCCCTGACAAACTATTAAACCCACCACAACCACTCCTGAAAATCAATATCAACCAGCAAATTGACAATGAAGGAAATACGATTTTTCATTGGGCCTGTTCGATGGCTCAAGTCAATATGATTGAGTTTTTGATGAACACATTTGAGATTACTCCATCGATTCAGAATAATAAGGGTGAAACTCCATTGATGTTTCTCGTTAACTTCTCAAATGCTTTTCAACTAAAGACTTTTCCTTCCATTTTGGAGCTTTTACATGGTCTGATTTTTTCAGTGGATAATTCGAACAAAACGGTATTACATCACATCGCTATGATTGGTAATGGAGCGACAAAGAACAAAGAACGCTGTGCTCGCTATTACATGGAGATCTTGTTTGATAAAATTATCGCATCTGATGACAATAACAAGCAAGTAATGAGAAAGTTCATAAACCATCAGGACAGTGATGGAAACACAGCATTCCATATATCAGCGTCGTACCTCAGCAAAAAGTGTATCAAGGTATTTATAAGTTATCATCGGTATTTGGATTTATCTTTGAGGAATCTTGCATCGTATACAGTGGAGGATTATTTGGCCAGCCATAATTATGTGTTGCGATTAGACAATAGTACTATCAATGAAGATGATGAAAATATCACAGATGGGAACCCAATGAATGCATTACAAAGCACGCAAAGTTTTGAGAGTCAGCTATATTATTCCAAGATGGCAGTTAACTTACAAAATTCTACTGCCAATTTAATAACGGAGAAATTAAGTGAATTAGCGTATTCAATTGATAAAGAATTGTCGGAAAAGGATGAGGTAATATTGACATTTTTCAAGATATTGCAATCAAGGGGTCAAACGAAATTACAATCCCAAAAAGCGATCTTGTCAATATTCAAGTTAGATCATTTAGTGGAAGATTTGGAAAAGACATTTCAGGAATCTAATGTTAATGACTTAACGATTGATTTCAAACGCGATCAACTAATTCAAGAAGAAATATACCGGTTGGTCAATGATTTATACTTCCAGATACTCCAAAAACAAAATGAACTAGAGAAGCTACAGGAGAAGTTAAAGTTTATAACTGAAAAAATTGTACTGAAACAGTTAAATGAATCTATTGAAGGGGCGAAAAAAGAAGACAACGAAGTCAGTGATACAGAGGAAAATCGACTCAAGTTGTCCATAGAGTTAACTGAAGAAATAATTAGACGGAAAAAACTAATTTCGTCAATGATTCAAAAACAACTTGAAGTGCCCAGCTTGGACGAGTTTAAAGAAAACCAAAAGTTAAGTTCGATAGTTTCAACTTATTCTCAAGATGACAAATTGAGCAAATACTGTAAATTAATTTCCTTGTGTTGTGGGATGTCAGTCAATGAAGTTGAAAACTCGATTGATTTGATTGAGCAATCGTTGATGAAGTCGAACAAGTAATGTATACTATGTAATATTAATTTAATTGAATAGGAAGGACTAGCAAGATAATGCATAAATAAAGTACGGCAAAAGTGGTAGAATCAGAGAATGGGTAGCCACAATAACCGTTCTACAAGGAAACCGACTGTAATGATGTAGACAACAGCTGAGATATCAATAGACACGGTAGCGCAGAAACTAGTGAAAGATTTTGGTAAGGCTTACGAAGGAAACCATCTCATGGCGTGAAATCCCGAGATGGCGCTACCAAGCGGTAACTAACGGAAACCGAGACCATCTCTAGCCGTGCATTCAGCGGCCACAGATAGCCGTACAGCAGCATTACTCATGTGGCTGTATCGCGTACCGCGTATTGGAATAAGCTCTATTTCCCTATAGGGCCTAGTTTATGCAAACACATCATGATCTGGTTCCTGCCACTGCCGAAAAAATGTGCCAATCGAACAGAAAGGTTAACTGACATGGTTTTTTCAGATACTTCACCGGCTAAATTGCACCAACGATACTACGATCATTATGAATCACTATTAGATCGCATTTCTTCATAGTAGATTATACTTACCAAAGTATTATCTTGCTATTACCTCAAGAACACTTACTTTTTCACTTTTTTAGGTAAGGTTCGGTTATCGGTGGAAGACAATTTCTTTTCTTTCGGCTACTGTAGACGAAAAAAATTAAAAATACCGTCGATACCCGAAGTACCACCTTGATAATTCAAATGTGCAAAATTTTAATGTAGCCTCGGGAGGTTGCATAGCCAGAAATGGCATGGCTATATATAATGATGCATTTTCCTTGGTGTTTCTTGTTGTTTCTTGTTGTTTCTTTGAAAGTGTAAAAGATGGAGAAAATCGATTCAAAGAACGAGTTCATTGAGAATGAACAATCATTATCTACATCTACCTCTGCAGATTCAAATGACCCAATACCGTTAACTGAGTCCAACTTTCTTCCAGGATCAAGAAGAAACAGCCATATCAGAAGGAACAGCAGTAGACGAAGCTCAGTGACGTCGTTTCACAAGTCGTTGGATGTTCTTAGAAAATCCATCACTGGTGATTCTTCTAATGCATGCGCTGTAGACATTGACGGATACTCTGTTAAGGACATTTACGGTGATTTGGACTCAGACCAAATCAACGTCAAGAGAACTGCTACTAGAAACACAATCTTGTCAGAATTAATTGCAAGAAACCATGAATTAGAAGATTACGATCTCTCTATTGATGACGAAAAAGAACACGTCCAGGAAGCAGTAGGCGAAACTACTATCGGGATAGAAAACTACGGGGACGAGTTTAATGAAATTGATCCCGAATTAATTACTTGGAATGGTAAAAATGACCCTGAAGACCCTCGTAATTGGCCAAAATCTACCAAAATTCAAATGATCGCTCTTGTTAGTTTCTACGCATTAGTGGCCCCAATGTCATCATCTATTCTTTCCCCAGCCATGTCGGAAATCTCTGTTGAATTTGGAATTAAAAGTCAAATTGTCCAAGCCATGGTGGTATCGATCCAAATTTTATCGTGGGCTATTGGACCATTAATCATTGCTCCATTGAGCGAAAATGATAGTATCGGAAGAAAACTTGTTCTTGACGTATCTGTCTGGCTCAGTTTCTTTTTCAATTTAGGTTGTGCCTTTTCTCAAAACACCGCCCAAATGATGATTTGCAGATTCATTGGGGGGTTATTTGGTTGCGTTCCCATGAATGTATGTGCTGGAGTGATTTCTGATTTGTACGATGCAAATGGAAGAAATTGGGCTTTAGCGGGCTACTCTTTAGCGCCAGTTTTAGGTCCGGTTATTGCTCCTCTTGTTGGTGGATTTATTGTGGAAAATATGGACTGGAGATGGGTCTTCTATGTCTTGTGTATTTTCAACGGTGCAGTAGCCGTAGTTGCACTTATCTTCTTTAAAGAAACTTACACCCCAACTCTTTTGAAGAGAAAGGCACAAAAGATCAGAAAATTGACAGGAAATGAAAGTGTTCACACCATCTACGAAATCACAGATGGGGAAACCTTCTTTGGTAAAATGTACGTTACAATGACTCGTCCTGTTAAGTTGTTGTTCACACATCCTATGATTGTAGGATTAGGTTCGTTCATGGCATTCATTTACGGGTTTATGTATCTTATGATTGTTGCATTCCCAAAAATCTTCTTTGAAGTTTATGGCTTCAACAAGGGGATTACTGGATTAATGTACCTTCCTATGGGATTTGGGTTCGTCTTTGGGATTTTTTTCTGGACATGGGCCATTGGTAGAACTTACAAGAAATTGGTTGCAAAAAATAATGGGGTAGGAAAACCTGAATTTAGATTACCAATGTTAATTGTTTGTTCATCATTTATTCCAATTGGGTTGATCTGGTTCGGCTGGTCCGCAGAGAAGAAACTTCACTGGATTATGCCAGGAATTGGATCAGCATTTTTTGCATTTGCATTGGTTTGTGCATTCCAAACCATTCAGAGTTATTTGATTGACATGTCGATTTCATCGTCATCAAATGGCTCAACTGAAGTTCTTATTAACTTTAGTGCATCATCAGTGGCAGCTGCTGCATTATTCAGATCGTTATTTGGGTTTAGTTTCCCATTGTTTGCCAATAAAATGTACGAATCCTTGGGATATGGCTGGGCCAATACCATGTGTGCTTTCATTGCAATTGCATTAGGAATACCATTCCCAATTCTTTGTTATCTCTACGGTGAAAGAATTAGACACTGGGCAAACAAGAGAATCGAGAGAGATCAATTGAGGAGAGACGAAAGAAACTTGATTAGATTACAAAAGAAAAACTTACAGACTCTTCCAAAGTAGCATTATTTATTAGACATTAGCATTAATAGACGAATTACAATTATCCGACGTTGTAGATGATGTGAAGCAATAGAGCCAATAAGTAGAACGACTTGGTGGTACGATTTGTGGTAAACTTGTACAGAGGCTGACCTGACCGTGGACGTAAATTATATTTGGTTGGTTTATGTAGTACCACGGTCGCACCGTTCCTGAAGTAGTAAATCGCACAGAAATACTTGTGAGCGAATGAAGTGAATCAGCACAACACCATGAACACCGCCGATATCAGACCATTAACTGAGATATCCCATATTAATGAGGATATCCAGCTCCTTCCAGCGGCAAATTTACAGAAACTAATTGACGATCCTCGATTAATCTCTGGATATATCAAGCAATCGCAGCAGTTCATCCAATATGTCGAGTCTATTGCTGCGACATTAGATGAGGATTCGTCCAAATTGCTACAAGTACAGACATTGATTGACAAATACCAAGCGATATCACAAACTATCACCAGGCAGCTTACTCAGATCCTGCAAATATATCAAGAATTCATTAATCTCCAAGCGATTCAATACAAGTTGCTATTGATATTTAACCAGGATTACTTGATGAAAAAGTTTGAGAGACAATTGGAGGACAGGGCACAAAAATCGCACGAGAGCATCGACTACGATGACGCGGAATTGACCTATATAGCCCGATTCCGGCAAGAACGAAAACAGTACCACTTACAGAAGGAAAAGCTCAACAGGTGGAAAGAAGAGCGGGTTACGGGATTCATATGATTTTGAAAGTATTGTCAGTTCCTTGATGGAAAAAGTCGCGGTTATCCGCAACGGTGGACCCACCGGAATTGTGGTAGCGGGTTAACAATATGGCTCGATTCGCGCTATTTATCTGGATAACTAGGAGGGACCCAAAGAGCCTCTCCAAAGAGTAATGAGTCAGTGCAGTCTAGGTAGACAATATCACCACTTGCAGGAGCGAGCATGTCAAGTGACACCGACAACTACCCGGCAACCAAGCAGGGCATTTGCAAACGTAAAAATCAGATCGGAAGAGCACACGTCTGAACTCCAGTCACGCCAATATCTCGTAT